>Ga0316201_10001455_pt1 | contig 15950 bp, 15 predicted proteins | sample CS6wburrow_MG_FD_204516 | JGI IMG/M metagenome (GOLD analysis project Ga0316201, IMG submission 204516) | Coastal sediment microbial communities from Delaware Bay, Delaware, United States - CS-6 worm burrow | ecosystem: Environmental > Aquatic > Marine > Coastal > Sediment | place: USA... | reverse complement strand
CAAACTGGATGCGATTTACAATTCGGTAATATCCGAGCCAAGTGAGAGCAAAGACGGTGCACCGATCAGCCTTATGGCAAATATCGAAGGTGTTCAGGATATGGAACACGCCATGGCAATGAATGCGGATGGAGTCGGGCTTTTTCGAACAGAGGGTATTTTCCTGCGCCACCACGGTTATCCAACTGAGTCTATTCAATACGAGGAATACCTCGCGGTTGCCAAGGCTGCAGGCGATAACCCGGTTATTATTCGAACGCTCGACGTGGGCGGAGATAAGATAATTGGCGATTCCGGCTTTAAGGATGATAGTTCTTTTATGGGATTTCGGGCGATTCGCTTCTGCCTTGAGAATCTTGGTATTTTTAAGACTCAACTGCGGGCTATCTTGAGAGCGAGTGCCCATGGGAATATTAAAATCATGTATCCCATGATCAGTGGTATAGCAGAGCTTCGCCGCGCTAACGAGGTGCTGGAGTCTATTAAGATCGAACTCCGGGGCACGGGGGAGGAGTTTGACGAGAATATCGAAGTCGGCGCAATGGTCGAAGTGCCGAGCGCGGCAGTGATTATCGATTTGCTCGCGGTCGAGACGGACTTTCTCAGTATTGGGACGAATGACTTGATCCAGTATCTCATGGCGGTGGATCGTTTGAATGATCGAGTAGCGCATCTTTACGACCCAGCGCACCCGGCAGTGCTTCGCACCTTGAAGGCGATTATTGATGGCGGAAAGAAAGCCAATGTCCCTGTCAGTGTATGTGGCGAAATCGCAGGTGAACCTATCTTTTCAGCTTTATTATTTGGCATGGGAGCGAGTTCTTTGAGTGTAACCTCCGCTTCACTTCCTGAGGTAAAATATTTTATTCGGCACATTAATGCCGCAGATGCACAGGCTCTGGTTGAGGAAGTATTACTGACGAATGACTCCTCAGAAACACTCAAGAAATTGGAAGACTTCCGCTTGGAAGCAATCGGACAACTAATCTGATCCGTTTATTTCCTAGGACCTGTCGGTCCGCTCGAACGAATTGGTTTTTTTATTGGAATATCGCTGTCACGATTGAAGACTCGGCATTGGATTTGCTTATGAATTAGGGTCCATAATTAAGTCCTATTGTTCTTCCAGTTGCGCGCTTTCAGTTGCGCACATAGGCAAGGACTGAGGTAACTGCACTATGAACAGGGAATGAGTGTGAGTCGTTTTGACCGCACTCCAGTCTGCGAAATCAGACCTGTACTCAGTGTGTTAATATTTCTTTTGAAATTTCATTGATTGGGGTGATTTCCTTACATATAGAATCCGAAATTTAGTCCACCCATCTGTGAATATACTTGTCTTAATTTCATTTTATCCGCCGCTAGGCAGTAGTGGGCATCATGCCCGCTGTCAGGATATGGTCTCCGCTCTGGCCAAGCGCGGTCATCGTATGCAGGTACTGACGTCGAACTATCGGCTCCCACCGACGGGGCTTTCTGAAGATCGGGGAATATTCCGGGAGTTAATGCTATATCCATGCGCCGATCAACTGGCTCGGGGAACTGTACCTTACAGGCAGATATACGCCCACGAACATTCTAATCTGGCAGCACTGCACTATCGTTTGATGCGTTTCAAACCCGATGTTGTCTATGTGTGGGATATGTCGGGCCTATCGAAATCAATGCTTTTTTCCCTGCAAGACCAAGGCATCCCCATCGTCTATGACATCCACAGTCGGTGGCTCTATTCAGATGAGTTTACGTCGGACCCTTGGCTTTGGTGGTGGCAGACAAATACGAAGCTCTTCGCTCGCTGGCGTAAGTTTAGAATGTCTTTGTTTGGTGGAGTCCGTCGCCTATTACGTGAAATTCCTGCACGCAATAGGGATGAGTTAGATTTAACGAATGCAATGGTTGTCAGCCAAAATCTGCGGGACGGGCTTGTTTCCGACAGCCTGCGCCAACTAGAGTCCTCCACAGTTCAGCACCCGGCCTTTAGAGTCGATGACGCGACACGTAAAAAGCATTACAAAAAAAGTAGTCACTTTGTGTGGGCCGGTCGTTTAAGTGAGCGCAAGGCACCGGACATTGCCTTGCGTGCTGTTGAGATATTAAGGGAACAGGGCATCCGAATCAGTTTGGACATTTATGCGATTGGTGAGCCGATTGAACGAAAGATGATGCGGGCAGAGATTGATCGCTTATGTCTCGGCGATCAGGTGAAGATGATCGGTATACGTCCGGGCGAGTTAAGTTCGCGATACGCAAAGTATGATGCCTTACTCTTCACGAGTCGGGGAGACGATCCATTCCCCATTACTCCGCTTGAGGCTATGCGATCCGGTTTGCCGTGCATTCTTTCAAAAGATGGCGGCATTCAGGAAATTGTCGAAGACGGCGAAACGGCGCTTCTCTTTGAGCGTGATAGCCCTGAAGCATTGGTTGCTACAATTTTACGTTTCCTCGCTCTACCTGATGCGGGAAAAACCCTGGCGGATCGGTGCATAGATAGTTTGCATGCCAGCCATTCTATAGACAGATATATAGATATCGTTGAATCTACTATGGCATCGGCAATTCAGCGTGCTTCCTAGTTATCATGACACATGTCCAATACTCCTAACATCTCTGAGGTCATCTATGACGCAGAACTTCCTGTCATGGATCGGGAGCAGATCGATATGCTTCTGATGGTCGATGATGGTGAGGATTCAACTTCATTGGTTCGCGAGCTCTTTCAGTTGTTTAACAGTGAGAGTGCTGGAAAACTGGATAATCTAGATGTCGTCTGCCAAGCAAACGACCTAACAGGACTCCGTAGAATCGTTCATTTTATCGCTGGAAGCGCAGGCAATCTGGGGATGGCACGCCTGTGTGCTTTTTACCGCGGCATCGAATGTGCGATCGACGAGAATCGACTTACGGATATCTCCAACTGCGCCGACGTGGTACGTACTGAATTTAAAAATGCCTGCGAGGCATTTATTCAGGAGTTCGGTCTTTAGGATTTATCCGACGCGTCTTTCTCTACGTCCGGCGTGGCTTGTTCGAAACCGTGAATGTGTTCGGTTTCTTCTGGAGTCGTGAATACCTTAATCACGCACCACGTAAGCAGTAAGGTAACCGAGCCCACCGAGAGAATCATTATTAACCAGCCGCTACTTGTCATTTTGAGCCCTTCCGTGTGATTTTTTTGTATTCGGGATTCAATGTGATGATAAAGATAAAGAGCGCTGCGACAATTCCGATGAGCGCGACACTCAACCAGGCGACGGCATTTGGCTCGATGAAGAGGTCCTTGATGTAGCCACTATACGTGGCTTCACCAGTACGCAGATCGAGGCCAAAGACATTGGCCGCCACCCAGAGGGAGAAAATCACGATAAGGAAAATCGGGCTGATGTATTTCATCACGATTTTAAAAAAGCGTGGGATGCGAATCGCGGAACCCTCATGCGCAAGTAAGAAGCCTTTTTCGATGCCGAGTATCCACCCGAAGATAACAATCTGAATCGTGGACAAAACGAAGATCAAGAAAGTGCCGACCCAGAAATCCATCGTATCGAGTGCTTTTACATCTTCACTGAAGTAGACGACGAAGCCACAGCCTAATGCAGTGATTAAGCCGAGCAGGGCGACGGATTGTTTTCGATTGGTCTTCATTGCTTCCTCTAGAAATGCAATTCCAGGCTGTAGCATGGAGAGCGAACTGGTGACAGCGGCGAGAAACAAAAGGAAGAAGAAGAGAAAGCCGAAGAATCCGCCGAAGGCCATGTTGGCAAAAACCATTGGGAGTACATTAAAACCAAGACCAAAGGTGCCCATTCCTGCGACACCTGCGACACCGAGGAATGTGACTGCGGCCGGAAGTGTGATCAGTCCGCCGATTGCCACTTCGCAAAACTCATTCGCACTGGTCGCGGCCAGACCACTGAGGACAACATCGTCCTTCTTGGAAAGATAACTGGAGTAGGTGATGATGACCCCGAAGCCGACCGATAGGGAGAAGAAGATTTGACCTGCTGCTGCGAGCCAGAGTTGCGGATTCAGCAGTTGCTCGCTGACCGTCACTTGGCGCACCCGTTTCGTGGCGTTGGCGATCGCTTCCTTTTCCGCGACTTCCAGTTGATTGCGGTCGACGATTTCTTTTTCGACGATCCAAGCACCCGACTCCGCCTGATGTTCCACTACGTGTTTCGTGGGATTCCACATGAAACCGAGCCCATTCGATACGTTGCGCTCCGGATAAGCGGCGTCCGGGGTGCCGAGTGTGAGTACGCGCAGCAAAATGATCAATGCGATCAGTACGAGTGTCGGCATGGCATATCGGCAGAAGAGCTCGATTCCTTTTGAAATGCCACGGTAGATGAGAATGAAATTTAGAACGAAGACTAGAATGAGATAGAAGCCGACTTGTTTGAGCCCGAAACCGATGGCACTGCCATTCTCACTGATCCCGATAAAATTGCCCCAGAAATCACCCGCTTGACTGATGTCATGGAAATCCATGTTTCCAGCGATAAAATTGACCGCATACCCGAGGCACCATGCTTCGATATAGACGTAATACATGTAAATGATGACCGGAATGAGGACGCCAATTACACCGAGGTACTTAAATGCCGGCTTGCGGGTAATATAATTAAAAATACCTGGCGACGAGTTGAAGCCCGCTTGCCCGCCGAAACGCCCCATCGTCCACTCCGCCCAGCAAATCGGCAATCCGATCAAGAGGAAGGAAACGAAGTAGGCCAGCATGAAGGCCCCCCCGCCGTATTCGGCCGCTTGTCCGGGAAAGCGAAGGAAATTGCCGAGGCCGACAGCACTGCCTGCCACCGCGAGAATAACTCCCAGTCGAGAGTTCCAGGATTCTTTTATGCGTTTTACCATGCTGAGGCTGTATCTAGTTCTAGGTGGATTGCTCAGGCCAGAAAAAAATCTGCGCAAACAGAGTGACTTTACCTAGATGCTTGTCGTAAAACTAGGCATGTCATTGATCGATCGATATGTGTTAAAGGAATGGGCCGTGGGTTTTGCCCTCACTCTGGGAGTGATTGTGGGTATCCTTATTTTGCAGAACATGTACGACTCGTTGCCCGATTTGTTACACACGAATGCAAGCGTGGGGCAGATCATCTTTTATTACGCGCTCGCGCTGCCAACGTATCTCCCCGCGATCCTGCCCATTGCCTTCTTGGTCTCCATCCTCTTTTCCCTCGGCAGCCTCCATCGTGACAATGAAATCATCGCGATGCGCGCATCAGGCGGCAGTCTCTTTCGCATCAGTCGCTCGCTTTGGGGAGCCGGACTCATCCTTTCCCTGATTATACTTTACCTGACCGCATCACTCGTGCCCAAAGCGGTTGAGCAAGCTCGAACATTTTTTGACAACCTTGAGTACGCGGCGGAGGAGGAGGGCACAAAAGACAGTCGCAAGATTGGCCTACTGTACAATCTCGGTTTCGATAATCGTAAGGACGGTCGACTCTGGTTTATGAACCGCTTCAGCGAGCGTGCTTGGCTCGGCCTCGGGGTTAATGTCCACACCCGTGGTGCAGACGGCGCGGAGCTTAGTCGTATTTCCGCACGCGAAGCCTATTTTGATGATACCCAAGAGCATTGGGTTTTTCTCGATGGGCGTGAATTGTTGCTCGATGCCGAAACGGGTGATCCCCTACGCACACTTCCGTTCAAGGAAAAGATCTTCGAAGCGTTCAACGAAGATCCCAGTCTCATGCTCGCGCTGCATAAAAAACCGAACGAACTTTCCCTCTTTGAGTTGCGGCGCATCATCGAAACGGTTCCACCTGAAGAAAACCCGAAAGTGAATGCATACTTAGTGCGCTACTTTTCACTGCTTGCAGCACCATTTAGTTGCCTTGTTGTAGTGGGTATTGCGGTGCCTTTTGCGGTCGAGGGGGTACGCACAAATCCAATGATCGGTATTTCCAAGTGCCTTGGATTTTTTGCACTGTTTTATGTTTTAATCAGCGTGGCGTCGATTTTGGGCGAACGCCAAATGATCCCCGCACTGCTTGCGGCCTGGTTGCCAAACATTGTGATGTTCGTGATGGCAGTACGCCTATTCAAGAAGGCGCACTAAAGAATTGATCAATGACTCTTTTAAATGAAAACCGACTTGTTTTGAAGGAGGCCACGGGTGGCGGGCATCCGTGGATTGCCTTGAATGCCTTGAATCTGGCTGAGGGCATAGCTGATGATGGAACTTCTTGTACACTTTACACCCCAGGCGGGGAGTGTCTCGGTAGCGGGATCTTTGACCAGCGCGATGCCACTGCGGCTTGGCGCCGCTTTAGTTTCGCCGAGGGGGTCGCTTTCGACGAAAGTTATCTGGTCGGTGCCATTCACGAAGCTTTGGGGCGACGTGGGCAGGAGGGCTGCCAGCGTTTAATCAGTTCCGATGCGGATTATCTGCCGGGGCTTATTGTCGAACAGTACGATTCGGTATTAGCGATAACGGCCGAAAATGCTGCCGTGGATCTACATCTGGACCTGATCGCAGACATCCTCAATGAAGCGCTCAAGCCACAGGAGATTATTTTTCTAAACAACGGCCTTACCCGTGAAGCCTTTGGACTGGAATCGTACATCCGTACGCTGAGTGGTAATAATCTAAAAGGCCGCTGGGTAGAGATCGATGAGGTCGCGTATCGCGTGGACCTGATGAATCCGGAAAAACCACGCATCTTTCTGGATCAGCGTGAACAGCATGTTTTGGTGGGGAGCCTCTGCGAGGGAAGGGTCGTGCTCGACGCGCACGCCCATGCTGGCGCATTTGCGTTGCACGCGCTCAAGGCCGGAGCGGAACATGCGGTCGCACTCGACATTTCGGAAGTCTATGTCAAAGCGATTGGAGCGAATGCGCAGCGCAATGAATGTTTTATTGAAGGGATCGACTGTGATGCTGCCGCTTTTCTGGCAGAACGCAGCGTGGGTGATTTCGACTGCATCGTGCTCGATCCTACCTTCGTGGATACAACGGATTTCGAAAATTTACAGCAACTCCATGCGAGCGCCTTTCGCTGCTTGCCGCCGGGGGGTATTTTAGCGACTTACTGCCGGTCAACGACGGTCGGGCTAGAAGCGTTTGAACGAATGGTGGCGTCCGCGGCAGCTGAGGCCGGCCGTGAAGGCCGTATCTTTGCCCGCACGGGCCAGCCTTTTGATTTCCCGACCTTGCTCAACCTCCCTGAAAGCAACGCGCTCAAAGGCTTGATCCTGCAAGTCGAGTGAAGTTCATCTAGCCTACTACTGCTTTAGCAGCGCCAGGCCGACCTTCTCAACATCTGCGCCACTGGGCGACTGGAAGGGGCTGAGTTCAAATTCGGGTAATATCGAGAGCAGGTGATCGAATATGTCACCCTGAATATCTTCGTAACGTGCCCAAGCGATATCGTTGGTGAACACGTAAATTTCCAAGGGGAGGCCGTTTGTACTTGGAGCGAGCTGACGGACGAGCAGCGTCATGTCCTGATGTATTTTTGGATGATTGCGCAAGTAGGCGACGCAGTAGGCGCGAAACGTACCCACGTTTGTGAGGCGACGACCGTTGATAAGTTCGGCGAGTTCTTCACCGACATCGGCGTTGTGCTTTTGGATTTCGAGGAGCTTTTGCTCCAAATAAGGGCGAAGCAGGCGTATTCGTTTAAAGCGCTCAAGCAGGGTTTCGTTGGCAAAGCGTATTGTGCGCATGTCGATATTGAGTGAGCGTTTGATCCGTCTTCCGCCAGCTTCGCTCATGCCCCGCCAATTTTTGAAAGAGTCTGAAATCAGGGAGTAGGTTGGGATGGTCGTGATGGTCTTATCCCAGTTTTGGACTTTAACGGTTGTGAGTGAGACATCGATTACATCGCCATCGGCTCCGCGCGCTGGCATTTCGATCCAGTCGCCAACCATAACCATATTATTAATCGATAACTGAAAGCCTGCGACCAGACCGAGGATGGCATCTTTGAAAATCAACAGCAGGATCGCTGTAACGGCACCCAGTCCGGAAAAGAAGACCAGCGGTGATTTCCCGAGGACAGTGGAAAGAATGAATATAATCCCGATTAGGTTAATCACCAGCTTAGCGGCTTGGATGAAGCTCTTCGCCGGGTAGCGCTTACCCATTACACCACGCTCCCACAGGGCGCGGATGAAATTCAGCACGCCATCTATTATGAATAGGGCGATGACAATGAGGTACGTGTTTACGATCAACTCAAACAGTTGTGCGATCCCGGGTGCCGAGGCAAAGAGCGAGGGGGCGAAGAAATGAATAATCGCCGCGGGGATGAGATGCGAAAACCGAACAATTACTCCTTTGTCGATAAGAAGGTCGTCCCACTCGATGGCGGTTTTCCGTATGATGGGATGAACAACATAAGCTATGAAGCGCTTCGCCAGAAAATTGGCGAGTAAGGCGAGGATTATGAGGTAGAGTCCGGTTCCAAATAAACCCAAGAGTTCTGCTGCCGAAGACGTCAGTTCAAATTGGAGAAACCAGGCGGTAATTGTTTCAGCTGTCATTTGGCTATAAATGAAAGCTGTTCTGGGATTTTTCAACAACTGGTTCAGAGCAAGTTGATTTGATTCTCAAAACAGATGGCTTGCGTGGTTCAATGTCTCGACTACATCATGTGTTGATATGCGATTTTACTCGGCAGTATTATTTCTAATGGCACTTACTTGGGGCGGGGCACTGTGCGGACAAATTGAAAATTTTGTCATGCAGCGTGCGCTCCGCGAATACACCGCAGCCTATGGCGGTATCCGAGACGTAGATGCCCTTTCGTCGCTCACTGTCGAAGGCACGCAAATCCAAGAGGGTGGCAGCTTTAACTTTGTGATGCGAAAAAAGAGCCCCAACTCAATTCGCTATCGCCTCGATCAAGGGTATGTTAGCGTGGTCACAGCTTCCGACGGTCGTATTGGTTGGATGCAGATTGATAACGCAGGCGACGTCACGACCCGACGTCTCAACGAGGATGAATTTAGCGTGCTTAAAGATGAAGCCATCTTTGAAACCCCTTTATTTCGGCACATGGAAAAGCGTTATAACTCGATTGCCCTGGTGGGGAGAGAGCGTGTCGGAGAATTGAGTGCCTATGTTTTTGAAGTCCGTGATATCGATGAACGCATTACGCGCTATTATCTGGACACCTACCACCCGCATATTTTACGGCGAGATCGGCTCAATGAAGAAGGTAAGATTACCTTACAGACGGTTTATCGTGATTATCGGGATGTCGGGGGCTATCCTTTTGCCTTTGAAATCGAAAACAGGGTTGACGGGAAAGTCGTGTCACTGGTGAAGGTTGATACGATCACGGTGAACCCCGGTTTACTAAGTTTCTACTTCGACATGCCGTGAAGCTGCCAACCGCGGGCTAGTTGTTTCCAATGCCTTTTTCATCCAGACCGCCCTTTAATCTAAGGTCTAGTTTGAGGCGCTCGATTTCGGCTTGAAGAAAATTCCGGAATTTGTCGTAACGCGGCAGTATGCCCTGCGTCTCCAGCAGTTCTTGTTTGAGAGTGCTGGAGGGGCAGAGCGTGTAGATCGCAAGATCCAAGACATTTTCAGGTTCCTTTATATTGCCCAAGAACCGAATAACTTCTCTGGGAATGCCTGAGCCTAAACGGGCTTGGGTTTTGATTAGGTCAATGACCCCAGATTGTATCGTGCGAATTGCTTCCTGCGGTCCACCGGCTTCGCTTACGATCTCACGGATGCGAGCCTTGCGGTAGGGATCTTCTCTGACGATTTCCTCGAAGTTTACACGAGCGAGGCCCTGAAGGATCAAATTCGACGTGCCATCCGAATTTTGCCTACAGGCACGTATCACTCCAACGCCTGCAACGGAATAAGGTGTTTCCAGAGCTTCGGCATCTTCCTCGGATTCATTGAGTGCCGCGACTGCGAAGATGCGATCATTGGCGAGCACATCACTAAGCATTTCCCTGTAGCGCGGTTCGAAGATATACAACGGCATCATCGCCTGCGGGAAAAGTACCGTCTGGCTAAGTGTCATCACCGGAACTTCACGTGGGATGTCGATCACTTGTGTGACTAGGCTCATATGTCTGTGGTGAGTGAGTTTAATTCCAAGCGTCCGGATGCATCATCGCAGATTCAGGGTCCGCACTTTCTGCATAATAGACGGCCATACGAAAAAAGCGAATCTGGTCGTCGGGAATCTCCTCGTTTTTGCTTTTGGCCTCCTCAAGAAGAACCTCGGGCGCGCGTCCCTGTAATTCGTAAATCTCGCGAATGCCGATATCGATCAAGTTTCGGGCTGCGGCGACATCCATTCGTGGTATTCGCATGAGCGCGGAGTTCAACGCCTCGTAATCGACCTTCTTCTTCTTCTTTGGAGGAAACATTGTTACGAGTTGAGTTTAGAAAATATCGAATAGCAACCCGTTCATTTGATCTGGAAACGTTTTATGTGACACAAATATGGGACTTGGACTGAGGGGTGTGACACAAACTGTGACATTCTGGCTTCTAATTTCAGGAGGTTCACTCTAAAAATTTACCTTAAAGATACGCAAGATGTTCAAATTCAACAGATAACAAATTCATAATATTAGTGGCATTGTGACTGCTAAACACTAGGCATGGGTAAAATAATTGGAATCGACCTCGGAACAACCAACTCCTGCATGTCCGTAATGGAAGGCGGCGAGCCGGTTGTTATACCAAACTCGGAAGGTGCACGCACCACACCGTCTGTTGTCGCCTTTGCGAAAAACGGCGAACGTCTCGTCGGCCAAGCGGCGAAGCGTCAAGCGGTGACTAATCCGAATAACACGATCTTTTCGGCCAAGCGCTTTATCGGACGTAAGTTCAACGAAGTGCAGGAAGAAGCGAAAAGTCTCCCCTACACAGTTGTTGAGGGCAAAAACGGTGATGCTTACATTGAAGCAGAAGTGAACGGCAAAATCGAGAAATTCGCTCCAGAGCAAATTTCCGCGATGGTTTTGCAAAAGCTTAAAGCTGATGCAGAATCTTATCTCGGTGAAAAAGTCACCGAAGCAGTCATCACTGTACCAGCTTACTTTAACGATGCACAGCGCCAGGCGACGAAGGATGCCGGTCAAATTGCCGGCCTTGAAGTGAAGCGTATTATCAACGAACCGACTGCAGCGGCACTCGCATACGGCCTCGACAAAGGGCACGATGAAGTGATCGCTGTCTATGACCTCGGTGGCGGTACATTTGACATCTCGATCCTTGAGATCGGCGACGGTGTTTTTGAAGTTAAAGCAACCAATGGTGATACACACCTCGGTGGTGATAACTGGGACAGCGCTCTGATCGATTTCCTGATCAAGCAATTCAAAGACGAGCAGGGCATTGATCTGAAGTCCGACAAGATGGCGCTCCAGCGCCTCAAGGAGGAAGCAGAAAAGGCCAAGATTGCGCTTTCTTCCACTCAGAGCACCGATATTAACCTGCCCTTCATTACAGCAGACGCCTCCGGGCCGAAGCACCTTAACATCACCCTGACTCGCGCCAAGTTGGAGCAAATCTGTGATGGTCTTTACCAGCGCACGATCGATCCGTTCAAATCTTGCTTGAAGGATTCTGGGCACTCCGCTGCTGAAATCGGCGAGCTTGTGCTTGTCGGTGGTATGACACGCGCACCCAAGGTTGTTGAAATCGCCAAGGATCTGACCGGTAAAGCACCACACCAAGGGGTGAACCCCGATGAGGTGGTCGCTATCGGTGCTGCGATTCAAGGTGGCGTCCTCCAGGGCGATGTTCGCGATGTGCTCCTTCTCGATGTGACACCACTCACTCTTGCGATTGAAACCGCAGGCGCTGTGGCGACTCCGATGATCGAGCGTAACACCACGATCCCCACCAAGAAAAGCCAGACCTTCTCAACCTACGCCGACAACCAAACTGCGGTGGATATTAAAGTCCTCCAAGGTGAGCGTCCAATGGCGAAAGATAACAAGATCCTCGGCAACTTCCGCCTCGACGGTATTCCTGCCGCGACTCGTGGCACGCCACAGATCGAAGTAACTTTCGACATCGACGCGAACGGTATTCTCAACGTCAGCGCGAAAGATCAGGGCACGGGTAAAGTTCAACACATCACGATTTCCGGTTCTTCCGGTCTCGACAAAGATGAGGTTGAAAAGCTCAAGCGCGAAGCCGAGGCACACGCCTCCGAAGACGCCGCTCTCAAAGAAAGCGTCGAAGCCCGCAACGAACTTGACAACCTTGTTTACCAAGCTGAAAAGCAAATCGGTGAACTCGGCGAAAAGATTCCTGCGGACAAGAAGACTGAGCTCGAAGCTGCCATTACAGAGGCAAAAGCCGTACTTGAAAACCAAGAGGCCGATGTCGATGCATTGAAAGCACCGAAGGAAAAGATCATGGAAATCATGCAGTCATTTGCTCAGGATCTCTATGGACAAGCTGGTGCCGAAGGCGCAGATGCAGAAGCAGGTGCGACGGAAGCGGGTGAATCTTCGGAATCGAAAAAGTCTGATGATGACGCAGTTGACGCCGACTTCGAAGTAGTCGACGACGACAAGAAATAAATTTTAACCAGTAGCGCACGGACACGATGTCCGTGCGCTACTTTTGTTGAGTCCATAATCTACAATCAAAATATAATATAAATATGAAAATCAAACCACTTGGTGAACGCGTTCTTTTGAAACGCATCGAAGAAGACGAACAAATCCGCGGCGGAATCATTATTCCCGATTCTGCTAAGGAAAAATCCCAGGAAGCTGAAGTTGTAGCTCTTGGTACTGGTAAAAAGGATGACAGCGGCAAGGTGATTCCCTTCAACGTCAAGAATGGCGACAGGGTTCTCCTTCCTCAGTACGGCGGCACTCCTGTGAAGGTTGACGGCGTGGAATACATCCTCATCGACGAAGATAGCATCTTGGGTGTCATCGCTTAAGTCGATTCCACTACTCTTAATTTAAATACAAAAAATATAACATATTATGGCTAAGCAATTATTGTTTGATGAAGCAGCGCGAAAGAAGATTCTTAAAGGTGTCGAAACCCTTTCCCGTGCTGTAAAAGTAACACTCGGCCCCAAAGGTCGTAACGTCCTTATTGACAAAAAATACGGTGCTCCGACGGTGACCAAGGACGGTGTTTCGGTCGCGAAGGAAATCGACCTTCCGGACCCTTTCGAAAACATGGGTGCACAGATGGTGCGCGAAGTCGCTTCCAAGACTTCCGACACTGCTGGTGATGGCACCACGACAGCAACTGTTCTCGCTGAAGCGATTTATCGCGAAGGTATCAAGAACGTCGCTGCCGGCGCAAACCCTGTCTACCTCAAGCGAGGGATCGACAAGGCGGTACACGCCGCGACCGAAGCTTTTGCAAAGCAAAGCAAGAAGGTAAAAGACCGCGAAGAAATTCGTCAGGTCGCAACCGTTTCTGCTAACTGGGACACAGAAATCGGTGACATCATTGCTGATGCTATGGACCGCGTTGGTAAAGACGGTACGATCACAGTCGAAGAAGCCAAGGGCATCGAAACATCGCTCGACGTGGTCGAGGGTATGCAGTTCGACAAAGGCTACCTTAGCCCATACTTCTGCACCGACAATGAGTCGATGGAAGTTCAATTCGACGATGCGCATATCCTGATCTTCGAAAAGAAAATCAGCAACTTGAGCGAGATCCTTCCACTGCTTCAAACTGTAGCGAAAACCAACAAGCCACTGCTTATTATCGCTGAAGATATCGAAGGTGAAGCATTGGCTGCCCTGGTTGTAAATAAGCTCCGCGGCACACTTAATGTTGCTGCGGTTAAGGCTCCTGGATTCGGCGATCGCCGCAAGGCTATCCTCGAAGACATCGCAGTCCTTACCGGCGGTCGTTGCATCACCGAAGATCTCGGCATCAAGCTCGAGAACGTTCAGCTCAGTGATCTTGGTAAGTCCAAGCGCGTCTCCATCGACAAGGAAACCACTACTATTGTCGAAGGTGCTGGAAAAAGCTCCGACATCCAAGGCCGCGTTAAACTGATTCGCCGTCAGATCGAAGAAACTTCCTCGGATTACGATCGTGAGAAACTCCAGGAGCGTCTTGCTAAGATCGCCGGTGGTGTTGCCGTCATTAATGTTGGCGCCCAAACCGAGCCGGAAATGAAGGAAAAGAAAGACCGCGTCGACGATGCGCTTCACGCGACACGTGCTGCCGTTGAGGAAGGTATCCTCCCAGGTGGTGGTGTAGCTCTCCTTCGCGCTGTGAAGTCGATCGAAGCTTGCGCTGTGAGCCTTGAAGGTGATGAGTCGCTCGGTGCTTCCATCGTTCGCCGTGCAATCGAAGCACCGCTTCGTCAGCTTTGCCAAAATGCTGGTGTTGAAGGTTCGCTCGTAGTTGCGGAAGTCCTTAAGGCCAAGGGTGGCAATGGTTACAACGTCGCCACAGGTGAGTATGTTGACCTGATCGCTGCAGGTGTCGTTGACCCAACCAAGGTAACACGTACCGCACTCCAAAACGCTGGTTCCGTGGCTGGCCTCCTCCTCACCACTGAGTGCATGATCACCGACGAACCCGAAGAGACGGGCCAAGGCGGCGGTATGCCTGACATGAGTGGTATGGGCGGCATGGGTGGCATGGGTGGTATGATGTAAATCCGTCAGGATTTTCTCCGCTCTACACAATACACAAAAACTCTAAGCAAAGCCCCTCGGTATTCCGGGGGGCTTTTTTTATTCAACGAGTCTTGCCGATATAACGGCTTCACGTTTTTACTTTTTGGAGTGCCGTCTATTTTAAATACCCATCAGCTCAACGATGCCCTTCGCACCATTCAACCTGCGGGAGTCTACTCAGCGGTGGGAGATGTTGTGGTGGGCAAGGCATCACCGTATCCGGATGAAAGCGCACATCTAGCGCAGGCTGCGGAGCATCGTTTGAATGAATTTTCAGCGGGTCGTGATTGCGCGCGTCGTGCCCTGGCAGGGTTGGGATGTGCCGCTCAATCGATACGCTCTGATGCCGATGGATTGCCGCTTTGGCCGAATGCAACACTGGGCTCAATTTCGCATTCGCGTGGTCTCTGTGCAGCCGTCGCAGCTAACACCGACGCCTATACCTGTCTCGGCCTAGATATCGAAAAAACAAATCGACTCAGTGACGCGGCCCAACGACGTGTCGTTCACTCGGATGAAAGTGGGTGGGTGAACAGCGATCAAAAGCGCGCCAGTTTACTTTTTAGTGCAAAGGAAGCTTTCTACAAAGCGCAATTCCCCAAGTGGCGCAGCCCGGGGAATTTCCATGACATTACCTTGTCCATCGATGAATCGAAACATGAAGCGCGCATTCAAGCGATGACCGTTCAATTCTCTGAAGCTATCCGTGAACGGGCAGGGGACTTTCAGTTTCGGTATGTTTTTTTTGCCGACTACGTCGTCACGCTTTGTTGGTTGGCCAGCTAGGCCGCACTACGCTTCATCGCGTAGCCAAGGGCGGCTATTGACTAACTCGATCTCACCACGCGAAAGCTCCAGCCAGAGCTGAAGGGCCTGATTACGAGAAACATCGCTCATAAATCTAGGCGCGCTGTCATCGTGGTCGAGATTTTCAAAGGTCACAACGCCACTGGGGAAAACCGAAAGTGACCAACCACTTGCATCATGCACCAGCGAGACATCCGGATGTTCGGTCTCTGCCATCCCGGGTTCATCCAAACGCGCGAGTAGCTTATACATTTTGTTCGAGTCTGGGTTCAGCTCAGTGATCCCTTCAGTATCGGTGGTGTGATAGAGGTTCATGTTCGTCTACCCCGTATCCTTACAAATCGTAATAGAGAATTTTCGAATTTCTTCCATTCGAAGTATACTCGTTACGCCGCGTAGCAGGGAGATCTTCCGGGCTGCCTTCATTGAAACCGCATACCTTAACAAAGAAATTTGTCGCTTGTGTGGTCATCGCAATGATCCGCTTTGTGTTATTCTTTTTTGCCTCG
>Ga0316201_10001454_pt1 | contig 15951 bp, 9 predicted proteins | sample CS6wburrow_MG_FD_204516 | JGI IMG/M metagenome (GOLD analysis project Ga0316201, IMG submission 204516) | Coastal sediment microbial communities from Delaware Bay, Delaware, United States - CS-6 worm burrow | ecosystem: Environmental > Aquatic > Marine > Coastal > Sediment | place: USA: Delaware... | reverse complement strand
GTTACTCGGATTATAAAAAGCAAAAACCTTAATCGTGGCAAATATAAACAATTGGAAGAGCAAGCCAAACAGTTAGGTCAAATTCGTTCTGAAATTTGGCACGGCTATGGTTCAATAAAAGGTGTTTCTATCAAAAATGATAGGAAAATACGTGATTTATGGTTAAAAGAAAAGAGAAAATTCAAGGTTTCTGCAAATGCTTGGAAAGAAACTTTACGGGATAGTTTTGGTGACATAAAGGCCAACCGTGAATCAGCTAAAGAAAAGGCGAGAAAGGTTCTTTATAAACCCATTTCTGATGAGAAAAAACGTCATGAACTTTATAATAAGCTGAAATCTGATGACTGGACTTCTGATAATTATTTAAGACGCTTGATGCGTAAATACTGGAAACATGGACGTAATCACACTGATAACCAAATTATTGTGCGTTCTGATAATTACACCACTTTTCAGTTGGGTCGACGTGCTTGGATAAAAATACCGAGTTTACAAAAAGGTAAACGAATTGCAATTCCATTGAATACAACTTCAGCCCCAACTGGTACTTTACGATTGATTTTAAAAGAAGGAAAAGTTGAAGTTCATTATACGATTGATATAGAAGAAACAAAAACTTGTGGACAAGCAATGCTGGGAATAGATAAAGGTTATACTGAGGCTTTTGTTGATTCCAATGGTGAGCATTATGGTGAAGGATTGGGTCAAATACTTGCTCAACAATCGGATAACTTGAAAAAAAAAATATCAAGCTAGAAATAAACTCTTAGCGATTGCAAACAAAAAATCTCAAAAGAAGCAAAATATTATTGAAAATAATTTAGATCGAAAAAAACTCAATCGTCACAACGAAAAAGTTCAATCTCAAATTAAAGATACAATCTATCAGGCAACCCATAAGTTGGTTGATAAGGCTTCAGTGATTGCGGCTGAAGATTTGACCTCACCAATAGCTTCAAAAAAATGGGGTAAAAATGTTACCCGAAGACTATCTGCCTGGACAAAAGGCGTGATAGCAACGGCTTTAGACACGATTTGATAAACACTTACTTCGTATCTCGCCGAAGAGGTTCTTCGGTCATTCTTGTCAATAGTGCGTACACTTCGCAAATGGATAGCCGCTATGGAGTATTGAAAGGCAAACGTAGTGGAGATTCATATTCCAGGCAAAAGTTTCGTAGAAACTTTTGCCTGGAATACTGTTTCGATGGGGTAGTGTTACAAGCTGATGAGAATGCTGCGCGAAACGTTTTAGCAAGACTTCACGATCCGGAGATAGATCGTTGGATGCCTTTTCAAAAGGTTAAGTCCATCTTGCTAAAACGGACTGAGCGACTACGGTTGGGACTGCTCAACCAGGACTCTAGTTGCAACTTAAACGACTTAAACGAGTTATCAACAGAGAGCGAATTACCTAAAAATGTCCAACTTTGTCCAATTTTTTAGGAGCAGGCTTGATTATGGCTACGAAAGCACCCCCAAAAGAAATTATATTTGTATGGGAAGGAAAAGATAAAAAAGGAGGTGAAAAACGTAAGGGAGAAGAAGTCGCCAAATCGGAAGCAGCCGTTAAATCTAAACTTCGTTCCCAAGGTATTATCCCGAGTAAAGTTAAGAAAAAGCCTAAAGATTTTTTTGCTGCCATGAATAGTAAACCTGTGCAAACTGCCGATATTGCCATGTTTGCACGTCAAATGTCAACCATGATGATGGCTGGGGTACCCTTATTGCAATCGTTTGATTTGGTAGCAGGTGGGCATGAGAATCCTAACTTTGCCAAATTAGTCATGACAATCAAGGCAGATGTTGAAGCAGGGGGAACAATGGCGGATGCGCTGCGTGAACATCCAAAGTATTTTGACTCACTGTTTTGTAATCTTGTGGAGGCAGGGGAACAGGCCGGTATTCTTGAATCACTTTTAACCAAGTTAGCGGATTATAAAGAAAAAAGTGAGAGCATGAAGAAGAAAATCAAAGGTGCCCTCAGCTACCCCATTTCAATTATGGTCGTGGCAATGATAGTCAGTGCGATTTTGCTGATTTATGTGGTGCCCGTGTTTGCTGATATGTTCAATAGCTTTGGTGGCGAGTTACCGGCTTTAACTCAATTGGCTGTTGATATGTCAGATTTTATGGTAGCCAACTGGATGCCCGTATTTGGCACGATTATAGGCTTAAAAATAGCGTTTACTCAAGCTAAACAACGCTCAGTGGCCTTCCAAAATTTCCTGCAAAAACTATCATTAAAACTACCGTTATTTGGAGAACTGCTCACAAAATCAGCAATAGCCCGTTTTACCCGAACCTTAGCCACCATGTTTGCGGCGGGCACGCCGCTGGTAGAGGCGATGGACTCCGTTGCTGGGGCCACAGGCAATATTGTTTTTTATGAAGCCACGATGGCTATTAAAAAGGACGTATCAACTGGCATACCGTTAGCAGAAAGTATGCGTGAGACAGGAGTCTTTCCTAATATGTGTGTACAGATGACTCAAATTGGTGAGGAGTCTGGTGATATTGATAAAATGCTAAATAAAGTGGCTGATTACTATGAAGAAGAAGTAGACGCATTAGTGGAATCACTGAGTTCAATGATGGAACCCATGATTATGGCCTTCTTAGGCGTTGTCATTGGTGGATTAGTGTTGGCAATGTACCTGCCTATATTTTCTATGGGCGGTGAAATTTAACCGTAAGATGTTTATACTTTGCACCGTCACAAATTGCGCTTTTTGGAGAACACCCAAAATGTCAATGTTGGGTGGATTAGTCCGCCAGGGCGTAATAGGCCCCATTAGACAGCGAAAAATCAGTTCAATCTATGACAATGCTGAGTATAGATAGAGATAAAAATTGATTTGACGAATAACAAAAATGACCTATCTTGCTACAGAACCTAGCACCATTATCTTTATCACTGGGATTTTAGGTTTGATTGTCGGCAGTTTCCTAAATGTCGTGATTTACCGTTTACCCATTATGATGGAACGAGAGTGGCGGACGCAGTGTGCGGAATTGTTAAACCTTTTTCAGTCTGAACATGACAAAGTGCTTAATTTAAGTCAACCACGTTCTCATTGTCCTCATTGTGATCATCAAATCACTGTTTTAGAAAATATACCCCTACTCAGTTATATTTGGCAAGGGGGTAAATGCAACGCATGCCAAAAAGCGATATCATTACGCTATCCCTTGATTGAAGTGGCTAGTGCCTTACTCGCCATGATCACAGCTTGGCATTTTGGCTTAACTTGGCATTTAGTAGGGGCTTTAGCCTTGACTTGGGCCTTGCTGGCCGCCAGTATGATTGATTTTGATCATCAATTATTGCCCGACAATATTACCTTACCGTTTTTATGGCTCGGTTTATTATGCAATTTATTTGGGTTATATACGGATATTCAATCCAGTGTCATAGGGGCAATGGCCGGTTATCTGAGCCTCTTTACAGTCTATTGGATCTTCAAACTTTTCACAGGTAAAGAGGGCATGGGTTATGGAGACTTTAAATTACTGGCACTATTGGGCGCTTGGTTAGGGTGGCAAACTTTACCCGTGATTATCTTAATCTCCTCACTTGTTGGTACCGTGGTTGGTCTGACGCTTATTTTATGGCGTTCCCATGATAAAAATATACCGATCCCGTTTGGACCCTACCTTGCCGCGGCAGGTTGGCTTAGCTTATTGTGGGGAGAAAATATGACTCAGGCTTATTTCTTATGGATTTACCCTTGAAAATTGGCCTGACTGGGGGTATTGCGGCAGGTAAAACGACCGTTTCTAATTTATTTGCCAAGCTCGGTGTGCCAATCATAGATGCCGATGTTATTGCCCATACCTTGGTGAAACCAGGCCAACCGGCGCTTGAACTGATTGCACAAACCTTTGGGTTTGAAATAATAAACTTCAATGGCGAACTCAATCGTGCTAAATTACGCCAAAAAATTTTTTCAAATGACCAACAACGTCAACGTTTAGAATCGATTTTACATCCTCGCATCTACCAAGTTATGCAGGAAAAAGTAGCGGCATTGTCTGTTCCTTATTGTGTATTAAGTATTCCTTTATTACTAGAAACACACTATAAGGAAAGACTAGATCGTGTACTTGTTATTGATTGTCCACCCAATTTACAGCGTCTGCGACTTTTAAGTCGCCCCGGTTTAAGTCAAATTGAAATAGAACAGATGATAAAAGCGCAAGCCAGTAGAGAGGCACGGCTTGCCATAGCTAATGACGTGATTTACAATCAGACCGATTTAGAAAATCTACAACAAGAAGTCTTAGTTTTACATCAACGGTACGAAAAGCAAGCTCGCTCTATCAATACCGCACCAATAACCAATAACAAATCGTAAAACTTTGTTTGTTAATTACAGGCATCACTTCACACACGCCGTAATGACCTCGTGACATCGTTTCACAATGACTTCTTTTCACAATTCACAATGACTTCGTTACATTGTTTAACAATGACTTCGGTAACGAAGTTTCACAATTATCAAGGAACTCGGACTGTGAAGAAAAAAAATCTTTATGAACAACCTCTCAATGAGCGCATTAGAAATTTACTGCGACTTGAGTACCTATTTGCTGGTATTATGTATCGTATCAAGGGGCCTGCGGAATGGGACAGTCGCGCCGTTATTGACAATTTCATTGAAATATTAGACTTCATAGCCCGTATTGACTTTAAAGTCGAACTTATCAAAGATCTAGAACACCACGCGCTGATTTTGGAACGTTGGCAACGTACTCCCAATGTTAATACGGAACGCCTTACCAACCTATTAGATAAAACCAAAGAACTTGTCGAAAAATTAGACCATATTGAAAACCAATTAGAAGAAAATTTATCACAAAATCAATTGATTCACTTGATACGGCAACGCAGTACTATATCAGGTGGAACATGTCGTTCCGACTTACCTGGTTATTATCATTGGTTACAAAGAAATCCTAAACAACGCCAAAACAAACTAAGCGAGTGGTTAGCACCGCTCATGCCCCTGCGCGATGCGATTGATTTAAATCTATACCTGATACGCAATAATGCCGTGACTTCACAAGAAAGCGCGCTCAGCGGTTTTTTTCAATCCAAACTGGATGGCAATGTTAATTACCAGATTATTCAAGTCTGGATGCTGATGGAACATCCCTGCTATCCAGAAATTAAAGGAGGTAAACAACGCTTTACAATCCGTTTTTTTGAACAAGCTGATGTTGAAGAACGCGCTATCCAAACAGAACAAGATGTGAATTTTGAACTTTGCTGCTGTATGACGTAATTATTATCAATTATCAATCATTTTTTGTAGATAAAATGTCGTAATTTACTCCGTTATTTTTTCGGAATAATAAAATTTAGGAAAAAAATGAGTAGCTAATGCCATTAACCGCACGCCGCAGAGGAGCGATTTATCGCCTTATATATAATAATTCTGTTACATTTGACCTATCTCAGGTGGGGGTAAGCAAAGGCGTTCCCGTTTCAAGATTTACGAACGATGCATTCTTAGCGCGAAGCGTGATTATTTAAATGAATCTGACAGAAATAGGCAAAATAATAGACGATAAATCGCGCTCACGAAAAAAACATTAACTTAATGATATTGACCATCATACCTTGACTTATGGTTTCAAACTATTGGATTATTTAAATAATTGATTTATAAAGTCATTCAATACCAAAGAATATTAAGGTACTTTATTAGCGACCGATTCTAATGCTTTGAAATTGGGGCAACGAGAAGAGATAGTTTTTACAAACCAATGTGTGTTTTAAAAATCAGTGACTTACTGTCCCAGTCAAGCCTTAAAATATTTAAGGCCTTGATTTTTTAAGTGAGGCATCATGCCCTGATTTTTTGTAATTGATTGAAATTATACCGCCATTATTTGAGACTATCCGAGAAAAGGCTTTAAAACAAAAAACAATTAGGCTTTCCAAAATATCCGTTACAACTCAAAACAGGAAATATATCTATGGATAAAATCTTCAAGGTGGGTGTATTTGGTCTTGCGTCCAATGAACAAAATACTTTGGGTAGCATTTTCAAGCTTGCCGCTTCACGCAGTCGACAATACACGATGCTCAGTTCCACAGAACGTGAAACCGCTGAAATTATACTGCTTGATGCTGATGATGCTGATGCACAAAATGAATGGCGTAGTTTTAGTGTACACCACAGTAATATTCCCGTCGTACTCGTTACCAAAACAGCCCCAGCAACAGCCACCAACGAAGTTTATCTACGTCGGCCGCTGACTTTAAAACGGGTTCTTGAAACCCTTGATAAAGTTACTATTGAAGTCTATAAGTATGTTCCTGAAGCGGTCATTGGTGGCGAAAAAGTACTTGATGAAGAGGCTAATGCCGCTTTACTTGGTGCGGCTCATAGTGCTGAAAAAACATCACGGACGGGTACCAAAACCCTCGTTGTCGATGACAGCCTCCCAGTACGCAAATCTATGGAAATTCAATTAGGACTATTTGGTATGGATATCGATTTTGCTGAAACAGGTGAAGAAGCCCTTGAGTACATACAAAAGACCGTCTACGACATTATTTTCTTAGATTTGATGTTACCTGGCATCGATGGTTACAAAGTCTGTAAAGAAATTAAATCTCATAAACTGTCCAGAAATACCCCAGTCGTTATGTTAACTGGGAAGGGCTCACGCTTTGATAAACTCCGAGGGACTATGGCAGGTGCCAACGTCTACTTAACTAAGCCTGTTGAACAAGAAAAACTTAAGGAGGTGATTAAAGAATATTTGCCCAATGCCCTTAGCAGTTAGTTAATAACTAATTAAAACCCTTATCCTTATCAGTCAAAATGAAAAACTGATAGACTATATAAATGCGAATTAAGAATGAAAAATGATGAATAGAGAAATGAATCAATCAGTTGTTTAGCAAATGACTTTCAGTTAATTTAAATAATCGAAGTTTTATTTAATAATCTGATTTTTAACTCACTGATTGACCTAATTCAATTCAACCCTTAGTTCGCTTAGGTACTGCGTGTATTTATTTTTGATATTGTTCTCGAAGATATTTTGGAAACGCAAATCTATATCAATGATCAATTATCACAGAACTATTCAGTTCTCAAAAGATTGATATTCTTAATATTTAGTGATGTATAAGGCCAACCGATTATCGAACAAACTCTATAATACAACGGTTTTGGGTGTCTAATCACTATCCTTAACATCCAAATTGTCGTGTACTTCGATGAAAATTTGAAACGATATTATACTGTCCACCGTTATAATTTGCGCTTTTGCCGTTCAAAAATTCGCCAATTTTGATTTAGTCACCACCACCTGACTTTCGCTGTTGGCCGTTGAGTTAAAATTTAAAAGCGCAATTTATGACAATACCAAGTATATTTATCCTCTGTCAAAACATCTGAAGTTTGCCAAACATCAGAGGTCAGTACCCGTGCCGAAGTTTTTCGATATTTTGGCAACGAAAACTATTGTTTTTATTCACTTTATTTTTGAACAACTATGTGGACGGGTACTTATAGGCTAAAACTGAGTGGGAAAAGTATATCGTTTTTTCATTTTTAACTCTTATTTCAAACACGCAATTCACCATTTACCCTTATTATTCACCATTATTGAAACACTGCAAGTGAGGAAAAATTGAAAAATGCCGTTTTACTACCTTATTCGCACACCACTATTATTGGCAATCATATTGTTTTTGAGTGCCTGTGATTTTCCTGATATCACAGGTAAAGCTAATGTAGAAGAAGACGATGAAAATCGTTCTGTGGTACAACTCAACTTCGCTGTCGCTCCTCAAATTGCTTGGATGCCTTGGTATCTTGCTGACCAAGAAGGCATCTTTCATGAACACAGTGCCAAAGATCGAATCCAAGTGCAATTTATCCCAGACAATAATTACCAAGACACCATCGACAAATTTATCACTCAAGAAGTCCAAGCTATTACCATCTCCAACATCGATGCCATTGCTCAACTTGTCAGACGCGATATAGAAGCCGATGTGATCCTAATCACTAATACCAGTAATGGTAATGAGGCTATATTACTGTCCCCTAATGCTGATACAGGCCTTCACAGTCTTCGTGGCAAAACCTTTGCCCTCGTCAAAAACTCCTCCCGGCACTATTTGTTCGATCGTTACTTAATCAGAAATCAGATTGCCTTTGACGAAATCAACATCGTCGATACTGTTGAAAGTGATATACCTGACGCCTTTCTTAAGAAAGAAATTTACGGTGTTGTTACTAGCAATCCCAATCTACACAAGTTAACCCATGCAGAATCTGCCAAAGTACTCTTTGACAGCCGTCAAGTTCCCGGGGAAATCTTTGATATGCTCATAATCCGCCGAGAAACTCTAGTTGACTATCCACAGTTTGCCCAAGTACTCCTAGCGACATGGTTTTCAGTTATGGAAAGATTGCAAGGCAGTAGAAAAGGCACCACTCTTGATGCCTTAGCCAGTCTAGCCAATATCACGCGCTCAGAATATGAACAACAATTGATAACAACGCCTTTGCATGATACTTCAACCAAGGCACTCTCCGCCGTCCGTGATCGTCGGATTAAGAAAGCCATGCGTCACCTCCGTTATTTTATCGAACGCCACCAACTGACTGGCAACGAAGTCTACATAGATTGGGTATCCTACCCGGGACGTAACCCCGCTTTATTACACTTTAATGGACAGCCCTTACAAGATTTTATTGCCCCCCCAGTGTTCGATAAATAGTCGCTTTGTTATATGGAATCTTTGGGAATCGGGAATTGGGAATTGGGAATTATCCATCGGCAAGTGTATTTTCAATTGGCAAATAACGTATTTTGAGAGGCCGTACAATAAATTAGTAGTGTGATGGGGTTTAACCACATCATACCAATAGAGATCGGAACACTTTTTGCTTAGGCGAAATTCCCTCCAACTGTGTACCCCCATTTTTTGGTGGTTTGAGCCTTGCACGAAAATTTTGAACCGCCCGTTATGGCACTCGAACCGAAATCGGATCAGGGCACTTTTTGAAAAAAACTTTCTTTAAATAACAAAAGGTTCAATATTTAAGTCATATCTATTCCGATCTCTATTGCTATAGACCACAAAAATGAAAATCCAATAACTAACTATGACCCAGAAAATAGCCAAATTAACACCAAGTCAAGCCCTAAACCGTCCGCTCCATCGTCAAGCCGATGACACCACACAAGCCTTCAAAGAAAAACAAGCTATTACACGTCGGTTAGGATTCTATGTGGGTAACCTTGGCCTACTGATAGCTCAAAAAACCACCTGTGAACTTACCGAAATCCTTCAAATTTGTGGCATTCCTTTTACGGCCACTTGGCTACTGGGCCTCATTAATCTGCGTGGTAATCTAATCCCCGTGTTTGACTTCCATAAATTATTGCAACTTGAACCTGTTGAGGCTAAAAAACTTCTCATTTTAGGACAAGGCAATGCAGCAGGTGGTATTGTCATTGACAATTTACCAATACATATCAACTTCACTGAGACAGATAAACTCACCCATTTACCCCCTTTGCCCTCGATCATTAAACCCTACAGCACCACTGGCTACGAAAAAAACGGTCAACTCTGGTTTAATTTTGATCATCAAGGATTTTTTCAATCCATAGCCACTAAAATATAGCTATAGTTTTTCAGTTATCAGTTATCAGTTATCAGTTATCAAAACAGTGATGTCCAGTATGTTCAAGGCCAACATATTTATCTGACAAACTATATTAATATCAGTTAAAACAAAAACGGGCATGAACAGTGAGTTTCCACGCAAAATTTGTTGCGCGTGAAATGTGGAATTGGCTTGATACTTTTTAGGGGTTCTAAGTTCATAAATTCAGTCGTTCATTTTACGGTGCTTTTGGGCAACAAGGGCAACTTAGACTGCCGCCTTCAGATAGATAATTATGTAGTCCTAGGGGACTTGAGTTTTTAGACAACGGCCCTAGCTGTTGGTTATAAAACATTCTTTCCCCCCATTTTTGGCGCGCAAAAACAGTATTTAGCGAAGCTAACCTCCGGTTCACGCTAAAGTTTCGCGAAGCGAAACTTTAGCGTGATAATGTGGAATTCATTTTTTTGAAATCCTATAGCTTTGTAATTTAAAATGAATCCATAGTCACCACAATACCCTTATATTAAGGATGTTCAAATTTTTGTTTTTAAAAACTTGAACATAGAACGTTATTTTGGAAAAAAGATTTCAAACTGAATAATTGTGTTCAAAATTTCATCCGTTCATGAAATACATAATACTTCATCTTGTAAACTCACTAAAAATATAAGTAGGGACACATAAATCTTTTAACATTTTTTATATATAAGAATTTTGTTAAAAGACTTTTGTTGACCTACATAGAATGATTTACAATACCTTCTCCATTTCTTGTATATTTAACAGGGTTATTTATAATGAATTAAATAAATTTCAAATACTTATCGCTTTAAAGATCAAGAAAAGCAGAAGTTTTCAGTTTCATTTATTTTCAATGAGTTATCATAATAACCTTATTTAATACTCAAAATTTGGCGAAGGTATTAATTTATAAAGTGCTTTTTAAAAAGGAGCAATATAAATTGTTGTTTGACTAATGATTTCAAATTGAGTATCTTTCCTGTTGTGAGTATTTTGGCGATAAATTCAAAACCACTTTTTATATCAAGACTTTGGCCCGTTTTTTAGGGTATTCGGTGAGGAGTTTTAACTCGACAATGTCACATTCGAGCAATGACATCGAGCCAATCATTTCGCTACCCTACGTGATATAGGAAATGTGACATTGTCAAATTAAGTGCTTCATTTTATTAGATGTGAATGAAATCACACTGAGCTTTTGGGCTGCGTTGCATTTAATGAATTAGCCCACAAAATTATGATCTGACAAAACTTTAGTTTTTCAGTTCAATATTTTATTCAGAATTTTATGTTTATCTAAGGGCAGACAAACTAAAGTTTGTACTCCTATTTTAATATCAGTAAAAACCAAAACTGACAATAAGACGTGGCTTTTTAGTTTGATATTTTTTGACTTTATTATGACATGGCACGATTTAGTTTATCGCTGCCTACTTCTGAAACACTATTCATTGTCAAAATTCTTAAGACTATCCTTTTTCTCTAAAACCTGGCATAAAAATTTGACTTAACTTAATTAACTTTTTTATTTTAAAAACATTTTAAATTTCACATTTCAATAACATCAAGTAAACTGTACAATCAGAATACGGGGTAATGTCATACCTAAAAATGGCAATGACATTTAATTTTAATGTTATTAATCAATGATTTAATCTTATTTTCATTTCACCATTTGATGAGTGAAAATAAAACGGAATTTTTAAAAATTGAGAACTAATTCAATATCTTAAGTGAAATAGTCACGTTTTTAATTGCCCGTTTTAGGTAATATTAATACTTATTCCTAAATAACTTAATCAGTTCAAGTTTTTGCGTACAAAAACTTGAGCCTCGAAAACTCATTGATATGCCATACGCTTTCATCAATAGCTAAACTTATGGGACAACTTTATTGTCAAAAGACTTTATTTATCCATTACATCAATTAAAAACAATAAGTTATAAAGTCTTAAAGTCTTACGATTTGTCAAGCCAAATTTTCACAAAAAGATTTTTAGAATCATTGTGTTACTTTACAACATCGCCTGTTCCAATCTTTTATGTGCAATTCTCCTGAGTCAATCAACTTTACCACTCAAGTTTGCCACTTTAACCGTTTTTCACTTCAATGGTTAGACAAGTAAAGCTATCCTATAACTTTTCAGATAAAGACTTTAATTGGAGTTCTCTATTTATCAAGGAACAGACAAACTAAAGTTTGTAGTCCTATTTTTTGACTCTAATAAATCCTGAACTCATGAATAATATAGGTAGTACTGACTTTGTCAACGTTATGGGGTGTGGTGAATTTCAAAGTGTTCTCAGATCCCTACATTAATTTACAAAATTAATTTTACAAGGTAGTAGGTGAACATGAACAATTTTTTAAACCTAATTTATTTATATTAGACTTGTCCCTAAATAACGTAAACCATTATTGTGCAAGACGCAAAATCAAGAACTTAGCTTTCTGGACAATTCTATTGTAGAAATTGTTAAAATATTTTTGTGTACCTACTGATTTATAGGGCAGCTAAATTTCTGAATGCTTGTAATAGAATTTATCGATAATAGGTCCGATATTGGCATAAGCATAAGTTTTCATTAGAGTTTATACCGATTTAAGGTAACCCATTGATTTACTTAAAATTGTTATTTTAGTAAATGTCATAAAATCAGTTCGCGCCAAAAGTTTTGCGCGCAAAACTTTTGGCGCGAAACTTAAATTAAATCGGTATAATCTCTATTTACTCTATTGATTGGAAATTAGCTGATTTGAAAATAAATATTTGATTAGATAAAGAAAAACGTATCGTCTTCTGATAAGGTTTAATTTGTTACCTCAGCAAGTCTAATTAAATAATTAGAGTGTAATTGAGAGAAACCGGAGCATAACGATAAATAAAATTAAAAATCCTAAGAGCGTGTTTCAAAAATTGAGTAACCAATGGCTGATAAAATAAAATAATCAGTTAAACTAACTGCTTTTTAAACATGCGGAATACATCGCTATCTTGAAAAATGGGAAAATAAAGGGTTGAGTTAGCTTTTTAATTGATTTAAAAATCAATAATTAAACTTAAAAAATCCCGGGATGAAGCGAAGCTTCCCGAATGTTCGCAAATCCCTTGTACTCTTATCGATCTATAAACGCCTTTTAGCCATTTGCCATTCGCATAACATCCATACCCACGGTCTAAAAAAACACTTTAAACAACTGACAATCGCTATGAAATTACGACAAAAAATGTTTATTGGCTCTGCCTTTTTGGCAGTCATCCCGGTGCTAATCACCGCTCTTGTCACTAGTCAGATTGCTAGCACCTTGGGTGAAGACGCGCTGACTCAAAGTGCCCAAAGTCATATCACATCATTGCGAGACGCTAAAAAAGCCCAAGTTGAGGACTACTTCAATTGGGTTTTTAACCAAATTAAGGTTTACGCTGATGCCAAAACCACGGTTGAGGCTATGCGTGGCCTCAAAGAAGCCTATCCCCGCTTTAAAGAGGAAGCCACTCTTAACACAGATTTTGATCTGTTGGATGAAGGCCCTTTACAAGAAGGCCCACCTGCTCCCTTATCCCTACCCATTGAGGAGTACAAAGAAAGCTTGCGGGATTACTATGTGACTGATTTTTCTCAAGAATATAGTACGCTCAATGTCAATGAAGCACCTGAGATGGTTGATGTGCTTAATCAACTGGACGATAATAGTATTGCCCTCCAATATTATTATATTGCCGCTAATCCTAATCCCTTGGGTACCAAGGAAGAATATTTTGCGGGCACTGATACCTCTAGCTATACCCAATTACATCGCCATTATCATCCCTATCTCCACGATATTCAGAGACGCTTTGACTTTGAAGATATATTCTTAGTCGATGCTGACAGCGGTCATGTTATCTACTCAGTGCTTAAAGAAATTGACTTTGCTTCTTCCCTCAGAGAGGGCCCTTTTGCTAAAACAGGCTTAGGTCAAGTTTATGATCAAGTTAATCAAACTCGCCACGGCACAATTGCTTTGGTCGATTTTGCCCCCTATTTGCCATCCTATGATAGTCAAGCCGCTTTTGTCGCTACCCCTATTTATGACGGCGAACAACGAATAGGCGTTCTGATATTTCAAATTCCTATCTATAGTATTAACGATATTTTGACCAATCACCGCGTCTGGCGCTATGATGAGTTTGGACGCACCGGTGAAACCTATATTGTCGCCGCCGATGGCACCATGCGTAATGACAGCCGTATGTTAGTTGAAGATAAAGAAGGTTATTTAGTTGCCGTCCAACAAGCTGATTTACCTCAAGATATCATCGCCAACATCGAACTGAAAGATACCAGTGTGGGTCTCCAGCGCGTCGATAGCCCAGGTACTCGTTCCGCCTTCTCTGGCGTAACAGGCTTTGATCTTTATGAAGATTATCGTGGCGAATTTGTGCTTTCCGCCTTTGCGCCAATTAATGTACCCGGCTTGCAATGGGCTATTTTCTCCAATCTACAAGAAGAAGAATCACTAGAACGTTTAGAAAACCTCACCGCAGGCATTATGGAAAGCACCATTTTCACAGCGGCAATTATCTTATTTGTCGGTGGAATTGCCGGTTTCTACTTCTTTGGTCGTATTGCCGCACCGATTAGTCACCTAGAAGCTACAGTTACCCAAGTGGCCGAAGGTGACTTTACCGCACGCGCTGAAATTAAAACTGGTGATGAACTCGAAACCCTCAGCAACGCCTTTAATGGGCTACTAGAAGATCGCTTGACGGCCCTCGCTAAGGCGGAAAAAGAAAATGAGATGCTGAATAACTCTATTATTGAGTTACTTAAAGCCTCTTTCCAATTGAGTCAACGTGATCTCACAGTGCAAGTACCGGTTACTGAGGATGTCACCGGCCCCTTGGCTGACGCGATTAACCAGATGGCCACAGAAACCAGTAAAGTGTTGCTGAATGTCCGTCATATTAGTGATCAAGTCGGTTCGGCTTCTAGCCAAGTCAAAATACAAGGTGAGAATGTTTCCAGAGTGGCAGAGGCGGAACGAGAAGTTGTCGATACCACCATGGCCGAATTGTCTGCAGCCGCTGAAGCGATGAATAAAATTGCTGAAGTCGCGCAGTCATGTAATGAGATTGCTTCTCAAGCAACCCGTTCAACTCAAGTCGCGCTCGTCACCGTCACCAGCACAGTAGACGGCATGGGCGAAATTCGAGAAACCATTCACGAGACTGAAAAACGAGTGAAGCGCTTAGGTGAACGCGCTCAGGAAATTAGTAGTATTGTTGATATCATTAACAATATTGCTGAACGCACCCATGTTCTCGCTCTTAACGCCAGTATGCAAGCTGCGGCAGCAGGTGACGCGGGACGCGGATTTTCGGTAGTTGCTGATGAGGTGCAACGTTTGGCAGAAAGCTCACGTAACGCGACTTCCCAAATTTCCGCCCTAGTCAAGAATATTCAAGTGGAAACCAATGATACTATTAGCACTATGGATAAAACCATCAAACAGGTGGTTGAAGGTTCGCGGTTAACCGAACGTGCTGGTGAGCAAATGAAAGATACGCAAAATACCACATCCAATTTGGTGCAAGTGGTAGAACAAATTGCAATGGCTTCCAGACAGCAAGCGCAAATCAGTAATGAATTACGAGAGCGAGCGCAAACGATTCAGATGAGTACTCAAGAAACGGGTAAACAGTTAGAGGAGCAAACCACACAAACAGAAAGTTTGGTAGAGTATTCTAGACAACTGATTGAATCGGTTAGGGTATTTAAATTACCTGAAATTCATGAATAATTGACTTCCTAAAACACTTCAAAACACTTCAGGGCACTTAGAACATTCCTAAATTTTTCATGAAACTTTGTGTACCTCTGTAGACTGAAGTGTTTACTCAATAAATAATGACCTGTTTTTTTTATTGTAATTATGGGGAGAGGGCGAATAGCTTACCACCTATCCGTTTTTTTTTAATCCTCAAGCTCAAACACACTTCGCTATACGGTGTTTTAGGGAGTTCCAAATAAATAACTATCCCTTCGTTCTAGGTTTGCCAGCATTGTAAAAAGTAAAACCAGAACGGGTGTAGCGATGCTCGCATGACGGCTTTAGCCTCATGTTGTTAGGAATATCCAAAAAATAAATTATCCCGCAGGGCTACTCTATGCACACAAATAATTTGTAACAAACTGTCGGCTCACGCAGAGCCGCAGAGCCGCAGAGAATGAGAGAAATTAAACAAACCGGCTTGAATTGCCTTTTGGGATAATTATTTTTTTGGAACTTCCT
>Ga0316201_10001453_pt1 | contig 15958 bp, 10 predicted proteins | sample CS6wburrow_MG_FD_204516 | JGI IMG/M metagenome (GOLD analysis project Ga0316201, IMG submission 204516) | Coastal sediment microbial communities from Delaware Bay, Delaware, United States - CS-6 worm burrow | ecosystem: Environmental > Aquatic > Marine > Coastal > Sediment | place: USA... | reverse complement strand
CGCGCTTCCTGAATATAGTTTTGGTACCAATCTAATTTCTTTTTATTTAAAGCCATTGCTTCAATATCTATCCAGTGTTTTTCAAGATTTGGATAACCGCCTTCTTTTGCACCTTCGAGCCACAATAGATGATATCCTAAACTAGTTTTAACCGGCTGGCTACATTGATGAAGTTCCAAATGTTTTAAAACTTGGCCTATCTCAGGAACAGCAAAATCGTTGGGGTTTATCCAACCTAGGTCGCCGCCATTATTCTTGGTTTGTTCATCAATGGAATGCCGCCCATTTAGTGCTATAAATTCATTAAGTGTTGTTATAGAATCTTTAATCGATGCAGCAAAGTCGTATGCTTTTTGTTCATCATCTTCTGTGATGGGAGGGGATATCAAGATATGCCTTACGCGCACTTTGTCGCCTTGTTTTTCTAATGGTTGTATTATGTGATAACCAAAAGCTGTTTTAACTGGTTTGCTGATTTCATTCATTTCAAGAGTAAAAGCGATTTCTTCAAATTCACTAACTAAGGTACCCCTGCGTGTAAAACCGAGGTCTCCACCGCGATTTTTTGAGCCGGGATCCTGTGAATACTTTTTCGCCAAATCAGCGAAATCAGCCCCATCAATAATTTCATTTCGCAAACTATCTAATAGCTCATGGGTTCTAGCAATGCTTTTTTCACCAGGTTTAAGCGGTAGTTGGATATGACGAAGCTTGATTTTTGGTGGGAAAAACGGCAAACTGTCTTTGAAGGCCTTATAAAAACTTTCCACATCGTTTCTATTTACGGATAGCCCTTGCAGCTTCATTTGTTGATATTTATCAGCAAACAATCTTTCTTTGATGTCAAACCAGTACTCGCGCCTAAAATCACGCAAGGATTCTCCAAGCATTTCCTCGGCTTTTTCTTCACTACCAGCCTGAGATAGAATATTGTTTATTTGTGACTCCAGAGCTGCATCAACTTCTTTATCTTTTACTATTATATTAGTATCGCGCTTAGCTAGTTCTAAAACAACATTCTGGTCAATTAAAGATTGTAAAACTTGTTTTTGTAATCTTTGATATAGTTCTATATTTTGATTAGGATTAATATTTTGCTGCATAGCTGTTAAGTTAACAATCTGTGCTAGTTCGCTTTTTAGAATAATATTTTCCGCAACTATTGCAGCAATGCCATCAATCACGGGTTTGGCATTATCAGACTGCCCATACACACTATTTGTAAAAAGCAGTGCTCCTAAAACTAACAGATTGGTTTTTCGTAATTTCATTAATTATTCTCTATATTTATTTTTACAGTATATTGATTTCTTAAACTATCTAAAAAGCGCAATGAACTAAGTGCCTTTTTTTGGTTGAATATTCGTTGATAAATTTCATCGTAAGCTTCATCTAGTGCAATTTGTGAACCGGCAGAAAATCGACCCAATACTTCAACAACGTGGTAGCCGTATTCGGTTTTAACAGGACCAATGACACTATTAATGCGAGTATTTGAAAAAATCTCTGAATCTAGGCGTTCAATCAAAGAACCCCTCTCGACAATTGTTATATCTATATCAAAATTTGCTAAAAGTTCCTTTCTATCGACCGAATTATTAGACTGTTTCAGAATCTTGGCTATGTATTTAGCGGTCGAATCTGTTTTTGTAAAAAAGTGCATGATTCTTGCGCCGTCATTTTTATGCTGAAAAGAACTCCTGTTTTTATCGTAGTAGGTTTTAATCTCGGCATTTTCAATTGCTATTTTAGATCCCAGATAATTATCCATGAAGGAGTTGCCAAACAGCGCCTTTCGATAGGCATCAACCTGAGCGTTTAAAGTTTCGTCGGCGTCTAGGCCGGCTTGTTTGGCCGCAAGAAAAAGTAACTCTCTGTCTACCCAAGAGGAAGCTACATCATTAATGCTATAATTTTTATTTGATACAGCAAGCTTTAGTCTTTCGGCTTCTGCAAATGTAAGCTCAGAGTTTTCTACCTTGGCGATAATTTTATTACTGATCCTGCTCTCTTTGCTACAAGAGATGATTAGTAAAATAGTTATTATTGGTATTAGTTTTTTCATAGGCACTACATTTTAAACACTAAAGTTAGTAAAAGTTTCATTTAGAAAATAGCTCAACAAAAAATTCCAGCGCCATTAATGAATTCTTAAGACTGCCTGTTGTAACTAAAATCGAAAATCCTTTTTGCGAAGGAGTAAATTGATAACTCAAATTATTTTTTTTCATTTTTTCTTCAATAGCCCCAAGGAGCTCCTGCACGGATTGAAAAGGTGAAAAATCAGAAAGCTCGATTTTTAGATTTGTACCTACAACCGAAACAGAAGTAACAGCAGTTCCTGTCAGCATAATGCCAAGGCGCGTGATGTAAATCAAATTATTTGCTGCCTCAGGTAGCCTTCCAAACCGATCAAGTAATTCACCTTCAATATTATTTACAGCATCAATATTGGTTGCCTCGGAAAGTTGCTGATAAAAATATAATCTATCCTGCACTAAAGACACATAACTACCTTCTAACATAGCATTAAGCGGTATAGAAACCCTAGGTGGTTGCAATTTTTCATTGTTATTGCCTAATGATTCATCTACGGCTTCCTGTAAAAGTTTGCAATACATTTCAAAACCAACGGCGGCCATGTTCCCACTTTGTTTATAACCAAATAGGTTCCCGCCTCCACGGATTTCGAGGTCCTTGAGCGATATATCATAACCCGAACCTAGGGTAGTATACTGTTCAATCGCCTTTAGGCGCTTTTGGGCACTATCTCCAATAGTTTTCCGGTGAGGTAATAACAAATAGCAATAGGCCTGTCTATGGCTTCGCCCAACACGACCTCTGATTTGGTACAATTGTGATAGCCCAAAATTTTGGGCATTGTTTATAATAATTGTATTTGCATTTGATACGTCTAGGCCGGATTCAATTATTGTTGTACAGAGCAAGATGTCAATCTTTCCTGCAAAAAATGACAAGACAGTGCTTTCCAACTCCTTAGAGCTCATCCTGCCATGAGCAACACCTGTTATATGGTTAGGAAAAAGCTCTAAAAGTTTTTTTAGAACAAAAGGAATTGATGAGATGTCATTATGTAAAAAATAGATCTGTCCATTGCGCATAAGTTCATTATTTACAACATCTTTGACAGTGTTCCAATTAAAGTATTGAACAAATGTTTTTATTGGGCGCCGTGTCTTTGGTGGCGTGCTTATTCTGCTTATGTCTCGTATTCCTAACAAGGATTGTTGCAATGTTCTGGGAATGGGTGTTGCTGTAAGGGTTAACACATCAATAGCCGAACGCAATTGCCGTAATTTTTCCTTATGTTTTACCCCAAAGCGATGCTCTTCATCAATAATTAATAGACCCAAGTTGGGAAAACGAACATCTTTAGATAGCAGCCTGTGTGTGCCTATAACTAAATCTGCACTGCCTAGTTGCATTTTATCTAATATTTCCTGCTGTTCCTTTTTGGTTTTGAATCGAGATAATAGTTCAACTTGGACTCCTAAGGGCTCTAGTCGTCCAGATGTCGATATATAATGTTGATCTGCTAAAATGGTTGTCGGTGTTAAAAATAGAACTTTTTTGCCCGAAACGATGGCTTTTAGTGCAGCCCTCAAAGCGACTTCTGTTTTCCCAAAACCCACATCGCCGCAAATCAGACGATCAACTGGAGAGTCTTTTTCCATGTCTGACATAACAGATGCAATTGCCGTAAGCTGTCCGGGAGTCTCTTCGTATGGAAATGAATTTTCCAGTTCGTGCATAAAACCGTTATTTTTATGATATTTAAAGCCCCTGTTCTTATTACGAGAAGAGTATAAATTCACCAAATCTTGTACCACGCCCTTAGCGGAATCTTTTGCTATCTGTTTTTGTCTCGTCCATTTTGGACTATTTAATGCAGAAAGCGTTGGTTCTTTATCACCGGCAACTATCATTCTGTGTACACGATTAAATTTGTCAATTGGAACATATACGTTAGAATTGTCGGCATATTCAATTTTGATGCATTCCTGATTTACGTTCTCGTGTGTAAGAATTGTTTCTAACCCACGATATATGCCAACTCCAAAATCTCGATGTACAAGATAATCACCCCAATCTAAATCTTCCAAAGAGGAAAATTCTTTTTGAGGAATTTCAGCAATCGTATCGACAGACCACCTTGATTGGAGTGCGGGTGGTTGACTGTTCAACTCAGCAAGAGACAAACAGCAAATATTTAGTTGATCTGAAAAAAAACCGCTTTCCAAAATTTGTGGTATCACAATCGTTTTTTCTAAGGAATGTTTTTTTAAGATTGCTTTTGGGTCTTTTCCATCAGAAAACATGTATATATCATCAGACTTTAAAATATTTAATAAAGAACCTAAAAATACCTCGCCGATAGAAAGAAGTTTTTCAGAAACATTTATTTTTTTACAATTGAGGTCAACACCTATATCGTAGGCATTACCAAACTGAATGCTCAACAGTCCGGAAGCCTCAATAATTTTAACATCATAACAATTACCACCCAAAAAACTTAATATAGATGCTTTTTCAAAGGAAGATGTCTTCTTGTTTGGCGGTGGAAGAATTTCAACACGAGTCACGTTTTTAATGGTACGTTGTGAGCGCGGGTTATATGTTCTGATAGATTCTACAACACTTCCAAAGAGCTCCATTCGAATTGGGGTGGTGGCGTATGGCAAAAAAACATCTAAAATCCCACCACGCGTAGAATAGGTTTTTGGAGTTTCTGTATGATCTGTTTGTTCGTAACCCCAGCTATTAAAAGCGCCTAGCAGTCCTTGCCGGTCAATGGCTTCACCTTCTTTAATTAAAAACGCAACGTCTTTATCGGGCACAACATCTATGCTTGGATCATTCATAGCCGCAGCGGAGGTGAAAACCAACCCCGAGTTATTTTTTTGAATTAAATTAAAAGCCTCTGCTCGATAGCGTTCATTTTCAAGGCCGAAGCCGGGAATGTCTAAACCGGCCGTTGCTACAGCAGGATAGAACGCGGCCTTCTCCGGACTCAAATTATAACAAGATAAATACAATCGCTCGGCGGTGGTCACATTCTCAAAAAGAACAAAAATTGGCCCGTCAACCACGCTGTTAATTGACAGCAAGATCAAACTTGCTGACGAATGCGTTAGTCCAGAAAAAGACTGATTCGAATTAACAATATCTTTGTTGATGCTCAGATCATTTGCCATGCGGGACAGCAAATTTGATATAGACGTTTCACGTGAAACATTCATTTTGATTTGTATAGTAGAATGGACAATACGCCGATATCTGCAGGCGTAACGCCGGAAACTCTCATTGCCTGACCCAGCGTTTCGGGCCTGACAAAATTCAGCTTCTCGCGCGCTTCGCTTGACAGGCTATTTATTGAACGATAATTAAAATCATGCGGTATTAAAAATTTCTCTTGTGACTCTAGTCGTTCAATTTGTTCATATTGGCGAATTATATATCCTTCATATTTTATTATTATTTCGGCTTCGTTATAAATTTCGTCAACTATATGGCTGTCAAGGCCTGAGGTGGCCATGTTATCTATAAAGCGTTCTGGTAAATGAGAAATTTTAAAACCAGGCCGTTTAAGAATTTGTCGAGCTGGTTGGGCTTGTTTAATAGCCGAATCTCCACTGTCTAAAAGGGCGACATTTATTTCGTTCGGCTCTACGCTGTTTTCAAGACCCTCAACAAGCCTTGTGGTTATTTGTGTCTTGTTTAAAAGAAAATCATAAAAAGCTTTTGTTATTAAGCCGTACTGTTTAGCTTTTTCAGCAAGTCTTTGGTCGGCGTTTGAGTATCGCAATAATAGCCTATGTTCAGCGCGCGATGTAAACATACGATAAGGCTCCATAGTATCTTTGGTGATTAGGTCATCTATCATAACCCCTATATAGGCCTCATCGCGACGCAAGGTAAGCTGTTTTTCTTTTAAAATATTTTTCGCGGCATTTATGCCAGCAAGAAGTCCCTGCCCGGAAGCTTCTTCGTATCCAGACGTTCCGTTTACCTGTCCGGCAAAATATAAACCTTGAATAAATTTTGATTCAAGCGTTGCCCTAAGTTGGGCCGGCGGAAAAAAATCGTATTCAATTGCATAGCCGGGTCTTAAGAATTCGGCCCTTTCCAATCCACGAACTTGACGCAAAGCATTAAGCTGGACATCTTCAGGAAGGCTTGTAGAGAAACCGTTTACATAGATTTGATCAGAATTGCGCCACTCCGGCTCTAAAAATAAAGTGTGTGAACTGTGATGTGAAAAGCGATGAATTTTATCCTCTATCGAAGGACAATAGCGTGGACCCTCACCAAAGATATCCCCAGAAAACAAAGGAGAGCGCCCAATATCATTAAAAATAATATCGTGACAACGTGAATTTGTTTTAGCGATATGACACGGTACATTTGGTGGATTAAAATTCTTGGTTCTGTATGAAAACGGAACAGGGGATTCGTCGCCAACAACTGTATCTAAGCGTTCCCAAGAAACGCTCGCCTTTAGCAGTCGGGGAGGAGTTCCGGTCTTTAGCCGACCCGCTTTAAGTCCCCTCTGGATAAGTGATTCAGTTATTCCAATAGAATTTGATTCCCCCATACGTCCAGCGAGAATTTTTCGATTTCCAATATGAATCAGCCCATTTAAAAAAGTCCCGCAAGTTAGTATAACAGATTCGCAAGACAACCCGTCTCCCCCGCGAAGCACTACGCCCGCGACCGAGTTGTTATTTTCAAGAATATCAACCGCCTCCCCCTCAACCAGTGTTAACATTTCAGTAGATTCTACTAATCCGCGAACATAACCTTCATAGACGCGTTTATCGGTTTGTGCTCTTGGCGACCACACAGAACGACCCTTCGATCTATTTAATAGTTTAAATTGCAATCCTGCTGCATCTGCAGCTAGCCCCAAAATACCGCCAAGGACATCAATTTCACGTACGATCTGCCCCTTGGCCAGGCCTCCAATTGCGGGATTGCATGACATGCGAGCAATTGCAAACTTATCCTGAGAAACGAGAGCAGTATTAACGCCCAGGCGCGCACTTGCCAGTGCCGCCTCTGCTCCGGCATGGCCACCGCCAATAACGATAACATCAAAATTGTTTTTGGAGTGTTTCACGTGAAACTTACTTCCCAACACAAAATTTGTTAAAAATATTATTTAAAATGTCGTCGGGTGTGGTTTTTCCTAAAATCTCACCGACGGCATCAACCGCCTCTCGGAGTTCAATTGATATAAGTTCATAGGGTGTTCTTGGCCTGTTTAAAAGCGCAACTGCGGTGCTCAGTCTATCAAAACATTGTTTTAAAGATATTTGTTGGCGACTTGTTGTAATTGTAATGTTGTCTGACAGAGATCCGCCAATACCTAAAGATTTTTTTATGTTTTGTTTAAGCAGATCAATATTATGGCCAGATTTGGCTGATAAATACATGCGCTTAGGGTGGGCGCCCATAGCAGCCGATAGTTCAACTTTTGTTAGTAAATCAACCTTGTTCATGATCTCGACAATCGGAATGTTTTTAGGAAATTGACTATAGGGTGTTTCTGCTAATGCTGAGTCATTAACAAAAAGAATTAGGTCAGCCTTTTTTAAATAATTGAATGTTCTATTAACCCCTTCTTGTTCAACCTCTTCGGTGGCGTGGCGTATTCCGGCAGTATCAACCAGATTAATTGGTACACCGCCTAATATCAACGAAACATCAACGGCATCGCGCGTTGTACCGGGTATATTGCTTGTAATTGCACGATTGGATTCAGATAGTGTATTTAACAGAGTTGACTTGCCGACATTTGGTGGCCCAGCTATTACAACCATCGCACCGCGATTTAACATGCGAGCCTGTTTATGGTAAGCTAATAGTGAGCGGACTTGTTCGATTTGTTCTTTTACGATATTCAGCACCCGATCTTTTAGGTCATCCTGGATTTCGTCATCTGAAATGTCGAGCTCAAATTCTACCATTGACAAAGCTGTGATTATTTGTTGGTGTAATGTGTTTAATTTTGTGGATAATTCACCTCGTAGTAGGCGCAGATTTAATCGGCTGCTTTCTTCAGATTGGGCGTGAATTAATGAAGCAACTGCCTCTGCCTGTATAAGATCCATTTTACCATTAATAAAAGCGCGTTTTGTGAATTCTCCAGGTTCGGCAATTCTCGCACCATAATAGGAACAAGTTGAAATAATTTTATCTACAACAACGGGACTACCATGACATGCGATTTCTATTAGGTCTTCACCAGTATATGAGTTAGGAGACTTAAAAAGCGTTACGATTGATTCGTCCATCTCTTTACCCTTTTGATCAAAAAGATAGGCCCGTGTTGCCTGCCGCGGCTTTAAATTAACGCGCAAACCCCTGTTATTTAATAACTTATTGATAATTAATAAAGATTGCGGACCGCATAGGCGAACAACCGCAATTCCGCCAATACCGTAAGGTGTCGCCGGAGCAACGATTGTGTCAGCGTTCATTTTTTCTTGGTTTTTACCGGCGGGGTAATAGGCTGTTGGTGTGGAGTTAGGAATCTCTGCTGTAAAATAGTAAGAACATTAAACAAAGTATAATACAGATTTAACCCTGACGGCAATTTATAAAAAATGAATATGAAAAAGATGTTCATAAAATACATCATATTTTTCTGTTGTGCACCACCTGCTGCAGTTGGGGTCATTTTTTGCTGAATGAACATCGATACCGCCATTAGTAAGGGCAGGATGTTTATCGGAAAACCGCCAATTTCAAAAAGCGTATCAGGAGCAGATAGGTCAGTTATCCACAGCATAAATGGTTCACCACGCAATTGAATTGTTGATCTGAAAACTTGAAAAAGAGCAAATAATAGAGGCATTTGGATTAACATCGGCAAACAACCGCCCATGGGGTTAACACCCTCTTCTTTATAAAGCGCCATGGTTGCCTTGTTGAGCTTTTGGGGGTCCTTAGCGTGTTTTTCTTTTAATGCCTGTAGTTTTGGCTGTAGCGTGCTCATTTGCCGCATGGACAAATAGCTCTTTTTTGTAAGCGGATAGACAATTATCTTAACAAGAATAGAAAATATAATTAATACTACTCCAAAATTTGGTATTACTTTGTGCATTGCGACGAGGGCGGCTAAAACCCCCCTGCTTATCGGACGGATCAAAGAAAAGCCCATTGACATAGATTTTTCTAAATTAACTCCCAGAGAGGCTACGCGTTTATACTCTAAAGGCCCCAAATATAGCGAAAAAGAATTGCTTGAATTAACTTGCTGATTTATTGAAACATCAAATTTTGGAACATCTGAATCGAATGTCCCCAATAATTGAGCTCCAACGGCATTGTCGGTTGGTATGATTGCAGCAATAAAGTATTTATTCCTTGTGGCAACCCAATTAGTTTGTCCACGATATTTTTCGTCAAGCGACTTGTCTTTGCGCAATTTTTCTGAACTTAGTTCATCACCTTGATAGACATACGCTTTATAATAAAACAATTCATCCTTCAGATTTTTTTCTGTAGTGGGCAGGCCCCCATTCCACGATAAAGAATAACTCCCTTGAGAAATCTGATCTTTAATATCTGACAGGTCAAAAGAAACGTCAATTTGATATGAATTCGGATTAAAAGTAAGGGTTTTAAAAACAGTTTTTCCAAGGACAACAGTACTATACTTAAGGGGCTGTGGGTTACTGGAAACAGTGATTTTACTCTGCGAACCAACAGTTTTCCAGGGGGCACTTAATACAAGTGGAACGCCATCGACTGAGATGGCACTAAACAATAAGTTATTATTGTTGAAGTTATCCACAAGTTGTACAGATGTTGAGTCAGTTGCGTTATAGTTTTTTAGAATGAACGATGTGAAAGAACCGCCGTTCTTACTGCTTATTTGAGCAATATATAGCGGAGTTTCAACAGCAATTGTTTGCTCATTGTTATATAGCTGAACAGATTCAAAGACTTTGATATTTAAATCATCGTTAGTTTTGTATGCATCAAACCGCTGTTCGGTCTCTATTGGAGTGGTTGGTTGGGATTGTATTACTGCAATAGAGTCGCCGGGCGACGCAGGCTGTTCCTGGGGAGCCACTATATTCATGTAATATGGCATCAATATCAAGACTAAAGCGATCAGAAAAAAAGCAAAAAGGGTTTTTTTATCCATTATTTTACGGGATCATATCCACCACTATTAAAAGGATGACACTTTGATATCCTTTTAATAATTAGCAGTATTGCTTGAAAAAATGTTTTAGTGTTTAATGCATCGATCGCATAACGAGAACAGGTCGGGTGAAACCGACAATTATACCCAAGTAAAGGCGAAATTAGAAGACTGTATAACTTGATAGTGGTTTCTAATAATTTTCTTAATGCAAAATCAAATAAATTTAAAATAGAACGCATTCGGTTTTTAAGCAGAGAGTTTCTTTCTGCCTTTTCTTCGTCTGCGACTAATAACGTTGCGACCGCCAACATCTGACATGCGTGCGCGGAAGCCGTGCTTATTTTTCCGCTTGCGGTTGCTTGGTTGATAGGTTCTCTTCATTTCATCTCCAAATTTAGACCCGGAAAATACATTTAATGAACACAAAATCAAAAAGAAATAGATAAACCAATAAAAACATTGAACCCAAAAAGGAAAAACAAAAAATAATTAAATAATATTCTTAAAATAAAATAAAAGAACTTTGGTTTATGTTACAATAGCTGGGTAATTTTTATTGACACAACACTGTGCATAACCTGTGGATAACTTAAAAATAAATCACGAAACTGTTTGGAGGGAGGTAAAAGAAAGCCTTGCCCTTGAATTGCCATCACACGCCTATAGTACATGGGTTGAACCAATCTCTCCAATTGCCATAAACGACACAGACTTAGTATTAGAAGTTCCTAATCAATTCTTTTTTGAGTGGATCGATAGTCATTATCATGCATTAATTGAATCAGCCGTAAAAGATAACTTAAAAAAAGAATTCTTAGTTAAATATACAATAGCACCGATGGGTGTGAATGGTGCGACTGTTGATTTCGAAAATAGCGATAGTGAAAAAACACCTAAAAGAAAGAATTTTAAACCACCGGTTTTAAACGAAAACTATACATTTTCAACCTACATTGAAGGATCTAATAATCAATTTGCCAAAGCAGCAGCCTTATCTGTAGCAGAGTCTCCCGGAGAACAGGCTTTTAATCCGCTAATTGTTTATGGTGGTGTAGGGCTTGGAAAAACACATTTATTACACGCCATTGGTAATCACTTACTTGCTAAAAAGAAAAATGTTAACATCATTTGCGCGTCTAGTGAAAAATTCACCTTAGATTTCATTTCTGGCATCCAGAAATCAAAATCAGTTGAATTTTCACGTTTTTACCGGCAGGCCGATGTGCTTTTAATAGACGATATTCAGTTTTTTCAAGGAAAAGAGCAAACACAGGAACAATTCTTTCATACATTTAATGAATTATATCAATCACGCAAACAAATTGTACTAACGGCAGATAAATATCCTGGAGATATGCAGGGACTCGAAGACCGACTTTTATCGCGTTTTCAATCAGGGCTTGCTGTGGACATTCAACCACCTGACTTTGAAACCAGAGTAGCAATATTATTAGAGAAAGCAGAACAGAATGGACTAGAATTGCCATATGCCATGACAGAATTCATGGCAACCCATATTAAGAATAATATTCGCGAGCTTGAAAGCACTATTATTCGAATTTTGGCGTATTCCTCACTATCAAATAAAGAAATTGATGAGCAGTTGATTAAAAAGGTGGTAAAAGAGCGTCTAGGAAAACGGTTTTTAGCAGAAATCACACTGGAAGATATTGTACGCAGAGTATCGGAGGTAACCCTGATAGCTCAAAAAGATATTGTAGGAAAAAGCAGAAAAAAAGAACTGGTTGAAGCAAGACAAATTGCATCCTATCTTGGTAGGGAAATATTGGGCGCATCGCTTTCGAGTATCGGAATATTTTTTGGGGGTAGAGACCACACAACAATTTTACATGGCTGTAAGAATATCGAAGAGAAAATTAAATCGGAAAAGCGAATTAAACAGATTGTTGAGTCAATAAAGAATGAACTATCAACCGCCACATTTTAGAAAAATAATATTTTAATGATAACAGATCAAAAAGAGTTAAATTTTACAGAAAGGATATTTTAGTAATAGGAGAATAAAATGCAGAAAGGCAGTTTAAATAAGGTACTTTTAATAGGACATCTTGGCGCAGATCCCGAGAGCCGTTTTACTACTTCAGGGAGCGCAGTTACAAACTTTAATTTAGCAACCAATGAATCTTGGAAGTCTAATGAAGGCGACACAAAAGAAAAAACCGAATGGCATCGTGTTGTAGTTTTTGGAAAATTGGCAGAAACAGCAGCAGAATATATGAAAAAAGGCCAATTAGTTTTTGTTGAAGGACGGTTACAAACAAGATCGTGGGAAGACAAAGATAATGTGAAAAAATATACAACCGAAGTTTTATGTGACAGTTTTACAATGTTAGGGCGTAAAGGCGATGATTCTGGTGGCAGTTCTAAAGCCCAATCAACCGACCAAGACGACGACCTCCCTTTTTAACACAGATTCTTTAAAAAGAGGGGCTATTTTAGTCCCTCTTTTTTTATCGAAAAGAAATTATTTAAATGACCAAAGACCAAGATTTAAACAAATATTCTGTTAGACCGAAAGCAGTGCGGTATTTATTAGGATATTTTGTTCTGTTTTTAGGAAGCACTTTAGCCAAAATTAAGATTAAAGGTTGTGAAAACATTCCTAAAAAGGGTCCGTTCATTGTAGTTTGTAACCATTTTAATAGACTTGACGCGCCGTTTATTATTTTTGCGATAAAAAAACCGATAAGTTTTTTAATGGCAAGCGACCAGACAATTGAAGCGCAAATCATGTGGGCACCATGGTTATACGGTTTTATTCCAACAAACAGACAAAAAATTGCGCCCTCAACAATAAAAAAAGCAATTGAAGCAATAAAAAAAGAGGAAGTTGTAGGAATATTCCCCGAAGGCGCAGCAACTGAGCAAATTATCAGACCGGCAAAAAATGGAGCTGCGTATTTAGCAATGACAATGAGCGTGCAAATATTACCTATTAGTTTAATCGGAATGGATAATATTTGGGCAAATTGGCTTCGAGGCGTTAAACCAAACTTAAAAATACATATTGGTAAGCCATTTTTACCGAAAGCACTACCAATAGACCGCGCGAACAGGAATGAATTAGTGAAAGAGACTGGCGAAGAAATTATGTGTAGAATTGCGGCGCTCTTACCGGATGAATATCATGGCATATATAAAAACGACAAACGAATTGCTAAATATCGCTCAAAGGTGAGCGAGGCGAATTAGAAATAATTATATAAACGCCTAACAGGATTAATATTCCACCCACAATTGTAACAATTGGCACCACTTCCGTAAATATTATCCATGCCAATAAAGAAGCAATAATTGGTTCACCAAGCGGTACTGAAGCGATAATTGTTGGAGATGTATATTTAATGGCATAATAAAACAGACTGTGTCCGAGTATCGTTGGAATAATTCCTAGTAACAATAACCAAAAGACATCTTTTGATTGTATTGCAAAAACATTTTCTCTACTAACAATAGATATAATTAAAAGGAAAAGAGCTGCAATTATGTATAGCATCCTTGTATATGCTATCGTGTTACTACTAACGCGCAATTTCTCAGCTAAAATATATACCATAGCAATGGATAGAGCAGCCAACATTCCTAATAATTGACCCATTAAAGAACCATCTTTTAGTAGTAATCCCGAGGCAGCAATAATGATAGTTCCACAAGTGACAAAGACCATTCCAAATAATATCAAGGGTTTTAGAGGTCTTTTTAAAATAAATCTTTCAAATAAGATGGTGAACATAGGTGCGGTTATTCCCAAAAGTGTGGCATTGGCAATGCTTGTCAATTTTACTGCACCGTAGAAGCAAGCAAAATGCAGTGCCAAAAACATCCCCGAAAAGGCGTATAATTTATAACTTTCTTTTTTTAATAAGACTTGACGATTAAATGCTGTATATATCCATATCAGTAAACTTGCTATTGCTAGGCGCCAGAACGAAATAGTAACCGCAGAAACCTCTGGTAGAAAGCGCGCCAAAACTGAGGAGGTGCTTACCGATAATAAGGCAAAAAATAAAACACTGTTAATTTTAGAGTTCATAAAATAATATTTACAATCAACTGCCCGTTAAATGCATGCTAGGATGTTATAAATATATTAAGAAATCCCTGAATAAATAGGTTTTTTAGTGCTATTTATTTAATCATCATAATAAAACCAATGTTGACAGTACAAAAAACTGTATTTTTTACCATTAAAAGATCATAATTCGATAGTTAGTTCTAAAATATGTTCGCCACGGAGGACAGTTATTGGAACAGATGAATCTTTTTTAAGTTCCCCTAAGCGGTACATATAATCGTAGATACTTTTTATTTCTTTGCCATCAATCGCGGTAATTATGTCACCCTTTTGCATTCCGGCTAGATCTGCTGGTCCGTCTTTGGAAACACCATCGATTTCCATTCCTTCAGCTTGACTGCCATGGGCAGGAATCACTCCAAAGGTTACTTTAAAACGCCTGCTTGGTGCTTGTGATTCTTTAGGGCCAGCTTCTGTAAAAATGGGCCGCTCTTCTAAATCACTTAAGCTGCTGACAATATCGAATACAAAATCAGAAACCGTTTTTTCGCCGGCTAAATTAATAATAGGAAAATCGTCGGTCGGTTTGTGATAGTCATCGTGCGTCCCTGTGAAAAAGAATAAAACAGGAATATCTTTTGTATAAAAACTAGCATGGTCACTTGGGCCAAAGCCCTCAGGACTAAGTTTCAAGTCTATTTCATAGTTTTTGTTGATATCATTAAGCAGGTTTTTAAAAATGGGCGAAGTGCCTGTCCCGCCAATGGTAAGCCGATTTTCTTCCAAATGGCCTATCATATCTAGATTTATCATAGCGATAACGTTCGCAAGATTTACAGGAGAATTATTAATAAAGTGTTTTGAACCCAACAATCCACGCTCTTCTGCATCAAAGTTTAATAAAATTATACTACGCTTTAATTTTGATTGCATGAATAATAGCTTTTCCCCGATTTCCAATACACCCGCCGTACCAGAAGCATTGTCGTCGGCGCCGTTATGAATTGCTAACGTATCAGGAGTACGAGAGCCGGAACCAGTTCCGCCCATTCCAAGGTGATCATAGTGAGCACCAATCACGATATACTCGTTTTTTAAAATTGGATCATTGCCAGGAATAATTGCTATAATATTTGCAGCTTCAGAGGTTGTTTTTACAAGGTCGACATTCGCAGAAATTAAAACATCGGGAACCGCAAAGGATTTGGGCTGCATACTGGATTTTAATAATTCAAAGACAGTATTTAAATCAATTGTAGATTTTGCGAAAAGTTTCTCAGCAAGCGATTGTGTAATATGCAAAACAGGAACACCGGCTCCGGAAAAACTATTATCATATTTTAATGGAAGTAATTCATCATCGTCATCACCATATTGTGATACAAAGATTACACCACAGGCGTTATTGTCTTGGGCAAGCAAAACTTTTTTTCTTAAGGGTAGGTGAGAATTAAATTTAGAATTTTGGCTGTCATCATCGGGACCGCCGCGGAACATGATAGCCCACCTATCTTTAACAGACACATCTTCATAATCGTTCCATTGTAGCGAATCATCTATTGAAAAACCGAACCCTACGAACACACATTCTGCAGGGAAAAAATCGCCGACTGCGGAAAATGCTAAAGGAGTGAAGTCTTTAGAGACAATATAATCAGTGTCATTTACAGAAAATTTATTATTAGCGCCAGTTTCAACTGCATTAACAAAATCAAATTTTTGAAGATAGCCATTTTCAT
>Ga0316201_10001452_pt1 | contig 15962 bp, 11 predicted proteins | sample CS6wburrow_MG_FD_204516 | JGI IMG/M metagenome (GOLD analysis project Ga0316201, IMG submission 204516) | Coastal sediment microbial communities from Delaware Bay, Delaware, United States - CS-6 worm burrow | ecosystem: Environmental > Aquatic > Marine > Coastal > Sediment | place: USA... | reverse complement strand
TCGGTTATCAGACCACGGGATTTTCATGACTTTTCAGGATTTTATCAACTGCCTGCAAACCTATTGGGCAGAACAGGGTTGCGTACTGGTACAACCACTCGATATGGAAGTGGGTGCTGGCACCTTTCATCCGGCGACATTCTTGCGTTCTATCGGCCCGGAGCCCTGGAATGCCGCCTATGTGCAGCCTTGCAGAAGGCCCACCGATGGTCGCTATGGAGAAAACCCAAACCGCCTGCAGCATTACTACCAGTACCAGGTAGTGATGAAACCGGCGCCGGAGGATTTCCAGGAGGTGTATCTGGGTTCGTTAAAAGCCATTGGTATTGACCCGGCCGTGCATGATATCCGCTTTGTCGAGGACAACTGGGAATCCCCTACCCTGGGTGCCTGGGGTCTTGGGTGGGAAGTCTGGCTCAATGGCATGGAAGTAACCCAGTTCACGTATTTTCAACAGGCCGGTGGTCTGGAATGCAGACCGGTTATGGGTGAGATTACATACGGTCTTGAGCGCCTGGCGATGTATTTACAAAATGTGGACAGCATATTTGACCTGGTATGGACCGATGTCGGTGGCAGGAAAGTGACCTACGGCGAAGTTTTTCACCAAAACGAAGTAGAGCAATCCACCTATAACTTTGAGCACGCTGAAACCGGATCTCTTTTTGGCTGGTTTGATACCTGCGAGTCCGAAGCCGACAAACTGGTAGAGCTTGATTTACCGTTGCCTGCATACGAACAGGTGCTTAAAGCCTCACACACCTTTAATTTACTGGACGCTCGTCGGGCAATTTCAGTAACCGAGCGACAACGCTTTATTCTGAGAGTCAGAAATCTGTCCCGTAAGGTCGCGGAAGCCTATTTTGCCCGAAGGGAAAGCCTGGGGTTTCCCGGACTGAAGGAGAGCACAGGTGAATAAGCCAGATAACACGGGTATTGTAGCCAACCCACCCGGTTCCGCTGACCTGTTGATTGAGTTGGGCTGCGAAGAATTACCGCCAAAGTCCCTTTCAATCCTGGGTCAGACACTGTTTGACGAATTCTTAAATCAACTCAATAAAGCCGGCCTGACGTTCAATGCTGCCGATAGCCGGGCTTACTACACACCGAGACGGCTGGCCTTGCTCATATCAGGTGTTGCAGCGCGCCAACCCGATCAGGTAATGGATCGTAAGGGTCCGGCGCTGGTCGCCGCATTTGACTCTGAAAATAAGCCCACACCTGCCGCCAACGGGTTTGCACGGTCTGTTGGCAAGACGGTTGACGAGCTCGACACACTTAAAACCGATGCGGGTGAATGGTTATATTGCCGTGTAGAAAAACCCGGCCAATTACTTGAAGATTTGTTCCTGCCTATGCTGGAAACAGCACTTGCGGCCTTACCCGTTGCGAAACCCATGCGTTGGGCATCCAATGAGTTCAGTTTCATCCGGCCGGTACACTGGCTCGTTGCAATGCATGGCTCGAAAGTTCTCAAAAGCAATCTGTTTGGTCTCAATTCCGGTAATACCACACGCGGACATCGTATACACAGTCCCGGTCCACATGAAATCCCGACCGCCAGTGATTATGAGCAGGTGCTCGAGTCCGCGTGTGTGCTCGCTGATCAGGAAAAGCGGCGGGATATGATTGAAAAACAGGTGATCAGCCTGGGTGAAAAAGCCGGTGGCAAAGCTGTAATTGATGAGAATTTGCTCGCAGAGGTCACCAATCTCGTTGAGTGGCCACGGTCTATTTGCGGAAGTTTTGATACGGAGTTTCTCTCTGTTCCCGCGGAAGCCCTGATAGCCAGCATGCAGGATCATCAAAAGTTTTTCCCGATCGTGAGTAACGACAAAGGTGCGTTGACAAATAGGTTTATAGCCGTTGCCAATCTGGATAGTCTGGATTTTGATGCTGTTCGTGAAGGTTTTGAACGTGTTATCCGGCCACGGCTTTCCGATGCACGTTTCTTTTGGGATCAGGACAATAAATCTTCGCTTGAAGACTGGATGCAACAACTTGACAGCATTGTATTTCAAAACACGTTAGGCTCTGTTGGAGACAAATCAAGACGAATTTCTGTTATTTCGAAGAATATAGCAGATAAAACAGGTGTTGACAAAGTGGCAGCACAACGTGCTGCGAGTCTCTGCAAGTGTGATCTTGTCAGTCAGATGGTGGGTGAGTTTCCGGAGCTCCAGGGTATTATGGGGCGTTATTATGCCCTGCAAAGCGGCGAGAAAAATGAGGTCGCCCTGGCCATTGGGGATCACTATCTTCCTGCTTTTTCCGGGGACCGTTTAGCCACCGGGGCAGTTGGAAAAGTTGTGGCCCTGGCCGATCGATTGGATACATTGACCGGTATCTTCGCCACCGGAAACAAGCCTTCCGGAAATAAAGACCCATTTGCGCTACGCCGGGCCGCGCTGGGTGTGGTTCGTATCCTGCTGGATGGTGAGCTGAATATTGAGCTTGATAAATGTCTCGCTATTGCCGCCTCTACCCTGCAGGAACAATTGCCTGTAACCCCACAAGTTCTGCTGGAGTTACGCCAATTTATTTTGGAGAGATTGAAACACCATCTACGCGAAAAAGGCTACGAAACCAGTCTCGTCAATGCCGCGCTCGATGCACCACTTGGCACTTTGCCTGATCTAGTGTTACGGCTTGACGCCCTGCGTGAGTTCATGCAGCATGATGTTGCTTCAGACCTGGCAGCCGCCAACAAGAGAATTGGAAATATATTACGCAAGGCAGGGACTCTCGAAAACACCACGATAAACGAAGATATACTAGTTATTAAAGAAGAAATAAGTCTTTTTAAAGAAATTAGAAGAATTTCAAACGACCTGGAACTGCTTTATAAGAAGGCAGATTACACCTCGGCCCTGACGCTTCTCGCCGGTTTATTTGACGCTGTAGAAGCCTTTTTTGACAAGGTCATGGTAATGGACGATGACCCGCAAGTGCGAAACAACAGGCTTAATCTACTGGCTGAACTAAAAGGTTTATTTGACCGAATTGCAAACCTCGCCTTACTTGGTTGAATACAGGAAAACCGGGAAACTGCTGACCCGGAGCAGTATCCGGGTCATTATCAGATATCCAGGTTGGTTACGTATAGGGCATTCTTCTCAATAAAGTCCCGTCTCGGTTCAACTTCATCACCCATCAGGGTGGTGAAAATTTCATCCGCTGCTATAACATCCTCAATTGTAACTTTAAGCAGGCGACGCGATTCCGGATTAACCGTGGTGTCCCAAAGTTGTTCCGGATTCATTTCACCAAGACCTTTAAACCTTTGGAAGGTACGGCCCTTACGGCTTTCATTCATTAGCCAGTCATGGGCCTCGGCAAAACTACTTATGTCCTGTTCCGATGCACCGCGTCGTACCACGGCTCCCGGTTGAACCAGGTCATCCAGGGTATTGGCCAGTTTGCTGGTCAGCCTGTATTCCGGTGATCGGAAAAAGTCCCTGGTCAATGTTGTATATTCCACAACGCCGTAGGTGGTTTTACTTAACTGCAGCTCAAGACCCTGTTCGTTGTCTTGTGCAATCAAACCATAACTCACACTCGGGGGTGTATTTTTATTCATCTTTTCAACAATCGAGTCACACCACCGCTGCGCTTCTTCAATACTCCAATCGAATGAAAATCCCTTAATATTAATAAGTTGGTCTAAAAATAGCTGATCAAAACGAATCGCTAAACGGGCACTTGCTCCCTTCACCGCCATATAATCACGCAATAGACCTTCCAGTGCGGCACCAGTCAGAGGTGGCGCATCCTGATCAAAAACCAGCGATGCATTATCCATCGCTCGCGCCAGCATATACTCGTTCATCTCCGTATCATCTTTCAGGTAATACTCTTGTTTACCCTGCTTTACTTTATAAAGCGGTGGTTGACCAATATAAATATGGCCGCGCTTGATCAGTTCAGGCATTTGCCGATAGAAAAAAGTCAGTAATAACGTTCTGATATGTGACCCATCGACATCGGCATCGGTCATGATAATGATGGTGTGATAACGAAGTTTTTCTATATTGAATTCATCCCTGCCGATGCCACAGCCGAGAGCCGTAATCAATGTACCAACTTCTGCAGAGGATAGCATTTTATCGAATCTGGCCTTCTCTACATTCAGAATTTTTCCCTTAAGTGGAAGAATTGCCTGGGTTTTTCTGTTTCTACCCTGTTTTGCAGAGCCCCCCGCAGAATCGCCCTCCACGATGAACAACTCTGATAACGCCGGGTCCTTTTCCTGGCAATCTGCCAATTTACCCGGCAAACCTGCTATATCCAAGACACCTTTACGTCGCGTCATATCGCGGGCTTTACGGGCCGCCTCACGGGCACGGGCCGCATCTACCGCTTTCATGGTAATAATTTTGGCTTCTGCGGGATTCTCCAGCAGAAAATCGCGTAGATGCGACGATACCAATGATTCAACCACCGGTTTAATCTCAGATGACACCAATTTGTCTTTTGTCTGTGAGGAAAACTTTGGATCAGGTGCCTTCACCGAAAGAACGGCAACAAGACCCTCACGTGCGTCATCACCCGTCATCGAAACCTTGTTTTTCTTTGCCAGGCCGGATTCTTCGATATATTGATTCATGGTTCGGGTGAGCGCTGCTCTGAAACCCGCCAAATGAGCGCCACCGTCACGTTGCGGTATGTTGTTGGTAAAACAAAAAACACTTTCCTGGTAAGCATCAGTCCATTGCAGGGCCACTTCTACCGAAACGTCATTTGATTCACCCTGAAAATACATAACACTCTGATGTAAAGCGGTTTTTTTACGTCCAAGATGCTCTACAAATGACCGAATACCACCTTCATATTCGAATATATCCTTTTTTCCAGAGATTTCATCGACCAACTCGACCCTGACACCAGAATTCAGAAAACTAAGCTCTCGTAAACGACTGGCAAGAATGTCGTAATGAAAAACAGTGTCTGAAAATACGTCTGTACTGGGTAAAAACCTTATTTGTGTACCGGTTTTATTTGTATTTCCGATTTTTTTGAGTGGTTCCACCGGAACACCCATTTTGTAGACTTGCTGCCAGACATGTCCGTTTCTTTTAATGGTTAATTCCAATATCTCGGATAGTGCATTAACCACTGATACACCGACACCATGCAGACCGCCGGATACCTTGTAGGAGTTATCGTCAAATTTACCACCAGCATGAAGTACCGTCATGATGACTTCTGCCGCTGAGCAACCTTCTTCTTTGTGAATATCAACCGGTACACCACGTCCGTTATCGGTGACCCTGACGTACCCATCCATTTCAATAGTGACCTTGATCGCGTCACAATGACCAGCCAGGGCTTCGTCTATCGAGTTATCCACCACCTCAAATACCATGTGATGCAAACCGGTGCCATCGTCCGTATCGCCGATATACATACCCGGTCTTTTGCGTACTGCGTCAAGGCCCTTTAGAACCTTGATACTAGTGGAATCATATTCTTGATTGCTCATATAGCCTCTAGGTACCGGCTTACACAAATCTTTAGCCACTTCTTTTGGCGGCAATATAAGTTTGACTTGTTGCGGAATTGTATGTGTTGAAACGTCCCGTATTATACCACTGAGTGACATTAAATGCCTGTTTTTCAGGCTTTTTAATAGATCTATGCCGTGGCAGTTGAAACCTCACCCTGTTTCACGTGAAACACCGTGTAGCGGCTCTCACAGGACTTTATGGCGGGTGCCAATTCCGTTCCAGTCAATAGAATTTGGGCGCCCAACTCCAACCCTGCTCCAAGCACTTTACCCGCGTGTACCTCGTCAAATTCAGATGAGAGGTCATCCAGCATCAAAATCGGTCTCTCACCAGACTCACAAATCATTTGTGCCTGGGCCATGATCAATGCCGCCGTCATCGCCTTTTGTTCACCTCGTGAAAGACGTTCCTTTGCAGGGACGCCGTTCAGTGTCAAGTGCAGGTCGGCCTTGTGTGGACCTGGACCCGTTGAGCCCCTTTCAATATCACGCGGGCCGGATGCCTGAATGGCTTCAGACAGGTTATCACCGGCCCAACCCTTTCTGTAGCTAAGTGTGATTCCTTCTAATGTTTCGCAAAACAATAAGAGTTGTTTTTGAAGAATAACATTGAGAGAACCGACATGGCTTTCCCGTGCATAATGTAATTGTTCACCCAGGTGAACAAATTGTGAATCCAGACTTTCAATCACCATACTATTTGCCTGTTTCAGAGCAGCGTTTCTCTGTTTTAGCACCCGGTTGTATCTTCGCCAAAGCGTTAAGAAAGCGTGTTCCACGTGAAACACACCCCAATCCAGATACCGGCGTCGGCCATCGGGTGGGCCGCTTACCAGTACATGACTGTTGGGCTCCAAAAGCACATGGGGTAGTAATTGAGTCAGTTCACTTAATTGTGAAACATCTTCACCATTATGGCGCGCAGACCAGCTATTTTCATCACGTTCCATACCAAGTTGATGTGGATTACCTTCCTGGCTTTCAACTTTGCCAACCACTTGAAAACTGCTATTTTCGGGGCCGATGAGTGACGAAATTTGACCGGATCTGAATGACCGGCCCTTGGATAGAACAGAAAGCGCCTCAAGAATACTGGTTTTACCAGCTCCATTGTCGCCTACGAAACAGTTCAGACACGGATCTAAATCAATTTGTGCCGATGAAATGTTTCTTAAGTTATTGATATTGAGGGATTTAACCCGCATACCGAGGATTTTTATCCAACTCAGAGCTTGAGTGGCATTACCACATGTCGGTTTACATCAGAGTCAGGCGCAGAAACCAGGCAACTGCTATTTGCATCTTTAAGTTCCATCGAGACCTGTTCGGTATCTATCGCCATTAAAGCGTCCAGCAGATAGGTCACATTAAAACCCACGGCGAGTCTGTCAAAATTGAATTCAGCTTCAATTTCTTCAACGGCTTCTTCGTGTTGGGGGTTGTGAGCAATAATTTTTATCGTGGAACCTTCCGCTTCCAACCTTACACCCTTGTACTTTTCGTTGGATAAAATAGCTGCCCTTTGCAAGGCATGGATAAATAAACCCCTGTCTACAAGCATCTGCTTGTCTGCACCGACGGGAACAACCGCTTTATAGTCGGGGAAACGGCCATCAATCAGCTTTGAAGTAAATGTGGTATCACCTCTCACCAGCCTGATATGATTCCGGCCAATAGCGAGTGTAACCTCATCCGCTTCATCCGATAACATCCGAGTCAACTCTAGTACGCCTTTGCGCGGTACGATTAATTGCCGGTCACCGTCAATACTGATGCTGCTCTCGAGATCACAAATTGCCAACCTGTGACCATCGGTGGCAATCGCCCGTAGTTGCTGATTACTGAAATCAAATAGCAGACCATTAAGATAGTAACGTACATCCTGATTTGCCATCGCAAACGAGGTTTTATCCATCATTTTTTTTAAAAATTTCTCAGAAACTTCAATATTTTCAAGGGCTTCCACCTTATCTGTTGCCGGGAACTCTGATGCCGGCAAGGTTGCAAGGGTAAAACGGCTACGACCTGCAGAAAGCGTAGCTTTGTCGTCACTCATACTGAAAGAAATATTAGAACCATCAGGGAGGGCCTTGACGATATCTAATAATTTACGTGCTGGAACAGTAATTTCACCCTCCATGGAAACATTGGCGGGTACGCTTGATATAAGCTCAACTTCCATATCCGTTCCAGTAACTGTCAGACGGTTGTCACGTGCAACCAGCATGAAGTTTGCCAGCACCGGTAATGTTTGTCTGCGTTCAACTACGCCAACAACCTGGCTAAGAGGTTGCAGAAGCACTTCCCTGGATATAGTGAATTTCATACTTTGATCCTTGTTATTACTGTTCTTAAATTAATAGATATATATAAACAGTAGTAGTAGTAGGCCCTGTTAATAAACCTTTAAAGCTAATAATCTATTTATATTACAGATAGATATTACCTCTAAATTTTGTGTACATCATCAACCCAAGCTTGTGTATAACCTGTGGAGAAACAAGACTTAGTTTCTACATCAATACTTATCAACAACTTATTAAGGCGTTATACCCTATTGTTCCACAAAACTTCACGCGGTCAACAGACGCAACAATTTAACCTTGTCTTCCCGCAAACGTCCATCGGTTTCACACAACTCGTTTATCTTACGGCAGGCATGTAATACCGTTGTATGATCCCGCCCTCCAAATGCGTCACCTATTTCCGGCAGACTATGCTGGGTTAATTCCTTACATAAGGACATCGCCATTTGCCTTGGACGGGCAATACTACGATGTCGACGTTTGGATAATAACTCCGACATACGTATTTTGTAATATTCACAAACAGTTTTCTGAATGTTTTCAATTGTTATCAAGCGGTCATGTACGGTGAGTAAATCCCGCAATACCTCGCGCGCAAAGCTTTCCGTGATCTCCCGACCGGTAAACCGGGCATTTGCGATCAATGTATTCAAGGCGCCTTCGAGATCGCGTACATGTGAACGCAAGCGCTTGGCAACAAGGAAAGCGACTGACTCTTTAAGTTGAACCCCTTTTTCCTGGGCCTTGTTCATTAATATGGCAACACGGGTCTCAAAATCCGGTGGCTCAATGGCGACAGTTAAACCCCATCCAAATCGAGAGCGAAGCCGGGCCTCAAGACCTTCAACCTCCTTCGGGTAACGGTCACAGGTCAGAACAATTTGTTGCTTACTATCAAGTAAAGCATTGAAAGTGTGGAAGAATTCTTCCTGAGAACTTTTTTTACCAGCAAAAAACTGGATGTCATCAATCAACAAGGCTCCGGCCGAGCGATAATGTTTTTTGAAGTTATCAATTGCACCATGACGAAGCGCCTTGATCATGTCACTGACAAAGCGCTCGGAATCAAGATACAGAACTTTTGTAGAAGGGTTTTGCTCGCGGATCTTGTTGCCAATGGCATGTAATAAATGAGTTTTCCCAAGTCCGGTACTGCCGTATAACAATAACGGATTGTAGGCATCACCGGGTTTTTGTGCTATCTGGGACGCAGCAGCAAAACCCAATTCATTTGATTTACCCAAAACAAAATTATCGAAACGATAACGTGAATTGAGACCGGTTGGTAATTTGTGTCCACCCGATGTTTGAGATTGTCTGATGACCTCAGTTGTTTCGACAGGTAAACCATCTTCTATACTGACCGAGGCCCTGGGTTGATCAAGGTGCTCAAATATGTCCCGGATTCGTTCCAGGTATTGGGCCGTAATATGATCACGAACGTATGAATTTGGTGCGACCAACCGGGTCCGGTTTTTACTGCTGACAACTTCAAGCGGGCGAATGAAGGTGTTGATGTCTTCAGCCGGTAATTCCCGTTCGAGATGTTGAAGGCAAAGCTGCCAGATGTTTTGCGTCATGCCGCGTTCAAGCCAGTAGGGTCTATTTTTTCCGGAACACCAGCCAATCAGCGTCGGTGTGCCAAATAAATATTATATTTCAATAACTTAAATAGAATATTATACTATATATGTCCAGGCTGTCATGATGTGCCATGTCATCGAACCTAAACAGGGCTTAGTCTAACGTGCTGTGGATAACTTGGCTATAGTTGAAAACATACTGACGCATAATTCAAATATATCCTGCCAATTGCTTGAATACTATGCTTATACGGGATACTATTCGCCTCTTGTCTCGACTGCCTGTAATAACAGTAAAACAGTCTTAAAAATAGCATTTATTGAGGTTTTAAAAATGAAGCGTACTTTTCAGCCAAGCGTTTTGAAACGCGCCCGCCGACACGGTTTCCGTGCCCGCATGGCAACCCGCGGTGGTCGCGCCATAATCAATGCACGTCGTTCCAAGGGTCGTAAGCGTTTAAGTGCGTGATTGGTGTACCCCGGTTCGTTTGTTAGTAACGGGGAAACAAGCCCGGTATGAACGGTTCAGGTGAACTGTTCCAAATAACCGGACCATTTAAACCAAGCATAAAACACTCACAGGCCAGGAATGATGAAATTTTCCAGGCAATCGCGACTGCTCAAACCAGCACAATTCAGATTGGTATTTCAACAGCCTATCAGGTCGTCTGACGACTATTTCCGAATTTTGGCGCGTGGCAATGGAACACAGCAGCACCGTCTTGGTATGGCTGTTTCCAAAAAAGCCTGTGCAAAGGCCGTTGGCCGTAATCGGATAAAGCGCGTGGTAAGGGAAAGTTTTCGCTCCCGGATGATTGGCCAAGCTACAGATAGAGCATTGGATTTGGTTATTCTCCCTACCGCAAAAGCCGTAAATCAAAGTAACAAAACACTGGATGAGTCGCTCTCAATTCATTGGCAAAAACTGACCAGGAAAACCGGAGACCGGGATACCGGCGGCCAATCCGATCAATTAAGGACACAAAAATAATGGCAAACCTTCGCCCGATGCTTTTCATGGGGTTACTCGTCCTCGCCTATTTGATGTGGGTGGAATGGCAAAAGGATTATGGTGTAAAGCCACAGTCACGGCCCCAAACGGCAACTGAAGCAGCCAATACGTCGTTTGATGCACTTCCAGTGCCCGGTCCGGACGCCACGGCCCCAACGAGCGGTGATCTGCCGGCACCGGACGCAGGCCTGACAAGTTCTGAACAGGAAGCTACCTCGGAACCTGAAATGACCGGTGCCGGTGAGTTATTGACCGTAACCACCGATGTACTTGAAGTGGAAATCGATTTGACCGGCGGCACCATTGTGTCAGCCAGGTTGTTGGATTATCCGGTTGATTTTGACGTGCCTGGAATCAAGGTAAATTTGTTCAACAGCGCTGGACCCGAACTGTTCATTGCACAATCTGGTCTTTTGAGCCGCGCCGCAGCACCCAACCACACAAGCACTTACCAGGCAGACAACCTGGATTACACACTGGGTGAATCAGCTGATGAAATTCGCGTGCCACTGACATGGACTGACGGCAACGGAATTCAAGTCACAAAGACGCTGATGTTCAAGCGTGGTAAATATGACATCGGAGTCCGCCACACGCTCGTCAATCGAAGCGATCAGAGTTGGTCGGGTAGCCGCTATGACCAGCTACAACGTTCAGTAGTTGAAGACAAAGATGATGGCGGATTCACCAACCCGGGCAGGTACAGTTTTTTTGGTATCGGATTCTACAGTCCGGATGAAAAATTTGAGAAAGTTGATTTTGATGAGGTTGCCAGCGAGCCTTATCAACGCAGTTTCAGTGATGGCTGGTTATCCATGGTTCAGCATTATTTCTTTTCCGCGTGGATTCCGCCCAAGACACAGATAAACGCCTACTCGACCCAGGTATATGCGCCCAATGGGTTCCCACGCTATATCGCCAGGGCCGTATCACCGGCGGTTGAAGTGGCGGCGGGCGCAAGCCATGAATTTGAAAGCCGCCTGTATGTCGGGCCAAAGCTGCAGGATGAGATGGAAGAGGTAGCGCCAGGACTGGGTTATACGGTTAATTACGGGATATTTACGGTATTTTCAAAGCCACTGTTCTGGCTACTTTCCAATATTCATAATGTTGTCGGTAACTGGGGCTGGGCCATAGTGCTGCTGACAGTGTTAATCAAGTTGCTGTTTTTCAAATTAACAGAAGCACAATATCGTTCAATGGCACGGATGCGGAAGTTACAGCCACGGATTGAGCAACTTAAAGAACGCTATGGTGATGACCGTCAACGCATGAGCCAGGCGATGATGGAAATGTATAAGACCGAAAAGGTCAATCCATTGGGGGGCTGTTTACCTATCCTCGTGCAGATACCCATTTTTATCGCGTTGTACTGGGTTTTGCTCGAATCTGTTGAGTTACGCCAGGCGCCTTTTATCTTGTGGATTGAAAACCTGACCGCGCGGGACCCCTACTTCGTCCTGCCGGTGCTTAATGCAGCCTTCATGATGATGACCCAGCGTCTGACACCGACCGCAGGGATGGATCCGATGCAACGCAAAATCATGCAGTTCATGCCAATTGGTTTCTCGGTTATGTTTGCGTTTTTCCCGGCAGGCCTGGTGCTTTACTGGGCAACCAATGCCGGTCTGTCACTGGCGCAGCAGTGGTATATCACCAGAAAAATAGAAGCCGCCGGATAACAGTTAACGTCAGGTCGTTTATCTATTAAGCTGTGGCCATGGAAGGCTCCAGCCCGATTTCACCCCAGACAGACACGATCTGCGCCATCGCGACGCCACCCGGTGTTGGCGGGGTGGGAATCATCCGCATTTCCGGCCCCTTGAGCACCAACATTGCTAACCAAATCCTGGACGTTTCACCGGAACCCCGCAGGGCGCACTTTTCACGCTTCAGGGATGATCAGGGTTTGACCATTGATACCGGTATTGCGCTGTTGTTTACGGCGCCGGCATCCTTTACCGGGGAAGATGTACTTGAACTCCAGGGCCATGGCGGACCGCAAGTGCTGCAGATGCTAATGACCAGGGTGATGGCGCTGGGAGCGCGCCCGGCCCGGCCTGGAGAGTTTTCGGAGAGGGCATTTCTCAATAACAAACTTGACCTGGTACAGGCTGAGGCGATCGCCGACCTGATTGAATCTGCTACCGAGGCGTCAGCACGGGCAGCACAGCGTTCACTGGAAGGTGTTTTTTCAGAGCAGGTCAACCAACTGCAGCAGGAACTGATCGATCTGAGGGTTTTTGTTGAAGCTGCCTTGGATTTCCCGGACGAGGAAATTGATTTTCTGGCCGATAGCGATGTCGTGGAACAACTGGTCAAGGCGGATAAACGGCTCCAGGTTTTAAGGGATCAGGCCCACCAGGGGCAGCTATTGAGAGATGGCATCAATATAGCCATTGCGGGCTTACCCAACGCGGGGAAATCGAGTCTTTTGAATGCACTCGCGGGGCGTGATTCTGCCATTGTGACCGATATTCCCGGCACCACCCGCGATGTTCTGCGCGAGTACATATCACTGGATGGTCTGCCGGTGCACGTTTCTGACACCGCCGGGATACGCGAATCCACCGATCTCGTGGAGGTGGAGGGTGTGCGCAGGGCCCGGGCAACATTTATGACTGCGGACCTTGTTCTGCTGGTGATTGATTCTACCCAGTCACGTGAGCCGCAATTGGCGCTGAGAACCGAGATTCCTGGTAATATTCCCTGTATCGAGGTGTACAACAAGGTTGATCTGGCTGCAATTGAATGCACGACGGATGAGGATTCAAGAAAAGTATGGGTTTCAGCCAAAACAGGGCAGGGTCTCGGCGGCTTGATTCACCTCGTTAAAAGCATTGTCGGCGCAACTGAAAACTACGAGGGTGTTTTTTCCGCCCGTACCCGACACCTCGACGCGTTAAAACGGACACAGGACCACATCAGGACCGGTCATCAGCAATTGGAACAATACAACGCACCGGAAACACTGGCCGAAGAACTGCGTCTGGCGCAGAAATCCCTCGGAGAAATTACCGGGGAATACTTGCCTGATGACCTGTTAGGGGCTATTTTTTCCAGTTTCTGTATAGGAAAATAACGGTTCAGCAAGTGATTAATATTTAACGCATGAACCCTTTAGAAATGATGGAATGGGAAACCATATACAAGGTCACCGGCTTGAGTTTTCTCGTCGGAATTGTATTCGGTGCAGTTGTTAACAAGACTAACTTTTGCACCATGGGTGCTGTTAGTGATTGGGTAAATATGGGTAACAAGGGCCGTTTACGTGCCTGGTTTTTGGCCATCGGCATTGCAATCTTAATTACACAGGTAATGCAGTTTAAAGGCATCATTGACCTGAGTGAGGCCATCTACCTGACACCGAACTTCGGCTGGTTGGGATCTTTGCTGGGCGGGTTTCTTTTCGGTGTTGGTATGACATTGGCTTCCGGTTGTGCCAATCGCACCCTGGTCAGGGTTGGAGGAGGAAACCTCAAGTCATTGGTAGTGATGATGGTGATTGGTTTGACTGCCTATATGACCATGCGTGGCGTTTTTTCGATGGTCAGGATAAATGTCATTGAGGTGACCAATGTCAACCTGGCTGATTATGGACTAGCTGACCAGGGAATAGACACACTCGTCAGAAGCGCCCTGGGGCTGGATAGGCCAGCACTTGTGCGTGGCATCGTAGCAATACTTGTTGGTGCCGGCCTTATCATTTTTGCGATCAAGGGAAACGAGCTCAAACGTAGCTTTGACAATATGCTGGCGGGGGTAAGCATCGGTCTGATTATTCCCGCAGGTTGGTATATTACCGGCGTGGTTGGCTTCGACGACTTTGAACCTTTACGATTGGAGTCCTACACATTTACCGGGCCAACGGCCGATAGTCTGATGTATTTGGAGACCTTTTCCGGATCAACGATCAGTTTCGGTATTGCAGCAGTGTTTGGGGTGATTCTGGGCTCATTTCTTTATGCAATACTGGCTGGAAAATTTCGATTGGAAACATTCATTAGCCAAGGCGATATGATCCGGCATATGTTGGGTGGCGTTTTTATGGGGTTCGGCGGTGTGTTGGCGCTTGGTTGTACGATTGGACAGGGAATTACCGGTATGTCTACGCTTGCGCTTGGCTCCCTTTTAGCACTTGTCAGTATTATCTTTGGCAGCGCGCTAACCATGAAAATAGATTATTACCAGCTGGATGAAAATGGCTTTTTCAGTTCTTTGCGTAACGCACTGAGGGATATGAGGCTTTTCCCGGTGGCAAAAAAAAGGACTGAACCCGGCGGTCCAGCCCTTTGATTGTTACAAGGCGAGCGCGGTAACCTCACCAGCACCCGCTGAAGCGCGCTTTTTAGCCGGTTTTACGAATAAGATACGTCCAAACACCGTCTGCTTCGTTTTGCTCTACCAGTTGGTTACCGGTGGTACGGCAAAAAGCCGCGAAATCAGCCACCGAACCCGGGTCAGTAGACTGTACCTCCAGGACGGTGCCGCCATCCATCGACTTCAGAGCTTTCTTTGCTTTAAGAATTGGCAACGGGCAATTAAGGCCTTTTGCGTCGAGTACTTGATCTGCCATAAGAGTATTCCTTGCTGTTAAGTGTTCGTTAAATCAGATAAACAGGTTGATATGGCTTTGTGTAGCCACCTCAATATAAGTTGCAGCGCCGCCGATTTCGATACCCTCGATCATGTCATCCTTTGAATACTCAAACAAATCCAGGGTCATCTGGCAGGCAATCATGCGTACATCGGCTTCCACCGCCAACTCGCGGAGCTCCGGAATCGAGGCGACACCTTTTTTCTTGATCAGGTTCTTCATCATCTTTGATGCCATGGCATCAACGCCGGGGATAGCAGACACGATATTCGGCATCCCCATGTGCATACCCATCATCGGCATTTTCATGGCGGGGTTCCCCAACGAGCTTATTTGAAGACTCAGATCTTTCATTAAAAGAGGCAGGCCGTAGAAAGTGAAAAACATGGTGACATCAAGACCCATGGCTGCCGCGGTAGTTGAGAGAATGAACGGCGGATAAGCCCAGTCAAGGCTACCTTTCGTGACGATGATTGACATGGTGTTGGGGTCTATACCGGGTTTTAAATCTGTGCTGCTCATTTCAGCTACCTCGTTAATGATAAAAACCTTCTTTTGTTAGTAGGTTAGGACAATTAAGTATATATAAACTTGGTTTATTAAGGAAATCGAATATTCGAAAAGCAAGGGAATTGAAACCGGGGTGGTTTTTTCTAAGGGTATTGGTGGTTAATCGTTCGGAAATGAAAACGGTAGCTAAACCACTGCTGTCTCACTAAATCTAGCTCCCTCAATCTGGAACGTAGACCAGTCATGGGCTTGTGAGAATAAAGTACCCAAGGGACATGAAAATCAGATCTGTCGACCGCCAAGGTGATGTGGTGCCTTACTTCAGGACACGCCATAAATACGTCCTTGTAGGCTTGGATGAAACCTCCCTGTTTCATACAGTCCTGAAGTAAGACACCACACCCCCTCGGCTACGATAGTGCTATCCATTGGGAATACCATCGGCGTG
>Ga0316201_10001450_pt1 | contig 15968 bp, 16 predicted proteins | sample CS6wburrow_MG_FD_204516 | JGI IMG/M metagenome (GOLD analysis project Ga0316201, IMG submission 204516) | Coastal sediment microbial communities from Delaware Bay, Delaware, United States - CS-6 worm burrow | ecosystem: Environmental > Aquatic > Marine > Coastal > Sediment | place: USA... | reverse complement strand
CATCAGTGGGACTGAATGATATCGTTATTTCTCATGGATACCCACCTCTATTATTTGAGCGATTAACCTACCTACATTGTTAGATATCTATTGCACTTGCATTATAGGAAAATGCTCGCAATTATCACTTTCGATTACTAACCAGGTATTAATCCATGAAAAATTTAATCTTAGCTTTAAGCATCGCCAGCGTAACGGTACTCAGCGGCTGTACTACGTACGACCCATACACGGGTGAGGAAAAAACCACTAATGCGGCCAAGGGCGCGGGCATCGGCGCGGGCGCGGCCCTGGTCATCTCATACATAGCGAACAAGGACAAGAGCTCTGCCGAACGAAACAAGCGAATGCTGCGCGATGCAGGCATCGGCGCCATCGCCGGTGGTGGTGTCGGATACTACATGGACACCCAGGAAGCCGAGTTGAGAAAGCAGTTGCGCGGCTCGGGTGTTAGCGTGGTGCGTGATGGTGACAACATCAACCTCGTTATGCCGGGCAACATCACCTTCCCTAGCAACGAGCATAACCTGAAAACAGACTTCTATGACGTGCTCGATTCAGTCGCACTTGTTCTGGAAGAATTTGATAAAACCATAATCGCTGTCGCAGGATATACCGATAACATCGGTTCAGATGCATACAACCAGTCGCTATCAGAACAACGTGCGAAATCAGTCGCCGATTACCTGCAAGGCAAGAAAGTGGTAGCAGCACGTTTTGAAGTCATCGGCTTCGGCGAGAAAAATCCGATAGCTGATAACGGTACAGCAGAGGGTCGCGCATTGAACCGTCGTGTTGAACTGACATTACTGCCGATCACCGAAGAATCCGAGTAATCTGTCACCGGGGCCAGGATCATCTGGCCCCGGCGCTTTCAAGCCACCCCGTCACCCGGCTATACAGCGGATCATTCCAGTTCGATATTTCCGCTGACGGTTACCGTTACTGTCTGCTCACCCGCAGATACGGCTGGTGAACTTTCCGCATCCATAGCCATGGCGCGCATCTGGTATTGCGGACGAATACCTCTCGCCCCGGATGTAGAGATATTGATATCGACGATCTTGTAGTTTCTGCGTTCCAGCTTTTTAACGACCTGTTGTGCACGTTTTGAAAAGGCCTCCAGAGCCTCATCGATGAGTATCTCATCCTGTCTGTTCTTACTGGCTGGAGACACCGCAAACTGCATGGACTGTAGCGCCAGGTCAGCCTGTAACTTACCCAGCACATCACTCATCAATGCCATGTTCGTACTTTCGAGGCGAAGGCTCTGGCTCACGCGCCAGCCAGTTATCTTGTTGTTGTTATAGATCGGGTTACTGGAATAAGCATTGGTCTGATGTTTTATCTGGGGATGTTTTTTCACCAGTTCCAGAGCATTACGTATTCGCTGGTTGACCACCGCCGAGAGCTCAGCGGCCTGGCTTCCCTCCTCCTGCGCGAACAAGGTTGCCACCATGGTATCGTTTTCGAGCTGCGCCGTTGCGTTCACACTCAGGTGGATACGGTCATAGTGTGTTTCATCATCATGCGCCATTGCGTTATTGGCACTGATACTGGCAAACAGAAATATTGCTGTGAGTGTACGTTGAAGTTTGATCATACTCGGTCTCTCTGAACAGTTGTCTGAAGAAGAATAAAATAATGTGCAAGGTGAGACATTCTAACAATTTTAACGTTCAGGATATTCTTAAAAAGAACAGCATGTTCGAGCTGCAGCCAAACCGGATACAACAGGACAGGAGAACAGGGAGACAGGCTAACGGTGCTTCCTTAGCAGCACCTGCACACAGATTCAACCCGGGGTTGTCTCAGCCAGTATCAGCGTATCTCATCGATGGAATATTTTTTCTCCTTGACCACAGGTGTCATCAGTGCATATCCCTGTTGTTGCCAATGAACCAGCTCGGTAATAGCTGACGGTACAACTTCGATAAACTCGTAAAAGTCCTTATCGCTATAGCCATACTCTTCTGCAGCCAGCCCACAGACCTTAAACTTGACCCCCAGTTCGGCGTAATATCTCATACGCCCTACCGCTTCTGTAAATTTATCGTAATTTTTGCTGGCAACCGTCACTAATTCAGTGCCGTGGATAACCACGACGATATCCATAAACTCTGGATCGAAGCCATAGGGGTCATCCATCAATGGGTTCATCAGCGAACGGATCCAGTATAGCGCCGAGTTAATTTTAGCTGGTTCATCAAAATAAAAGTCATACACTACTTTCGGCTCTTCATAAGCGGTTTCGACACGAGTAGCACCTTCAGCCAGACATGCAAAAGAATAAAAAAACAGGATAAGAACTATAGATATACGCATGATCACACCTCCCTTGATCTACTAGCATAACTATAGTCGTTAATAAGAAAACATCACAAGCACATGGATAAAATTCAGCCCTGGAGTATGCCGCCCTACATCGGACAATACTGGTTGAATTATCAGTCTTCGTCACCCGCTATCATGCAGTAGGGATGCAGGACATATTTTGCATATCGCCCATACTTCTCCCGGGCCTGCCTGCAATATTCAGGCTTGATCGGACAACTGAAATCAGCATCGATATTTTTTATCCGTGCCATCACCTTATCCTCGATGAACGGATCAGCATAGCTATTACAGTTATTAGCTTCATCCCAGGCACCGTCGATATAAACCGAGAGATCAAAACGGTTATTGTGCTGCCATGCCCTGACCACCTTCATACTCTTTACCGATTCGATGATCTGGATATCACAGCTTATATACGGTCGATCAAAAAGATTAGCGATCCAGCCCTTTAGAGGATCATCTTCATCGAGCAGCACCTTGTTCCAGAATCGCCAGCCATTGAGATTCGCCGTAAGATCGGCGTAAGAAAATACCCCGGTTGTAACATAGCCATATTTACCCGCTTCCTGCAGCCTCCCCCACTCGATCACCTCTTCCATACTCTGTCCATCATCTCGGGTTAACTCAAAATAATGCCAGCCTTCAGCAAAGAAGTGGCCGATCTTATCCAGCCCGACCAGGTGGCCATCGATATTGACGACATCACTCAATTCTTTAAGCTTCAGAGAAAAGCCCTCCAGGTAATCGATATCACGATAGATGGAATCGTTTAATGAGAGGGAATAGCTCTGCCCTGCGAGAAGACTGCGAAACTGCATGTCTAGCTCATAGCCCTTTAGACCCCAGGATACGATATAAGACTGAAACAGTGACTTCCTTAATTCCGAATAGAGGACATATTCATTACATTCATTATCTGTATCCAGGTATTCATCGATCTCCTCGATATATTCCCTGTATGCATTAGCGTTTTTCACCGCCTGCTGTATACGCTGATCAACAATCCTGTTTATGGTTTCGAGACTATCCTCGAGCCTGATTTTTCTCGGCGTTACGCTGTCGATCTCGGCAGCATTAGCTGGCGGCGAGCAGAGAACGAACATCATAAGAGAAATAAAATATAACTTCTTCATATCAGGCCATGTGAAAGCTCAGCAAGTCATCGTGATCATGATATCCCTGATTACGAGCGGGTATATATCCAATGATATCTTGTCACCCTGTGGTTTTATTTGTAACTTGGAGATTCATTTTACTTCATTCATAGAGGTATCGTTTATGTCAGGCTCATGGGGCTGCCCGCATGAAGTCAGGGGACTCTGCTCAAAGGTAAAAAACATCCCCTGTGATCCAGGCATGAAAGGCTGCGTACTCTATGGACGTTTTGCATTCTCCGAGCCTGACAAGAACAGCCCGTCGATCAAACGTAAGCTAAAACAGCGGGCTGCCGGCAAAAAAGGCTGACACCGAGCCGGCACAGTACATGACATAAGACCACGACAGCGCCTAACCTGTTATCATGTACTGCTTGCCAACACGCTAATAAGATAACTTACCCGTGACTGAAAACACCTTCTCATGTCTGCCAATATCACCTGAATTCATCGCTAATCTTGAATCACTGGGTTATCAGACGATGACCCCTATCCAGCAACAGAGCCTGCCGATACTCCTGCAGGGCAAAGATGTACATGCACAGGCTAAAACGGGCAGTGGCAAAACAGCTGCTTTCGCGATCGGTCTGCTGCATCACCTCGACGTTAAGACCTACCAGGTTCAGGCACTGGTACTTTGCCCTACTCGAGAACTTGCCGACCAGGTAAGCAAAGAGATCAGACGACTGGCACGCCCTATCCCCAATACCAAGATACTGACCTTATGTGGCGGCACGCCATTAGGGCCCCAGCTAGCATCACTGGAGCATCAGCCACACGTCGTCGTCGGAACCCCGGGAAGGATATTAAAGCATCTGAACAAAGGCACTTTAAGACTGGACAGCGTGAAAACACTGGTACTGGATGAAGCCGACCGCATGTTAGAGATGGGCTTTCATGACGACATCATGCATATCATAGCTATGACGCCTGAAAACAGGCAGACCTTATTATTTTCTGCGACTTACCCTGATGAGATAGAAGCCATCAGTAACGATATCCAGAAAGACCCTGAAAACATCCAGGTGGAGAGCCTGCATGATGATTCAGATATCAAACAGCTGTTCTTTGAGATACAGAGAGGACAGAGAACATCTGCCCTGATCAGCCTGCTACAACACTACCATCCACAATCCAGCGTAGTGTTCTGCAATCGCAAAGAACAATGCAAGGAACTGGCAAAAGAATTAAAACAGCGAGGCCTGCATGCGATCGCTCTCCACGGTGACCTCGAACAGAAAGATCGTGATCAGGCACTGGTACAGTTTTCAAATAACAGCATCGCTATACTGATAGCGACAGATGTCGCCGCGCGAGGACTCGACATCGAGGGTCTGGATGCCGTCATCAACTACGAGCTGTCTCCCGATCCCGAGATCTATATTCACCGTATCGGAAGGACCGGCCGCGCTGGCAATAAAGGTCTGGCGCTAAGCCTGTTCACGGCATCTGAAGCACCCAGGATCAATGCCATCGAAGATTACCAGGGACAACCGGTCAACGTTGCTGAAATATCTTCACTCGAGATGAAGGACAACTTCTGTCACAGACCAGAAATGATAACGCTACGTATCAGCGCTGGTCGTAAATCAAAAGTTCGGGCGGGGGATATCCTGGGTGCACTGACAAAAAACACTAACCTGCCTGGAAAGCAGGTTGGCAAGATCGATATATTCGATATGGTTTCTTATGTCGCCGTAGAACGGGGCATCGCCAGTCAGGCCCTTGAGATATTGTCCAAAGGTAAAATAAAAGGCAGAATGTTTAAGGTACGCAAGCTTTGAAGCCAGCTAATCTATGACATCGAGCCCCTACTCATAACGTTAATCTCCATGCAACACAGAGCCATGCTTTCAAGATTCATACATAGCTTTCTATTGTTCATCAGCTGTATGCAGACCAGTCTTGCAGAAAATACCGAAATCGAGCATTTCGACCTGTCGTTGAATGATGACATCGAAATAAGCATTGCAAAATTCGGCAATGACGGCGACAGGATACTATGGATCCCTTCAGAACATGGCATCAGGAAGCAGAAGCATTACAGCATACTGAGCTCTTTAGCTGAACTACGATACGAAGTCTGGCTGGCAGAGCTGCATGAGAGTTACTTCATCCCGGCAGGCCGCAGTAGTTATACAAAAATCCCTGTTGATGACATAGCCTCGCTCATCGAAAAAAGCCTGCCCAGAGGTAACCGCAAGTTATTCATCGTCAGCACAGGCCGTGCAGCCGTCCTCTCGGTACTGGCACTGAACAGGTGGCAGGCGGAAACTGGCGGCAACGAAAACTTCGGCGGCATCATAATGATCCACCCCAACTTTCAGGCGGATACACCGACACCTGGTACTGCGATGGAATACTTACCACTGGTCGATACCACCCAGCTACCGATCTTCATCATCCAGCCAAAAAAGTCGAACAAGTACTGGTATCTAAATAACCTGGTATCGAGACTTTCAGATGCTGGCAGCCAGGTATATACCCAGATCATCGAACAGGCCAGCGATGGCTACCATGCAAGGCCAGGGACCAGTGCTGCTGAAAAAGAGATGGCAAAAAAATTGCCGGAACATATCGCAAGAGCCTCACTGCTACTATCGAAAACAGAAATAGAAGTGCGGCGACAACACTCGACTGGCGAACCATGGCAAGTCTCAAGCATCGCCGAATCCTTACAGCCCTATCCTGGCAATACACCTGCACACGCATTGGCACTAAGAGACATCAATGGTGAAGCGCACGACCTGCGGGACTATCGGGGAAAGCTAGTCTTACTGAACTTCTGGGCCACATGGTGCCCACCCTGCGTTGAAGAGATCCCTTCACTGGGTCGGTTACAAAAGACTTTTCCAAAGGATGACCTGGTCGTTCTAAGCGTCGATATCGGTGAGAGCAAAAAAGAGGTTCAGGCTTTTTTACAGCAGGTACCTGCTGACTTCCCGGTTCTGCTCGACCCGGATGGCAGCACGGTCAAACAATGGAAGGTCATCGCCTTCCCTACGACGTTCGTTATCGGCAGAGATGGCATCATCAAACTTGCTTATTTCGGCGGCCTGGAATGGGACAACCCGAACGTGGTGAGCCAGATACAGGAACTGGTCAACAACTAAAACCTGGTAACAACCATTCATCAATACTGGTACTTTAGATGCAACTGATAGAAATTGACAAGACAAGATACAGGAAACATCTCAGGATAGTATTTGCTGCTATTGCTGCGGCACTGGCGGTTATCGCAGTCGGCTCTTCGACACTGATCATCCATTTTTTCAGCACACCCGATACAGACCATTTCTGGCACAACCTCGCAGGAGTAGCAATCGCAGCTATCATCGTTGCTTTCACACTGAACAATCTGCGCAACCATCCTTTCATGCACGAAGTAGTTTATGTATGGGATTTAAAACAACAGCTCAACCGTATACATCGTAAACAGAAAAAGATCGAAGCCCGCATCGAAGAAAATGATCAGGACGCCATGATCATCATGAACTATATGTATCGTGGTTCAAAACAGCTCTACGAACTGGATGACAACACCATCACCATGGGAACATTGAATAGCAAGATCAATGTCCTCGATAGCAAGATGAAAGATGCCGATATCAGCATATCAACAGACGCATATGATCCATCCATGCTGGATCGATTTTAATACTATAGATATAGAAGGCAGGTGAGTGACCAGCGTCAGCAGCCAGTCTCACCCGCCCGCTCCTGTGAATGAGTTACTACCTGATCTGGTTCACCGTCATGGTAACAGTACTATCATCATTGAAACTCAGGGAAACATCTACAACACCGTCCAGGCGCTCCAGGTATTCAAGCAGGTCATCCTGAACAATTAGTGTCTCAAGATCAGACACTGAATCGGCAGTGATCGTTGCCTCTGTCATACCACCCCCCATTTCATCAAATGTCATAGTCGCATGCGGCGTGTCTTCGACCATAAGGTCGATCATCTCGTAAACCTCTTCATCAACAATATCAGCTGCCGGGTGATGCGCATACAGGTTACCGCTGCCAAGAAACATGGCCAGTGCAGTTAATCGGATCTTATTTTTCATGGGCTTTCCTCTACTCAGTTACTTATTGTGGGATTATTTCCCACATAAAGCAATTATGCGTGGTATTTTTTCCCACGTCAAGGTTTCATATAGAAGAAAACGCCCTGCACAGGCTACTATTTCTCTGGTGATAGTCTTCTGCCGCTCTCGTTGAGAGCTTATTCAGACTTTTTGTACAGGGCTTCAGCATTGCCATAAGCCAGTTTTTCTGCGACATCGTCCGGCAGTTGCGATAGCCAGTGATGAATACCTGCGACGACAGCATCGAATGCTTTCCAGCGAGATGCGCTATAGCTATCTACTCCCACCACAAAACGGTCTGGATAAGTCACGAACAGCTCGTACCAGGCATCATCCAGCCTGCCCTGCGGTGCGATCCGCTCATCACGCATCGACAGATCGACGAGCAGTGTCGGATAACGCTGCAGATAATCTGCGACCAGATCAGGGTAGGGAAAGGTTCCAGCGTGTGCCCAGATAAGCTGCATCGTCGGTGCGATATCATAAACGGTATCGATCACCGCAGGATCGCTATGGATCAGCATCGGCAGCTGTCGTGAATACACAAGCTCGACGATACGCCTGAAAACCGGGCTGCGGCGATCTCTGGCAAAGATATGTAGTTCACCGACACCTCGCCATGGACCCTGCTCGAGCTCTGTTTCCACATAGGAGGGCAGGGAGACATCTTCGTGCCAGTCGGCCTTGTCGGCGTGTTCACGATAAACCCCTAACATCGGAATGATACGCTCCGGTGCATAGCGGTAGAGATCACTCACCTGCGAAGCTGGCATACCGGTGACCACCGCATAACTTATAGCGTTGCGATCGAGCGTATCGATTACCGCTTTCGGACTCAGGATCTTTGCGTCTGCAGCGCTATAATGAAGGTGCGTATCGAACATCGGTCCGGCAACAAGTGTAGACGGCAATAACAATGATGCGAGCAGGCAATATAGATAAAGTCTGTAACCAGTAAACATAATATAACGTCCCGAAAATACACTGGCGAAATAAAAACGGCCAGTCGATGAGAGCTGGCCGCTTGTCATACTACCTGATCCATGTGCTGTTTTTAACTAACCGCATCCAGCGCCTGGCTGACATCCGCGATAATATCATCGATATTCTCGATGCCGACAGAGATACGTACCAGGTCTGCGCTAACACCTGCAGCAGCAAGCTCTTCCTCATTTAACTGGCGATGTGTCGTCGAAGCCGGGTGACAGGCCAGTGACTTCGCATCACCGATATTTACCAGCCGTAGGATCATCTGCAAGGCATCGATAAATTGTGCACCCGCAGCGGCACCACCGACGATACCAAAGCTTAAAATCCCAGATGCTTTACCGCCCGTGATCTTCTCACAGTTTGCTTTATGCGGACTTTCACTGAGGACTGCATAGTTCACCCATTCAACTTTGTCGTGGGCTCTCAGGTAATCAGCAAGTTTTTCTGCGTTCTCGCAATGGCGCTCCATACGCAGACCCAGCGTCTCCAGCCCCTGCAGGATCAAAAACGAATTCTGAGGTGAGATAGCTGCACCGGTATTGCGTAATGGTACAACGCGGCAACGCCCGATATATGCCGCCGGTCCAAGCGCCTCGGTATAGACCACGCCATGGTATGACGGATCGGGCTCATTGAGCATAGGGAATCTCGCTTTATTCGCTACCCAGTCAAACTTTCCCGAATCGATGATGATGCCGCCGATGGAGTTACCGTGACCACCGATATACTTGGTCAAGGAATGGATGACGATGTCTGCACCAAGATCAATGGGGCGGCACAGGTAAGGCGTGGCAACCGTATTGTCCACCATCAGAGGGACACCATGCTTATGCGCTATCTCAGCCAGCTTTTCGATATCCACGATGTTGCCCGCAGGATTACCGATGGACTCACAGAAAATCGCCCGCGTGTTTTTATCGATAGCATTCTCGAAACCTTCAAGATCATCGGCTGAGACCATACGGACCTCGACACCCTGTTTCGGAAAGGTATGCGCGAACAGGTTATAGGTACCGCCATACAACTGGCTGGTACTTACGATGTTACAGCCGACGTCACTGATACACTGGATGGCATATGTTATCGCAGCCATTCCAGAAGCGACGACCAGGCCAGCGATCCCGCCTTCCATCTCAGCGAGTCGCTGCTCGAGCACCGCTGTCGTCGGATTCATGATGCGGGTATAGATATTACCCGGCACTTTCAGATCAAATAGATCAGCACCATGTTGCGTATCATCAAAAGTGTAAGACGTCGTCTGGTAGATTGGCACCGCAGCTGCTTTGGTGGTCGCTTCAGATTCGTATCCGTGGTGTAAGGCTATCGATTCGAGTTTCATAGTATTACCATTTACTTAATTAGTGTCTGTTGAACAGGAGAAGCAGTATCGCAATTAATACTGGCGTATTGCAAGGTCGATATCTGACCGCTTACAAAGTCTATCACGGCCTGCTATTCAGGCCCCCAGAGCAGTTCATCCAGATCCTTGTCGTCGCCGGCATCCACCGGCACAGCTTTGTCATCGACAAACCGCACCCCCTCATTTTCCAGCAGGCTGCGCTGCCTGTTATAAGCTTCACTACCTGCCTCAAAAGCAAGCGAGCGATCTGAGCGCACGACCCGATACCACGGCAGCGGCTCTGCAGATCGCCCCATGGCCTTGCTCACCATCCGTGCATGACGCGGGTAACCGGCTGCCCGCGCAACCTCACCATAGCCCATGACCCTGCCGCTGGCTATACCGGAGACAACTTGCCATATCGCCCTGTCAAATTTACTCTGAGAATCAGTCATCGATAAATCTTACAATCAATACTCGTTAACCACTAATATATAATCACAGTAAAACTATACTGGAAAATAGTGAACACGCTTGTCATCGTCACCCTGTTTTCTGTAGAGTGATAGACACCATTGAGATCACGAATGAACATAACGAAAGATACTGCAATACCAGAGCAACACCGCACCTCACCATATCAGGGTTTTACCCTGATTGAACTGATGGTCGTCGTTGCCGTAATCGGCATCCTCGCGATGATCACTATGCCTTCACTGTACATAAGCCGGCAACGCAGCGAGGTGGTCGAAGTCGTTCGTAAAGCCGAAACCATCCGTGACGATGTCACCGCCTACTACAATAACCACTTATCATTTCCTTCAGACAATAAACAGGCAGGCTTACCAGAACCCGAATTGTTGATCGGCAACAGGATAAGCCGAATGCAGATAGAAGATGGTGCGATACACATCGAGCTAGGTAACAAGATATCCAAACCGCTACAGGGGAAGACGATCACATTACGCCCCGCCATCGTTAGCGGAAGCCCGACGAGTCCGATCTCATGGCTCTGTGGTATAGATGAACCTGTTACAGGTATGGAAGCGGTCGGTGAGGATAAGACCGATCTGGACAGGTCTGTACTGCCTGCATCATGTAACTGATCTGGCAGCATCGCTAAATGAACTTTTGGCTAAACTTTCAGCTGAACATTCTATCGATACTGAACAGCTCCTGTTTCGCATCGCACGCTCAGCAGATGTAAAAAGCATTGAATAAAAACCATTTAGCTACGTCTTACATCAGGTTAGGTATAAGAACTTGCGGTGGGGGAAATCCTTTCATAACATGCGCCGGACGTGTCCGCAGGTAATCCGGTCGATGGTTGAAGGTGTTATCCAACGAGCACCACATCGGTTTGGCTGCCCCGATGCATCGAAAGGCAGCCACTTTATCTGATAGCAGATCATCCAGCAGCAGGCTTTCCAGGCGTGGCCAGTTACGCCTGCAGGTCTTATTCAGCGCGCATCATGCAGGCTCATCACAGCAATACACCACGGCCTGTCATTGCTGATCACCTTCCCGTATCGAAAGATACAGCTTCTCGACCGCTTCCCTGGCCCATGGTGTCTTGCGCAAAAACTTGAGACTGGATGTTACCGATGGGTCGTTTTGAAAGCAGCGGATATTGATACGCTGACCGAGATCATCCCAGCCGAGATGTTCGACCAGGCTGCTCACGATATGCTCCAGGGTTTTTCCATGCAGCGGATTATTAGGTTGCTGATGTTTCATGCTGCAAAAAAATATGAATACCTGGCCCCGAGAGATGACATTATAAACCTGTACACTGTTTCAGATGATACCATCAGACGAGCCTTTCGATGTGACACGAGCAGTCACAGGCAACCTTGGCAGAATACCTCGCCTACGCTGCGCGATCATCACTGACAAGCCAGCCTGTTACTTCATCCTGTAACCGCATATATTCCTCATCAGAAGACGGAAGCTGTTGCCACTCCGGATGCTGACGTAAGCTGTTAAGCACCTTGTACCATCGCCCGGGCAGCGTCTTCTGCATATCATTCTTGAGTTGTAATTTGTCCTGCGCAGCATGGCCGCGCTGCGTCAGACTGTGCAGAAGTTTCCGATTTCTCAGGAATAACAGGCTTACCGTATCATCATTGACACACAGCCACCTGTGCCCACGCAGGGCAGCTTTTAACTCTTGCTGGTATCGCCGCGCCGCCGCCCACCCCGCTCCCAGTGCCGCTCCCAGCATGGCCGCAGCACCGAGACTCATCCCCCCCACCATCAGGTCGATACCGGCACCGGCAGCAGCGCCTTTCAGAGCAGTCGCCCCGGCATTTAATCCAAATTCTTTCAGCATAACAGGAGAGAACAGGTCCAGTTCCCATTCACCGTCGCGCACAGGCAACTGCTGTATATCGACATCTAACTGGGTAAAAGAAAATATCGTTAACAGGTCCCGCAATGCCTGCTGCTCTGCATTGCGGACGAAGTCCTGCATCGATGCGACATCAGCTTCAGAGGCGCCTCCCCTGGCTGAGACCTCACGACGGTAACAGGCCACGACTGCGATCAATTGAAATATTCGCCTGGCAGCGGCATGGTTCAGCTTACCCCAGACCTCCTCACGATAATCGATCAGCGTCTGCAGGATATCGTAATGCTGCTCGAGCAGGCTCTGCAGTTTCTGGTATAAACGCTTTTCCGCTTCAAATTCAAAAGCGACAGTATCGAACTCGAGAGCCGCATGCAGGTTGAACTTCGCCATCTGCTGGCGCCAGCGCATCAGCGCATCACTATTGCCGGCGATAAAATTGAACACGGGGAGGATCGGCTTACCGGCCATGCTCAATATTTCCACCTCATCGCTGTATTTGCCTAGCAGCGGTTCGCGCACATCGATGATATAGAGAAGCACGTTGCTGATCAGCGATTGCCGGAGCACCTTTATTTCCTGCTCGAAATCAGGATAGTCTCCAGCCCGCTCTATGAACATACGTAACAGGTCTGCAGCCGATCCAGTTTCGACAGTTTTTGACAATGCCTGGAGTGCCTGCAGCAGCGCACTGGAATCCTCGAAGCCGGGAGTATCAAACAGATCCAGCACCTCATCATCAGCGGACAGTATTGCCGACTTTTCTACGCAACGCGTGGTGCCAGCCATTTCATCGATATCGCCAAATTGATCATCACGCAGCAATGTTCGGATCAGCGATGTCTTTCCGGCATTACTATGGCCAACGACTGCAACATTTATCGGTAACCCGGGAACATTATATTCCATGACTGCTGCCTCCCTGAGTCAGACTCAGGCTGATAACGTGATCAGCTGGCACATCACAGGCATCCGCCAGCCTGTACCATGCTGCCAGTCGCTTTTCCGTAACCGGTTCGTCTTCATGGTTCTGCAGCAGGACCAGCCAACGCTGCTCACCGCCAGACACCAGGCTGGCGATGGTACGTTGCACGCCACGGTCGGGTGGACGTGCAGAAGAGACTGCTATCGCGATCACCGGGTATTGATTATCGCGCAGACGCTGCAGGATATCAGCCAATGTCTCACGATCAACGACCTGTCCAAGGTCATTGTTCACGTTTACAGATGCCAGCGGCCAGGGTATATCATCACCGAGTTCAACGGCTATCCAACGTGCCTCGGCAGGCAGCGTATGCGTTACAGTCCCTGGCGCTGGCGGATGATAGTTGTCGACCGGGGCTGTACCAGCATCGATCACCTGTCGGTGACTCGCCAGTGGCTGCAGGCGCTGGCGCAAAGCGATGTAATAAGGCAGGTAGTGATCGAGCATGAACAGCCGCCGGGCCCGACGGAACATTATCAACGACCAGCACCACAGTATTATCCTGGGCGCAATACCAAAACATAGTAATGAAGCTAACAGGAACTGCGCCCAGAGATAACGTAGTTCCGCACTTGCAGCCGGAGCAAGTCCTTGCTGCAATTGCCCTATCCGGGTTTGCTGTACCTGCTCTGCTGAAGGTGTAGCAAAACCCAGCACATCCAGCGGCACACTTAATGTCTCCGTCAGTGTTACGAAGACGGTATCAGACAACAGTGTCGTGCCCCAGGTGAAGTCATATTGTCGAACCATTAACAACAGCACCAGAGAAAACAATCCGGCAAATAAATAGGCCAGCCATAACTGATGGCTTATCTTACTGAAATGCCACTTACCGACAGGACCTGAGAAACTGCAGGCCAGCCACGCACGGTCGGCCAGTATACCCGCCTTTTTTCTATCCAGGTTCTCTCTGACCCGGGCTTTACTCTCAAGGTGCCCCGGCAACCAGCCCGTTAACCTGGCTAGCATACCGGAAGTCAAACCCTCTATATTCAGACTGATGCCCGTGAGCCATAACAACATTGAGACGATATTGAAGCCAAGCAGCACCAGTAACAACCAGTAGATATTGATGGTTTGACTGTCAGTGACCGCATACAGGGTACCGAGTGCACCTAACATCACGACAAGCATCACAGCGAAGGTATTAGCATAACGAGCCACTCTCGCCGCGCGACCCAGCAATACAGAAAAATCATGCTGCCGAATGAGGCACTCTGCACGCTGCCACAGGCGGTCTTCAAAATCCCCCTGCCCGGAATGTTCGAGCAAGTCAGGATCACTATCACAGTCCAGCGGATGCTCCGTTTCGATATAACGAATCTGTTCGATCTGTAACTGCTTGTCGAATTTTGAAATTGCCACTATCAGATTATGCCTGCTTTTTCATGAGATTTTGGGACATTTTATAGAGCCTGCCCCCATTTGTAACCAACAAGCCTGGTGGCTCATAAACTCTTGTTTATTGTATTTGCCCTGCTGATTTAGACTCTTTTCTTTTTTTCTCAGGCAGTGGGTCATGGTATAGTGATACACCGCTTTTCTGGTTAATATCTGGTTATGAAAAATTTGTCATTGTTAGTGATCCTCGCATTGCAGAGTCCCTCTGCGATGGCGATCACTGATCTTTTTAAAGATGAACACGGTAACAGGAACTGGCAGCACCTGGCCAATTATACCGGCTCCACGCTGTTGATCCTGTTGACCATCGTCACCATCTATCTGCTGATAGCACGGCGCAGGCTGCGCCATGCGAACCGTGAGCTTACCGCTATTCGAAATGAGCTTGAACAGCGGGTACAGGAGCGGACTGCGACGCTGGACCAGTCAAATAAACTGTTACAGGAGAGTAATCAGCTACTGGAAAAAGAGATCTCACAGCATGTGATCACTGCCGATCAACTGCGTTCTTCCAAATCATATATCAATGATATCTTAACCTCGATGCCATTGATGCTGGTGGGACTGGATAACAATGGCCGCATCACACACTGGAACAAGAAGATCGAAGTGGTATCAGGCGTCTCCTCTGAAGATGCAATGGGCAAAACGTTGCTGGAAGCTTATCCACAGATGACTGTTATTCCAGACCAGGTACAACAATCGATCGAACAGAACAAGATCATTCATCTCAAACAGAGCCTGCGCAGCCTTTATCACTACGATATTACGATATACCCGTTACAGGGAGAAGAAGCCGGTGTCGTCGTCCTGGTCGACGATGTGACCAAGCAGACCGCTGCTGAAAACATGCTGATCCATACCGATAAGATGTCATTTATGGGTGAGCTCGCCTCGACCATGGCGCACGACATCAACCTGCCGTTACAGGCGTTCATGGCAGATCTCAGGTATTTCCAGAAGATCATCAGCGATCGCAATGTCATCAAGCTGCAACAGGACACCGAGGATGACCAGGCACAAAAACTCGATGAGATAATCACCGATATGTCAGCCAAGGGCGAACAGGTATCAGCCATCATCAGTAACCTGCTGGCTTTTGCCCGCAGCCGTAACGGCATAAAACAGATGGCCGATATTGTTGATGTCATGGAAAACACCATCAGTCTTGCTAATGAAGTCGTTTCTGTCTCGGGTGACCTGCCTTTCAAGGAGATCAAACTCGAGCGAAAATTCGAAAGCAACCTGCCGCTACTGCCCTGCTATATCACCGAGTTAAAACAGGTTTTCCTGAGCCTGTTTCGTCATGCCTGCCATGCACTGG
>Ga0316201_10001449_pt1 | contig 15975 bp, 12 predicted proteins | sample CS6wburrow_MG_FD_204516 | JGI IMG/M metagenome (GOLD analysis project Ga0316201, IMG submission 204516) | Coastal sediment microbial communities from Delaware Bay, Delaware, United States - CS-6 worm burrow | ecosystem: Environmental > Aquatic > Marine > Coastal > Sediment | place: USA... | reverse complement strand
CGACCTCGAGGAAACGTTCCTGCGGACCTGCAAGCGCGTTGAAGTTTTGCTCAACAAGACGATTCGCCGCGACGACCAGAAGGCCTACGACGTCGTACTCAGCAAAGGGATCACCGCGACCGATACCAGCAAGTACAAGGCCGAGTGGGACGCAACCGCCAAGAAGGTGCGGGACCGAATGACCGGCCGCGTCTTTCCGAAGAGCCTGCTTCAGGCGGTCGAAGCGGCCGCCGCCGAATAGGTCGGCCGGTTCAGTCGATCGCCGCAAAATGCGCATCGACCCTGCGCGCAATCGCGTCCCGCACCCGGTCTCGTAGGCCGGCAATGTCGTCTTCGGTGAGAGCTTTGGTGGCAATCGGCTCTTCGACGTAAACCGCGATTTCGTTTCCGGGGCGGATGACGAGCGAGCCCTTGTGAAGCACTTCGAAAAGGCCGGTAACCGCGACGGGCACGATGGGCACGCCGAGCTCGATCGCGATGCGAAATAGGCCCTCGTAAAAGGGGCCCACCCGACCGGTCTTGGTTCGGTGGCCCTCGGGAAATCCAAGGATCGAATGTCCCGCATCGAGTTCAGCACGAACCGCCCCGCGGAGCGCTTCGAGCGCGCCGGCTCGATCTCTTGGCACGGGAATGGTTCCCCGCGCCTTCATGAACCAGCCGTAAAACGGATAGTCAAAGTGGCTTTCGAGCTCGATGCCTTGCTTGAAATGCGGCGTGGCCGTGTACATTGCCACGTGATCAAGATGGCTGCTGTGATTCTGGATGAAGATGTACGCGGCGCCGGAGTCCACGTCAGGGTGCACCCGGTGGGTCTGCCTGTTGAACGTCAGCGCGAGTTGAAGCCTGCAGTAGAGGCGCTCCAGAGGCTGAACGCGGTCCGGCTTCACGAATTGGTAGAGGATCGTCAAGAACAACAGGGCGAGAACCAGAAACCCGCCGGCCAAGACCCAGATCAACAGGCTTACGATTCGATCCCAAGCTGTCGTGGTCCCCGTCATGCGATGAGCTGGATTGCAGACGGAAGGACATCGATCGCAAGGGGATCGAGGTGGTGGAGGTCACCGTCGATGAGCACGGCTTGAACCGAAGAGTTCACGAATTCGACCCGATCGACCTGCCGCGTCCACACCTGCTCCAGATCGGTGTGAGTTCCCGAAAAGATGCGCGTGAACGCAGCGATCAGAGCACCCCTTCGAAGCGGGCCGGCCCGAACGACGTCGAGCAAGCCGTCGGCGACCTGAGCATCCGGCGCCATCCGCATCGAACCGCCCGTGTACTGGCTGTTGGAGAACGAGCTGAGCACCGTGCGCGCGTCATCTATCCCGTCCGCGTAGCGAAGCGTGTTCTCTTCGTACTGCAGCCTGACGACGCAAACAAGAACTGCCGCGATGTAGCCCGCTGCACCGAGGAATTTGAACCGCTCGTTGGTGAGCTCTCCGGCTCGGGCGACGAAGCCGGTCCCCATCGTATTGATGAAATGGATGACGCCGTCGTCGTGGGTCAATCGGAGCACATCGATGGGGGTGCTCTTGCCTCGAACGATCGCGTCGGTGGCGGCTTGAAGGGCGGTGATACCAAAGTGCCGCAAGAAGGAGTTGCCCGTGCCGAGAGGAAGCATGGCAAGCTCGCACTCACGCGCAGCGCTCGAGGCCATGAGCCCGTTGACGATCTCGGCAGCGGTTCCATCACCGCCGACCGAAAGAAAACGTCGGCAGCCGTTGCTGGCCGCCCGCCTCGCCAGCTCGGTCGCGTGCTTCGGTTCCTCGGAAAACGCGACCTCCAGCGAGAGTCCGCGACGCTCCAAACAATTTAGCGCATCCGGTGCGGCTTTTTCGCACCGTCCCCCGCCAGCAGCTCGATTGACGATTGCGTAGTAGGCGCCGCTCACGGCTCGTCAGTGCTCGGTGCGGGTACAGGTGTGACACGCAAGACTACCCCGTCACCGCTCCCGCCGTCGTTGGTGATGTAGAGCAAGCCGTCGGGGCCTTGCCGAGGCGTGCGGAGGCGCCCTTGGTTTTCGATGGCGCGCTCATCGCCGGTCACCTTGCCCTCGGCGTCGACGAAGTAGATGTGGAGGTGCTCCGCTCTCAAGGTGGCCACGGCCAGGGCTCCATCCCAATTGCCCCAGGCCCTGCCTTCGAGGAAAGTCGCACCCGCCAGCGCGAGCGTGGGCGAGCCGCTCGACCAGACGGCGGGTACCGCACCTGGGAACTTCTCGAGATCCGTCATCGGCACCGATTCGTTGTATCCGGGTACCGGATCCCAGCCGAAGTTGCCGGGCACGAGTAGATTGATTTCGTCGTCGATCGATGGACCGTGCTCGGCGGAAATCCCGATGCCGTCGGATCGAAATGCCATCCCTTGGATGTTGCGATGCCCGTTCGAAAACCATCGAAAGCCACCGGCGTTGCCGGCAGCGCCGGCGCCATTACGATCGACTCGCAGGACTTTTCCGCCGAGCGAGTCGTCGCTCTGTGGATTTGTACCGATGGCCGCATCGCCGGTGCCGACCCAGAGCCATCCATCGGGGCCGAAGCGTGGCCGGCAACCACTATGCCGTCCCGTGCTGTAGGGCATCCCCGTCACGATGTCCTCACGCCCGACCACCGCACCCCCGTCGGGGGTGCGCAACGTGAGCCGCAGCAATCGAACGTCGTTGTCGCCGCCCGCGTTCGACGTGGTGCAGACGTAGACGAATCCGTTGTTGGCGAAGTCCGGGTCGACTTCGAGCCCCATCATGCCGCCTTCGCCCCTGGGCACGACATCGTCCGGTGCCACGACGAACGGCGCAGCGCCGACGCCATCGACATAGACGTTTAGACGGCCGGGTCGCTCGGTCACCAGAACAGTCCCATTGGGCAGCCAAGCGATGTCCCAGGGCTTGTCGAGACCGACGATGAAGTCGTTCACCTCCAAATCGATGTCGGTCGGCCCGCCGGTGCCACTGCAGCCTCCGGCGCCGCAACTCTCACCGCCGCAGCTCGTGATCAGGAAGCACAGCGAGAGGAGGAACTGAGCAATGAAGCGCAACATCGGACTGGTCATGTTCATATTCCCGTATCTTGAGCCGTCGCCCGCCTGCGCGCTAGCACTGGCCGATCATGCGGGCGCCCTTGGACTCGTAGCGCACCGTCGAAACGGCCGAGCGAGCACGGGGTCAGCTGCCAACCCCAAGTCGCCGTTCAGCGTTTGAAATGCCTCTCCGCTGCGCTCTTCCTTGCGAGCTGGTGAATGCCCATCGCCGGCTAACGCGAAGTGTACGATCCAGGGGGCCTTCGAATGACGGTCACGGGGTTCCGCAAGCCTCTGCGCCGGCGCTTCCGCAAGGAACGTAGCCCCAGCAGATCCCGACACCGTCGGCGCGAAGACCACAACTATGATTCTGGCCAGCCGTGAGCTGTTCAAAGACCTCTCCCGAAGGTGGGTCGAGATCGCCCGAACCGAGTCGATCGAAGCCCCAGCAAGTCGTGAACCCCGCACGAGTACGTGTTTGCGGTCTTGATCTCAGCAAACGTATCGTTTGCTGGCGGCTCGACACTCGCGTGCCAACCGCAAACGCTGTATTTTCAGGGGAATGGGCAGCGAGGGCCTGCAATTGCTGCGTCTGGATGCATTCGCTGCGCTGCATGACGGCGAAGAGCGTCAGGATGGTCCCGATGGTGACTGACGGTCCGGTGAAGCCCTTCCAAAGAAAGCTTGCCGAGACCAGAACCAGATGAACCAGTCGTGCCGTGGCAGCTTTCTCGAACTCAAAGGCCAACTCAATCGGAAGCGCGGCGAACGCTGGTCCTGACTCCGTGATTACGCTACCCCGCTACCAGCCATGACTTCAGCCATTCCCACTCGTATCGTGCCAAGCGTCACGCCCGTCGATCGGACCCCACGCCATGTCGCACGGGAATTCCAGAAGCTCCTCGATTCAGGAGCGAAGCTACGTCCGGCGGGCGAAGCCAAAGACGACCCGACCGGGCTTCTATCGTCCGGGTACACGCCCAAGTATGAAATCTCGCTTTTCGGGACCCGGTTCTTTCTGACCAACGTTCGGCAGAATCCCGCGCTGCGTTTCTTCGTCGCCTATGTCGTCCAGCGTCACTCGAGGACGGGCCGAACGGAGATCTATCCCCGCATCTTCTACAAAGACTTGTCTCTCATCTGGCGTGCCGCCTCGCATGTGATCGCGACTGACGGCGATTTCTGGATTGGCAAAGGTGACGTCAAAGTGCTGGCGCGCGGCGGTTATGAAATCACCGAGTGCGTCGAGTCGACTACGGATCTGCCTTTTGAAATGCAGACCGCGCTCGAAACGCTCAACCGTAAGACGCGACACGCTCTGAAGGACGAAGAAGCCCTCTACCTTCTGCTCCGAAGCGCCCCGGCCTCGCGCACCGCACCGTATCGAGATTTCACTGAGCCAAGACGGAAGGCCGCGGCCAATCCCCGAAACCTGATCAACGGCGGCCGCAGCATCGCCTGGTTCACGCGCAAGAACGACCCTACTTCGCTCAAGATCCTGGCTGGCTTCGAGCCGGACTTCGCAAAGGGCATCGTGGAGATCAGCGAGCTCAGAAGTGCGATGTACGGGGGAAAGCTCCAGAGGTTTCGCATCCTTTCGCGCAATCGAAAGGTGCAGTACCTCTTCTTGGCGGGCCCCAAGCACGTGTGGATCATTCCGCCCCAGTCCACCACGACGGAGCTCTCTTCGTTCGGAGTTCGCACCGTCGATGTCGTTGCGGACGAAGACCTGTTCGTGCCGGGCTTCGAGTATCACTACTTTGACGAAGACGCCGATGCGTCGGAGCACTTCAGTCAAATACCGGAAGGTTTTGCTGGAGAATTGTGTGAGCATGACAACGATCGTGCCGATGCGTCGGCTTGGCTCGACCCGATTCCCGTGATTCGAGAGTTTCGGCGCAAAGTGCTGAGCCCGAATCGAAAAAGGGGGTTGTCGGCAAAAGCCTTCCAAGGGTAGAAGAGCTTGAGAGCCGTCCCCAGTCGATGTCGCACACCTTCTACGAACGCCTTTCCGCTTTGGATGCTTCCTTCCTGGGTTTCGAGGAGCAAAACACGCACTGGCATGAAGCAGCGGTCATGGTCTTCGACGCAGGGCCTCTACGGACCGAGCACGGCGGGCTCGATTTCGAAAAGATCCTTCTCAACTACGAGTGGTGCTTCGACCGCGTTCCCCGCTATCGCCAACGCCTCGTCAAGATTCCCCTCTTTGACCATCCGATTTGGGTCGACGATGCGAGCTTCAACGTCCGCTATCACGTTCGGCAAATCGCTCTCCCGCAGCCGGCCGATGATCGCGTCCTCAAACGCGTCTGCGGGTATTTGCTGGAGCTCCCGCTGGACATCGACAAGCCGCCCTGGGAAGTCTGGGTCGTCGACGGTCTCGAGAACGACAGGTTCGCGCTGGTGACCAAGATCCATCACTGCATGGCCGATGGCATCTCGGGCATGAGAATCATCCAGACGCTTCTGGGCCGACGTCCATTCGAGCGAAAGGGCAGGCCGAAGGCTTGGAAACCTCGTCCGGCGCCGGAGCGCGCGGAGCTCGTCGCTACTGAGCTCGTTCGCCGCATCCAGGCGCCTTTCGAGCTTCTCGCGCCGCTGCGGCGGCCAAGCGCCGCATTGCAGGAGGCGCGCGACGTCGTCCAAGGGCTCATGGAGGCTTCGAAGCTCGGCTGGCGGGCCGCTACCAAGACGCCGTTCAATCCCGACAACGTTGGACCGCATCGCCGATTCGACTGGACTGAAGTCTCGATGCGCGAAATCAAAGACGTGAGGTCAGGGCTCGGCGGGACGATCAACGACGTCGTGTTGACCACGGCTGCTGGCTCATTCGGCCGGTACCTCCGCGAGCACGAGACCACCACCGACGAGATCGACTTCCGAACACTGATCCCGGTTAGCGTTCGTAAGGATAAAGAAAAGGGTCTCGGCAATCGCGTCGCGATGATCATGGCCCAGCTTCCCGTCGATGAACGCGACCCGGCTGCGCGGCTCGAGCGCGTGATTGAAACCACCCAAAAGCTCAAGCACAGCAAGCAAGCGCTCGGAGTCTCTTGGCTCGAGGGGCTTGCCGATCGCATCGGTGGTCGTTTCTTCGCCCAGCTCAGTCGCTCGGCCACCCGAAACCGGCCGTTCAATGTCGTCATCACCAACGTCCCTGGCCCCTCGATGCCGCTCTACTTCCTGGGCTCCGAGATGCAGGCGATCTATCCAATGATGCCGCTCTTTCCGAATCAGGCTTTCGCGCTTGCGGTGCTCAGCTACGCGGGCAAGGTCTTTTGGGGCTTCAATTCGGATTGGGACGCGCTGCCAGACGTTCACGACATCGTCGAGGGCATCGGCGAGCAGTTCCAAGAGCTTCACACGGCCGCGCAGGCACGAGCCTGCGGCAACCAGAAATCGACAGCGACCCCCACCCGGAGTTGAAATGAGTGAATCAGGTACCGGTCTCCCGCTGAGCGCCCGAAAGAAGGACATCTTTTTCGTGCTCTGCTTTTCGTTCTTTGCATTTTCATCGTTCTTCTCGGACTCATGGCACGCGCTCGGGCTGCTCGAAGGAGATGCGTTCTGGTCGCGCGCAAATCGCTGGTACGGCGAGATTGCGCAGGACCATTTCTTCCTGGCGAATCACCCCTACGTGCGGGTGAACACCGGTATCTCGGGAATGATTTACGGGCCATTCTATCTCGTGCTCGTCTACGCGTTCATCAAAGGGAAGAACTGGATCCGGCCCATGGCGCTCGTCTACGTCGGTGCGATGCTGCATGGCTGCACCGAGTTTTTGATCTACGAGTACTGGATCGGGCCGCCGCCAGGTAACGCAGCCATCTTCTGGGCCTTCAACGGGCCGTACTGGGTCGTTCCATTCCTGCTGGGCGTTCGCATGTGGAAGCCCAACCCGTTCGGGTCAGCATCGGCCTGACGCGGGTCTACACGCCGTGGGAGCTCTCAGGCACAACGGGCGCTGTTGGAACGGTGCCCCGGGCGTTTTGCCTTCGCGCCGGGTTTCGTCTTCGCCCTCGGATCCCACCGTCGGAATTGCGCGCGCGGGTTTCGCTTGTCCGGTCGGGCAACGGCTCGCTCGAATCGCTGTGCCGCGCTCGCCGAAATGTCCACGGTCGAGCTCTTTGGGGAAACTCGAATCGCGCCAACGACCTCGCTCGACACGTCGCCTCGCCGGCAGGTCATCGCCAGTAGCTTTCTCGTGTCCGCGCCCGCCTGTCCGCCCCAGCTGACCTGATACGTAATGAAATCACCCTGTGGTCGCCGCCGCGATGGCCCCTTTGGACCAAACTCACGGGGGCTGCGCTCATGGCGCGCTGTTTTCGCATCGTCGCGGACGCGCTTTGGGGTGCCCTGGCTACGCTGCGTTTCTCGCTTCAGAAGGCAAGCCACGAGCTCCGCCGGCGAATGCTCGGCGAGCAGGCGTTCGGCGAGATCCTTCGCCCGGCCGTCCGGCTCATCGGCTTGATTGGCAAGGTCTCGAAGGAAGCTTTCGCCAGTCCGCTCGTCGGCGGCAGCAAAAATCTCCTCGGGTGTCGGAATGGGGACCAAACGTGCATCCACCCCCGCCGCACGCAGCGTGCTCTTGACTCGAAATTCGGCTCGCGCGGCCGCGAACAGAACATTGGTGCCGCGCCGACCGGCTCGCCCGGTGCGTCCGCTTCGGTGGGTGAAAACATCTGCGTTGTCGGGGAGATCCACTTGAATGACTCGGCCGATGTCTTGCACGTCGAGGCCGCGCGCCGCGACGTCGGTCGCGACGAGGTAGCGAATGGTGCCGTTTCGAAACTGAGAGAACGTCGCGGTCCGCTCGCGCTGAGTCATTTCGCCGTTGAGCGCACGCGCCGCGAGGCCGGCAGCGCAAAGCTCATCGGCAAGTCGGACCGTTTCCGTTCGCGTTCGTACGAAGAGCAAGGTCTTGTCTTCCGGGTAGCGGAGCAATACGTTGATCGCAGCATTGAATCGATCCGCTTGCCGGACGTGCATCACGAGATGCTCGATGTCGGCGTTCGCCTTGCCGAGCGCCGTACCTTGCACCGAGACGGGTTCCTGCTGCAGTCGGTCTGCCAGTCTCACGACGGCGCGCGGAAAGGTCGCCGAGACCATGTGGGTACGACGGACTTCGGGCGCGAACCCGAGGATGCCGTCGAGCTCTTCTTCGAAGTTCATGTCGAGCATCTCGTCGGCTTCGTCGAGCGCGATGGTCCTGAGCTGATCGAGCGTGAGGGCGCCCGCCTTCAGATGATCGAGAAGACGACCGGGGGTGCCAATCACGACCTGGGGAAGAGTGGACAGCTGATAGCGCTCCTGCATCACGCTCGTGCCACCGGTCACCACGAGTACACGGGCCCCGAGCGGTTCATAAAGCCAGCGAAGCTCTCGCCCTAGCTGGCCGGCGAGCTCGCGAGTCGGGGCGATGAGCAGCGCTATCGGCGCGGCGGGCGCGGACTTGCGAGACTTCTTTGGTTGCGCGGTCGCGGCGGCGATCGCGACGGAGGGGGCGAGGAGCAGCCCAAGAGCCACTGTCTTTCCCGACCCGGTCTGGGACGAAATTCGCAAGTCGCGGCCCGCCAACTCGGGGTCCAAGATGGCCTGCTGAATTGCGGTGAAGCTCTCAAAACCGGCGTTGCGCAAGGCGGCGCCGAGACCCGCAGGGGCCTGCTCTAGAGAAAGTAACTCAGACATGAAGCGGCTTCTCTAGCACAGACTCCCCAAAGCACACAGCGGGGCCGCAGAAGCGCTGCTACCGCGGGAAGGCACCCGGTTTTTCTTAGTCAATCTGGACGATGGGATACGATGCCTTGATGGCTTCGGAACGTTGGTGGGGCGCTGCGTCGATCCTTCTTGCTCTGCTCACGGTCTTGGTCTTCATCCCGGGGCTCAGCGATGAGTTCACCTGGGACGACAACGGTCTCATCCGCACCAACGAGAACATTCAGCTTCCGGAGCGCTACGGAGAAGCACTGACGAGCCACTTCTGGAACGTTTCGAGCGACGCCGCGCAGGCCAACGAGACCTACAATCACCTCTATAGGCCGCTCGTCACGTTTGCCTACATCGTTCAGTTTCGGCTCTTCGCTCTTCACGCCGCGGGGTACCGCGTGGTCAGTCTAGCGCTTCATTTGCTTTGCTGTGTTCTTGCGTTTTTCTGGCTACGACGGCGTATCCCGCCCCGCGAAGAGGCCCATCGCTTGCTTGCCGTCGGCCTCGGCGCCGCGGTGTTCGCGCTCCACCCAAGTCGCCCCGAAGCGGTTTCTTGGATCTCGGGAAGCACCGAGCTCTGGATGAGCGCGCTGGTGCTCTTGGCCGCTCTCGCATTCGATTCGAACCGCAATTGGCTCGCCGGGATTCTTCTGGCTTCCGCGCTCTTTGCCAAGGAATCGGCGATCGTCGCAGCGCCGTTGCTCTTGGCCGATCGATTCTTGCTCCAGGGGCGTCGCGAACGTTCGGCATCGGTCGCACTCGTTGCGCCGGTAGTCGTTGCGCTGCTCGTTCGCATTTGGGTAGTCGACGTCGCGCTGCCCACCGGCCAGATCCGCGGCGTGCTACCGCGGACCCTGGCGTCGTTCGGACTGTACGCGCAGCAGATCTTGTCACCCTGGAATCCAACCGCCTTCGCTGGGATGCGCCCCTACGAATGCGAACTCGGTGAGGTCCTGCCGGCGGCGTGGTGGCTGGGGGGGGCCTTCGTCCTCGGAGCGGTGATCGTATTGGGCATCGTGGCCTACCGCAGGCGCGCGTGGCGCCCCGTGTTCGCCGACACGCTCTGGGTGGTCGTGCCGCTGCTGCCGGTGGCGAACCTCGTCGATCTCGGAAGCCGAAACCTCACGGCGGACCGTTTTCTCTACCTTCCAATGCTCGGGGTCGCCTCGCTTTTTGCCCGCGGCCTCATGTGGGCGTTCCAGAAGCACGCATCGCTCGGGAAGACGGTCGCTATCGTCGCGTCTGTAGTCGTCTTGGGTTTCGCAGTCGTGACTTCGCTTCATTCAAGAGTCTTTGCCTCGTCGTCGTCGCTCTGGGAATACGAGGTGACGCGGAACCCGGACAACCCGTTTGCGTTGCACGCAGTTGGTACCGCCCGAACACGCGCTGGTCTCCCAAACAGCGGCTTGGAGTACCTCGAGGACGCGCACGTTGTGGCGGCGCGCACCTGCGGGCGTGACGACCAGCTGCGCGCTGCGAAAGATCTTGCCTGGGCCCTCGCGCTTCGGACGAGCCCGGATCATCGGGATAGCCTGCTTGCCCTGCAGAGCGCGTACGATCAGTTGGCCCGCGATGGCACCTTCGAGTACCGCGGATCCCCGACCTGGTTGATGCAGCTCACCCCTCAGGAAACGAGCGAATTACTATCCGACGACCTTCAATACGCGCTTCCACGCGCCACGGTCGAAGCGCGGCTCGGCAACATCGACGTCGCAGTACAGATCCTGCAGGGTCAGGTCGCTGGTTCAGGCTCGCTGCACCCCCTGTCCGAGAACCTCCGACTCCGTTTGGTCGCGGCGCAGGGGCGTATCGAGGAGTCCCTGCGCGAGGTGGCGCAGAACCCCTCCGTCGCGGACGCCGGCGCGTTGGGCTCCGTGCTCGCAACCCTTCAGGAAACGCTTTCGCGGACGAATCTTCCGAGTGACGCCGAAGCGCGGCTGGTCCAATACGCATTGGGATTCGGCCAAGCGCCAAATGAGCTCGCTGGACTGCCTTCCGAGATCCGAACGGTCGTGGACGCTCTTCGCGCCTACGAAGTCCATGCCCCCGTCGACCTTGCAGCGCTCGAGCTGCTGGGCGCCGGCTCCGGGGGGATTTCGCGCTTCATCGAGCTCGCGAAAGCTAGGGCCGAGGTCCGGCGCTTCGACGATCAGCTTCGCACCCTCGAGCACGAGCGTCTGTGAGACCAGGCGGAAGCCCCCGCGACCCCATCAGGGAAGATTCTCGATGTCGCTTGGCGAACACGGATCGGATCCGTAGACGGGATTGCACTGCGCAGGATTTCCTTCTGGGATGTCGAACCAATAGTCGCGACTGGAAACCGGCGCTGGAAAGTCGGAGCTCGAGAAGAGGACCTTTCCACGAAGCGCCCCGAGCGTGGGCCACCCCTCGGCGGCGATGGCTTCGGGTAGGGTGGCGTAGTCCTTACGGACATCGTCAGGCGTGAGAATGCGCTATGCGGGAAACACCGAAAGGATCTCCGCCTCGAGCTCGTCGTAGTGACCAAATATCGGCACCAGCGTGTCGTCGAGGAAGTCTGCATCCTCATCCTTCGGCTCGAGCCAGATCATGATCGGCATGTGTGACGGGTTTTGATCCGACCAGGCTTTCACTACCCCGAGGCAGTCGACGAGCTTACGACAGGTCGTCTCCTCGTCGGTCAAAGGAATATGGAAGACCTCGAAGCCCTCGTCTTGACGAAGGTGCACGTCCAATTCGAATTGACGGACTCCCTGCTCCGACAGCTGCACGTCCAATGGCGCATGCGTGTATCCAAACGACGGGTCCAGTACCTCGGGAGGCTCCACGTGATAACTGTTGTGCGTGCCCTTCGCCTGAACGTGATTGAGGCGAAGCACCTCGGTATCGCTCGTCGTTCCGCCATTCGCCCCGCTTCAACCCGTAAGCAAGACCACCAGCCCCACGTGTTTCATATCAGCCTCTAGTTTTCTGTGGTGCAGGATGAGCCACTCCGCCGGCCACGGCAACGGACCGCGCTCGTTCAGCCCGGCCGCAAGGCGTCCAACCTGGGATTGGTCGTTGGATCACGACGCCGCTGCCAGCCGGCCTATGCCCCCTTCGACAGGCGCATCGAAGTGCACATCGAGCTGCGGGAATGCGATGACAATCCCTTGACGTTTCAGCGCCAACCAGATTTCCTCGTTGAGTTGCGAAAGCCGGCGGCGCGCGAACCATGGGTCATCCATTCAGATCGCGACCTCGAAGTCCACCGAGCTGTTACCGAAGGGAAGCATGAGCACTTGCGGTTCGTAGCGGGGGACGCCCGTGCTGTTGCGTTTGGCGACTTCCTCGAGGGTCTCGCGAACGAGCTGCATATCGGAGCCGTAGGTCACCCCTACTTCGGTACGGACTCGATAGGAAGCATCTTCGAGGGTGAAATTTCTGAGCACTGACTGCACGAGCAGTGAGTTGGGCACGATCACGTCCTCGCCGTCCCGGGATCTGGCGATGGTCGCGCGGATTCCCAGGCGGAGCACCCTCACGATCCGGCCGTCGACCTCGAGCACATCGCCCGGCGTAATCGCTCGTTCCACGAGAAGAATGATTCCCGAGACGAAGTTCTGCGCGATGTTCTGCATCGCAAAGCCGAACCCGACGAACAAGGCCACGTAGTGCAAGAGTTTGTTGGTGACCTCGACGACGCCTTCGTCAACGACACCTCGTCGCATCATACCGCGGCGGACCCCACGCTGAGCCAGAGAGGAGAGACCGAACGTCAATACGACGACCAAGCCTGCGACCAGCGCTAAGATGCCTCGCAATCTCGAAGAGGTCACGCTAATCTCGCTTCAGCCGAGGAGGCATCAATGGCTGTAGACGAGACTGTGGCGTACGCCATCGCGACTTGGGTTCGTTTCAACGAAGATGTCACCGATGTTCTGCTCCGCGCCCTCTCCGGGGCGTTTGCATTGGTGGCTGCGTCGGATGGTGAGCTCTCACGGTCCGAGGCTGACGGCTTCGTCGAGATGCTGCGGGGAAAGACGGACGTTTTCGCGGGTTTGGACTTCGAGGCGCTCGAAAGCACCTTTCGGGACTTGGCCGACGCCTTGATCGCGAACCCGGAAGATGGCCGGCAACGCGCGTTCGATTGCATCGCACGCGTTGCAGGCGACCCGGTGAGAAGCGAGCTCGTCCGAAGCGCGGCAGCAATCGCCGTTGCTGCCGATGGCCGCCTACGGGCGGCCGAAAACGCCACCTTGCAGGAGATCTCCAAGGCCCTGGGTCTAGCAAACGCCGGCTGACGTTCGCAGTCATTGCCAGTCGCACGCTAGGTGCCTCCGGCGCCCGGGGGATCTTTCTCCGGCTCACCCTCGCGGTTGCCTTCATCACCGCCTCCACCAAGCCAGCCCTTCGTTCGAAAGAACCACACCAGCCCGATCGCGGTAAGCCCCATCGCGCCGAGCGCGAAGAGATAGCCGAAGCGCCAACGGAGCTCCGGCATGTTCCAACGAGAAAGGTCACCGTCGAAGTTCATCCCATAAACCCCAGCGATGAAGCCAAGCGGCATGAAAATCGTCGCGATGATGGTCAGAACCTTCATGACTTCGTTCATTCGCATGCTCACGTTGGAGAGATGCATATCCATGAGGCTCGAGGCGAGCTCGCGGTTCGTATCGAGCGCCTCCATCAGCTGTACCGTGTGGTCGTGACAGTCTCGGAGGAAAACGTGGGTATCGCTTTTGGAGTCACTGGCATCTGCTCGCGCCATGGCGCTCAGGACCTCACGGGTTGGGGCGACCGCGCGCCGCAAGACACGCAAATCGTGACGAACCGAGTGGACCTCCGCGACGACATTTTGGGTTTGGTTTGCCAGCACTCTACTTTCGATTTCTTCGAGCTGATCGGTATAGCTCTCGACCACTGGATAGAAGGTCTCGACGATTGCATCGAGCACGGCGTAAGCGAGATAGGCGCCCCCGCGTTGGCGGACTCTCCCTTTACCGTTCCTGATTCGCTCGCGCAGGGAATCGAAGCAATCACCAGGCCTTTCCTGAATGGTGATGACGAAGCAATCGCGAACGAACATACTCACCTGCTCGAGATCGAGGTGGGGGCTCAGCGACGGCATACGCAGCACGATGAAGTCGGCGTCGCCGTAGTCCTCGAATTTCGGTCTCTGGTGCAGGTTCACGACGTCTTCCAACGCCAGCGCATGAAGGTTGAACAGCTCGCCCAGCTGAGACAGCGTTTCCGGGTCCCCGATGCCATCGATGTTGATCCAGCTGACGCCCGTACTGCTGTCGCGAACTGACTTCAGATCGGAAACGTGCTCGATCGAACGCTCGTCGACCCGATCCGTGTCGTAGGAGATGACCCGTATGACCCCAGGCGGCACCCCAGGCACTAGGGTGATGCTCCCGGGCGCCAAGCCGAGCGTCTGGGGTCGCCGCCTTCGCAAAGCCGCGCGCTTTCGCTTCCGCTGTACCTTCTTGGCGATGGGAGTCTCCTTGGGTTCCGCGGGCTCATCTGACGTTGCCACCTTGGCCATGTCAAGCTCGTCTCATCGCTTTCGCTCCTCGCTCAGGAGTGAAACATTCGCTACTCCGGGACTCAGGGGGCGTCTATACTCACGCCGAATCGGATGCCGATGACCACTCCTAGCGACCGACTGTGGCTCAGGCTGACGCTGGTCGTTTGCTGCTGGGCCGCCCCTGCCGATGCCCAAGAACCAGCCGCAACGAAGGCGGTCGGGGACGCCGGGGTGCCCACGGTTTCGCTCGAAGCCCGGGACGCCAAGGTTCCAAACATCCAGGAGCTACGGAAGCAGACAAAGCAGATCCGGCAACTCATGGTGGGGCGCTTGGATGTGGCGGTCGATCCGCAGACCCTTTTCAAGGTCGACTTAGGCGCTCCGAAGGCCAACCCGGATCTGGAGCTGCTGCTGCGAAAGCTCGAGCAAGACGCCAAGCAGGAAGGGCGTCAATCAGAGCGCAAGCGTGTTGTCCGCACACCCCGTTCCGAGGACGCCCTCGGCAAGGCGCGAGGTGAGCTGGTGGAAGCACAGGCGGCGTTTCTCTCATTGCCGCCCTCGGAACGCGAAGCAATTCTTTCCAGGCACGAGGCCCGACGCCGCGAGGCCGATGAGCAAGCCCGCTCGGCCCAGGCAAAGGCCGAGACGCTCGCGGAGCTCGAGAAGCAAATCGAGCAGTTGGAGGCGTTTCTCGCAGGGGACTTGGACCCTTCCATCGATCCGCGACCGCTTCTCGAAATCGACCCAGGCGAGCTCGCGGACCTGGCGGCAGATCCCGAACGGCGCCGCCGCTTTCTGGACCCGAGCTCCAGGGAGCCGATCCCAGACGCCGCCAAAGACGACGTCGACGGACAACTGGACGCCGCAAAGCAACGGCGCGATGTGCTCTGGCTTCGATTTCTCGAGCTCAAAGACAGCGAGCGTGCGCGCCTACTGTCAAAGCATGCGCAAAGCGGCGGTGAGCCCTCCGAAGCGCTTGCCGCACAGATCAGTGGCGCCGAGCAAGCGGCCCAGGACGCTGCTTTGGAACGCCAAGCAGCACTCGCTGACTCGCAGCAGGCCAACACCGAGTCACGTCGACTGATCGCAGATCGGCGTGCTCGACTCTTGAGCGTGAAGGAGGTGCAAGCTCGGTTCAGAGCCGAGCTTGCAAACAGCCGGGTAGAGGTCGAGACGACGACCGAGTCCGCGCTCGCGTGGAACCGCAAAGTCCGGGAGTTGCAAAGTGCGATGCCGAAGGGAGAGGCAAGAGCAGCTCAAGCCGACAACCTCTACCGCGGGCTCACGAAGGATCTAGGTGACGCCCGCCACGACCTGAGCGTCGCGCTCGATGCCGTTAGATCGGAACCGAGTGGAGCCCCTCTGCCTCCCGATGCGGACGCCGACCAGCTTCCTGCTGACATCGACGACAGCGCCACCCGCGAGCTCCGAACCGCACTCAGCGGTGCGGCGATCGAGCTTCAAGACCTCGAGGCTGAGCTCAGATGGGATCGTGCCAAAGCGCTTCGCGACGCGATCGTCATCATGAATCAGGCTCGCCTTCGTCTCTTCGAGATGCTCAGCGAGTCTCGGCGTGACGGCCTCGAGGGCTTTGGGCCCGACGGCATAGCCCAGGTCAAACGCGAGCTCGACCAGATCATTCTCGAGGTTCGCTTCCACCTGCTCGTCTTGCCGCGGGAAGCAGCTCGCAAGTACCAGCAGCTCCGATCCGCTCCCGGGCCGGTGGTCTTCAGCATCTTTCAGCTTCTGGCCTTGGTGCTGGTCTT
>Ga0316201_10001448_pt1 | contig 15985 bp, 17 predicted proteins | sample CS6wburrow_MG_FD_204516 | JGI IMG/M metagenome (GOLD analysis project Ga0316201, IMG submission 204516) | Coastal sediment microbial communities from Delaware Bay, Delaware, United States - CS-6 worm burrow | ecosystem: Environmental > Aquatic > Marine > Coastal > Sediment | place: USA... | reverse complement strand
CGGCCGTAGTCCAGGCCGTGCATGGCCGTCACCATGGCCCCGCTCCGCACCGGCGCCTCGACGACCACCACCGCCCGGGCCAGACCCGCGATCAGACGGTTGCGACGGGGAAAATGGTGTTTCAGCGGCGGCGTGCCCGCGGGGAACTCCGTTACGACGCAGCCGGTGCGGGCCAGATCATCCTTCAAGGAGCCGTGGACGGCGGGGTAGATCCGATCGATACCGGTGGCCATGACACCCACCGATGTGCCGCCGACCGCCAGTGCGCCCCGATGGGCGGCCGCATCGATCCCCAGGGCCAGCCCGCTGACGATGACCCACCCCGTCGCCGCCAGCTCGCCCGCCAGACGGCGGGCGATCGCCTCGGCCCGCGGACTGCAGCGGCGGGTGCCGACAACCGCCACACACGGACCGCCGAGGAGCGCCGGGTCGCCCAGGTAATCCACCCGGTCCGGTGCATCGCCCACCGAACGCCACAGAGCGGGCCACCGGGCATCGGTCGCTTCCAGAATCCCCGGGACGCGGTCAGCCGACCCGGCCGGCGTGTCCTGGGGTCGTGATGAATCGTTCATGATCAGAATCCCAACCGGGAGGTCGGAACGGGTGTGGTGAGGGCCGGCTTCCAGGGGCACCGGTCAGCTCATTGCTGGTAAAGCTCGCGCAGGAGGTGTTTCAGTGCGGGGAGACCCACGCCCGACACCGAGGAGATCATCATCACCTTGAGGGCGCCGTGGCGCTGTCCCCAGGCCGCGGCCGCCTCCAGGGCAATGGCGGCATCGTCCGCGGTGAGAGTATCCCGCTTGGTGACCGCCACGGCGAACGGCAGCTCGGTCAGACGCCCCCCGTGTCCGGCCAGTTCCTGCCGCAGCACGTCGAGGGCTTCATCAGGCGCCTCGAAGGTCGGATCGACCAGGAACAGCAGCGCCCGCGTTCTTTCGATGTGTCGCAGGAACTCATGGCCGAGGCCCTTGCCGTCGCTGGCGCCCTCGATGAGACCGGGAATATCGGCCAGCGTGCAGCTGGCGTATTCACCGAGATCGACGATACCGAGGTTCGGCACCAGGGTCGTGAACGGATAGTCGGCGATCTTGGGCCGGGCCGCCGTGATCACCGAAAGCAGCGTGCTCTTGCCGGCGTTCGGCAGGCCAACCAGACCGATATCGGCGATCAGCTTCAATTCGAGACGGACCGCGAGCGTTTGACCGGGCCGTCCCGCCTGGGCCGTCAGCGGGGTCTGATTGCGGGGATTGCGGAATTCCCAGTTTCCCTTGCCGCCGCGGCCGCCCTTGGCCACCAGCAGCCGCTGACCGTCCTCCAGGAGGTCGCCCAGCAGCTCGTTGGAAGCGACGTCGTAGACCATCGTCCCCCGCGGGACGCGGATCACGATGTCCTGGCCGTCGGGGCCCGACCGCCGGTTACCGCCTCCGGCCTGCCCGTTGCCGGCCTTGTAGGTCCGTTTGTAGCGGTAGTCGAGCAGGGTCGACATCACCGATGTGGCTTCGATCCACACCGAGCCGCCGCGGCCGCCGTTGCCGCCGTCGGGTCCGCCGCGCGGCACATACTTCTCCTTGCGTGTCGAAACGCAGCCGTCGCCACCCTTGCCGGATTCGAGCTGGAGGGTCGTGATATCCAGGAACAAGAAGGCACTCCTTCAGGAGGTGGCGTCAACCGGAGCTGACGGTCGACGGACGGTCGTCAAAAGGTCCGCCCTGCGAGCGCCCGGGCGACCGGAGCGGGGACGAGTTCGTCCAGGGCTCCCCCGTGCCGGATCACATCGCGCACGAGCGTGCTGCTGACCGCCGCGAGCGCGGGCCGCGCCAGAAGGTAGACATATTCGACGTCCGGCGAAAGAAGAGCGTTGACGCCGGCCAGGCTCCACTCGTGTTCGTAGTCCCCGGCGGTGCGAATTCCCCGCACGACCGCGTCGGCGCCGCGCCTGCGGACCTCATCGACCAGCAAACCGCCGAACGGGTGCACCTCGACCCGGGAGCGCCCGGCGACCGCCTGCCGGAAAAGATCGACGCGCTCCTCGAGCCCCAGCAGGCCGGCCTTGCCCGACTCGGCCACCACGACCGTCAGGCGGTCGAACAGGTTCAGCGCCCGGTCGATGATATCGATATGGCCCAGGGTGACCGGATCGAATGATCCCGGGTAGAGCACATGGCGTTCCATTCATTCACTCCTTGCCTGGATTCGTTGCCGGACCGGACCGCAGGATGGCCAGGATGCTTTCCCCGTACCGTCGGTGCTCCCAGGGCCCGCCGTCCTGCCGGTCACGGACCGCCGGTGTGGCCCGGCCGTGTTCGACGATACCGGCGATGAAACCGGGCCGGTGGGCGAGGGATTCAAGTTGCGCCATGATACCCTGCGCCAGCTCTCCGGCATAGGGCGGATCCGCCACGGCGATCCAGGCGGCGCCGGCGGCCGGCGGTTCCCACCGGCCCAGCCAGGCCAGCGCGTCGGCACGAACGAATTCCGCCGGCGCAGCTGCCGCGTCGCAGGCGGCCAGATTCTTCCTGACGGCGCTCAGGGCGCCCTGGTGGGCATCGACAAAAACAACGCGGGCCGCACCCCTGCTGAGCGCTTCGATCCCCAGCCCGCCGGCGCCGCAGCAGAGATCGACGAACACCGTCCCGGCAAGCGCCGGACCAAGGATATTGAAGAGGGCTTCCTTCACCCGGTCGGTGGTCGGCCGGATCACCTGGCCGGGCGGGGCGGTCAGCCGGCGGCCCTTCCAGATACCGCCGATGACCCTCATCGCTGCTCCTCTTCGCGTCGGCGCTGCCAGAGCAGGCCGCGGAGCATGGCCGCGCGGGCTACCTGGCTTGGATCCAGGGAGCCCCCATCAAGGCGAAAATCAGCCGCCGCCGCGTACAGGGGCCGTCGGCGGCGATATAGGTTTTCGAGACCCGGGAGACCCAAACCGCCCACCAGGGGCCGGCTCGCCTGATCGGCTGCCAGTAGCCGCGACCGGATCGTTTCCCAGGGTGCGTCCAGCCACATCACGACCCCGCGCCGGCGCAGCAGATCCACCGCGGCGGGCGTCGTGACGATCCCCCCCCCGCAATCGACCACCAGGTGCCTGTCCGCCGCCAGGCTCGCCAGCGCGTCCAGTTCGTGGCGCCGGAACTCCGGTTCGCCCTGCTGTGCGAATATCTCGGGAATGGATAGACCCGTCCGTGCGGCGATGAGATCGTCGAGACAGACGTGGGGCCGGCTGGTGCCGGTCTGCAGCAGGCGGGTCACGGTGGATTTGCCGCTGGCCATGAAGCCGATGAATGAGGTCCACATGAACCTATCCTAATACAACGCCCCCCGGGGAACAATCCCCGGGGGGCGCGGTCTGCAGATTGCCGGTTCGCCCTAGAAGCGGGAGATCGTTTCCGGCGTGTAGATGACCTCGCCCTCTTCGGTGAGGGTCCGGCGTTTCATGTACTCGTCTTCGACGATGGTCGGGGTCACGAAGACCACGAGCTCGCGGCTGACGCGGGTGTCGGTGGTGTGCCTGAACAACCCACCGAGCAGCGGGATCTTCATCAGAACGGGGATACCGCTCTCGAGCTTGCCGTCGATCTTGCGGATCAGACCCGCGATGATCGCCGTTTCACCGTTCTCGACCAGGACCCGCGTATCGGATTCACTGGTGTTGATGATGACGCCGCCCTGCACCGTGGCCTGGCTCGAAAGATCCGAAACCTCGTTGTGGACGTCGAGCGTGATGCGGTTCTCGCTGTTGATGTGCGGCGTGACCTTCATCTGGATACCGATGGTCGTCAGCTGGGTGATGGCGTTGCCCGCCTCATCCGAGACGATCAGGGGGATCTTCTGACCCACCAGGATGCTGGCCTCGCGGTTGTCGGTCGTGGTGATGACCGGGTTGCTGATCAGGGTCGCCCGGTTGTCGTTCTCCAGGGCCTCCACCTTCAGCATCAGGGTTCCCCAGTCCTGGACCGTACCGACCGTCAGGTCGCCGGCGGGATTCTGCAGGGGATTGCTGATGTTCAGCTCGCCGGCCAGGTTGTTGCCGGGGCTCTGGAAGTTGCTGACACCCCAGTTGATGCCCAGGTCGCGCACGGCCCGGGTGTCCAGATCGACCAGGCGGGCGTTGATCTCCACCTGCGGGGTCTTGGTGTCCAGCTGTCCGGCCATATCGACGATGATGGCGACGCGGTCCTCGACATCATTGACGATCAGGCTGTTCGTCCGCACGTCGACGTCGATGTTGCCGCGCTCGGTCAGCATCTGTTCGAGAGCGTCCTTGACCTCGTTGGCGTTGGCGAAGCTCAGGGTCACCAGACCCAGCTTCAGCTGCTCGAGGTCCTCGACCTGCTTGCGGGCGCGCTCGATGGAGAGTTTCTCCTGGCGCAGATCCTCGGCCGTGTCGATGCGGAAGATACCCTGCTCCTCGACGTAGTCGAAGTTGTGGGCGCGCAGGATGATACCCAGAGCGTCCTTCCAGGGAACCTCTTCCAGCTTGACGGTAACCTTGCCCTCGACGCGAGGCGAAGCCACGATGTTCGTGCCGGAGAAACCGGCCAGGGACCGCAGGACGGTCGAGATTTCGGCTTCCTGGACGTCCAGGGAGATGGGGCGACCCCGGAAGCTGTCTTCGACGGGGGCCACGGCCTCCGCCGGAGCGGCGCTTTCCTGAGCCAGGGCGGGGATGGCACCGATGATGAACACCGAGACCAGAACCGCGAAATGGATGAAGCGGATCCTTCCGTACATTATCTAACCCTCCGTTTTTTCCAGCTTCAGGACCACTTTGTTGGTGATCCCGTACAGGGTGACCCGCGCAGTGAGAGAATTCTTGCGGATGCTGACGACGCGGCCGTGTCGGACCTGATCGCCGACACGCAGGATGTAACCGAAACCTTCCCCGTCTTCCACCAGGGCGAACTTGTCGTCCTCACCCCACATCACACCGACCAGACGGGCGCTGTTCATATCCACCATGTCACTGGCGGTATCTTTCTCGAAGTCACCGGCGACCAGAACCGCGAAGGGATCGGCCTTGCCGTAAGACTGGTAGAAGAACTCGTTGGCCCGGATCGCATTGATCCTGTCCCGCGAGATCTGGGACGGCGACACCGAAGTGGCGGCGTCCTCCTTCTTGGCAGCCTCTTCCTCAGCCAAAGCCGGGGCCGTCACCAGGAGTCCCATGAGGACCACCAGGGTCAAGGCGAAAGGCAGCCGGAAAAATTTCCTAATCATGGTCATATCTCCTATTGGCTGGCGCTGGCTTGGGCCGTGACGGCGTTTTCGTTGTCAGCCTTGGCTTCGAGCTTATCCAGGATGCCGGGTTCGAGGGATTCGTCACCTTCGACCGGAATCGAAGGACCCTGCGTATAGGCCGTCAAGATCATCTCGGTCTCCACCGTGAACGGCGTCTCGTCCTGCTTGGGCAGTTCGGACATGTTCAGGTCGGAAACGTTGACGATACGGTTGAGATTGGCCAGGCGGCTGAGGAACACACCGGTCTGGTGGTAACCGCCCTGGACCGTCACCTCGATGGGATTGTCGGAATAGAAGCCCTGGCTCACGGGAGTCTGGGGCCTGAAGAGCTGGAACTCGATACCCGACTGCTGGCCGGCCGCGGTGACCTTGCGCAGGAGATCGGGCATTTCGTTCTGCTCAGGCAGCAGGGCCTGCGCCACTTGCCACTGATCGTGGAGGATGGCGTACTCCTGCTCCACCCGCTCGAGATTGCGCACCAACAGACGGGCCCGTTCCAGGTCCCGGCTGAGCTGCTGGTGACGAGCGTCCAACTCCTTGATGGTCTCGGTCTTCGCCGCATAGGTGAAGGGGTAGGAGGCCGACAGGAAATACATCGGGACCACTACCAGCACCACCAGCACCGCGCCGGCCCACCGGAGAAGTTTCGGATCTTTGACGTCGATATCCATGGCGTCCTTCCTTACCCTTCAAAAGGAGCCGAGGCCGCCTTGCGGACTGCCTTGGCCTGAGCTTTGAACTTGATCACTTTCACGTCTTCGATTTCGCCCTTTTCGGCGACGAGCAGATCCACGCCGGAGAAATAGGGACTGCCGGAGACGTTCTGCAGGAAATCACTGACCAGGAAGTTGGAGAAGGTCACACCTTCAACCGCGTACCGGTCGCCGCCGATGTCCTCGAACCGGGTCAGCCAGATGTGCTCGGGCATGGCGCGGTTCAACTCGTCCATCAGGTGCACCCTGAAGTAGCGATCGCTGTCCAGACGCGTGATGACATCCAGACGATCGTTCAGGTCCTTGCGCTGCTGGTTCAGCCGCTTGATCTTGGCGATCTCGGGCGCCAGCTTGCGTGTTTCCGCCTCTTCCTTGGCGATGACGTCCTCGAGCGCCGTGATCTGCTGGGCCTGGTAGACGTAGGCCGAGCCGATGGCGACGGCGGCTACCAGAATCAGAGCCAGGGGCGCGAAGTTTCCGACGTTGGGCAGGGTGATCCTGCTCTTGGTCGGCATCTCATCGCGGGGCAGAAGATTGATCCTGATCATGACCCCACCGCCTCTCTGAGGGCCAACCCGACGCTGACGGTCAACAGCGGGCTCAACTCCTCGGCCTCTCCCTCACCAAAGAGGTCAGGGTCGTAATCCAGCCCGGCCAAAGGATCGGCCACCTCGCTGGGAACGTTGTAACATTCGGCGAGATACTCCCGCAGGCCCGGCAGGTGGGCCCCGCCCCCGCTGAGAACGATCCGGTCGATGCCGTCGGCTTCGCCGGACGTCTTCAGGTAGGACAGACTGGGTTCGAGACCCTGGTAGATCTCCGACCCCACGCTCTGGACGATCTCGGCGACCAGCTGGTCGTCGACTTCCTGCGTGTGGCCGCGGGCCACCTCGTGGGCTGTCTCGTAGGTCAAGCCCAGCTGCTTCTGGAATTCCTCGATGAAATGAGCCACGCCGAGGGGAAGATCGCGGGTGAAGTACGGGACGCCGTCCTTGACGATGTGGACGTTGGTCACACCGCCGCCGACATCCAGCAGCGCCACGAACTCGCTCGCGCTCTGGTCGTCGGCGCCCATCTCCTGGCCCTCGCCCTCGTCGAAGGGATCCATATCCCCATCGACATCCTCCGCGCCGGCTTCGTCCGCAGCCGCGGTCACCGCCGCCAGGTCCCGGAACCCGCCGCGCGCGGCGGCATACTCCCAGGCGTTCTGGTTGGCGAAGGAAGCCACGTCGATCACCAGGGGCCGGAAGCCGGCGTCCCTGATCAGTTCCGCGTGCCCGAGGATCATGTCCTTCTTGGCCGCCACCAGCAACAGCTCCATCTGTTCGGCGCCGATGTCGTCCTGAAGGATCTGGAAGTCGAGCGTGATGTCGTCGATGTCGAACGGCACATGCTGTTCGGCCTCCCAGAAGATGGCCTCGCGGGCATCATCCTCGGACATCTTGTCCATGACGATCTTCTTGACGATGACCGCCCGGCCGGCGACTGCGCTGGCGATGGGCTCGTCCGGCAGGTTCGCCTTTTCGGCGGCCCCGCGGATAGCCTCGATCACCAGTTCCCGGTCCATGATTTCTCCGTCGACAATGGCCTCAGGCGGCAGATCCGCCATGGCAAAGTGGGTGATCACCGGGCGATCACCACTGAGGTCAAGCCGAAGGCACTTGACGACATTGGAGCCGATGTCCATGCCGATGAGTGATTTCTTTTTCCCTTTAAGGAATCCGAACATGTCAAGCCACCTTGCTGTTCGAGCCTTCAAAATACAGACACCCACTTCGAATCGGGTATCCTGCGGGTCAACCGCAACATGCGTGCCACAAAGTTCATCGGCCGTCCTGAAGTCCGCTTGAGCCCAAATCGCAGGAATTACGGCCTGACAGTCAGGAGGCAAGGAAAGCGCCCGGAAGCACGGAAATCGGCCGCCGGGCGCTTTGGGAGACTATTGGCCAACAGGGGTCAGAATCGGGCCAGATACCAGGCGCCGATCTCGGCACCGAACAGCAGAACGATCGCCGCCGCCGCGGCCAGGAAAGTCCCGAAAGGCAGCTTCGCGTTCCCGTCCACCTTGCCGCGGCCGGCGGTCAGGGCGAACACGGTGCCCAGCAGGGCGCCTCCGAACAGGGTGCCCAGCACTCCCCAGGCGCCGGTGTAGACCCCCACCATGCCCATGAGCATGACGTCGCCGCCCCCCATGCCCACCACGCCGCGTACGATCTTGTAGCCGTAGGATACCGCCAGGATGGCTCCGGCACCCGCGGCGGCTCCCAGGAGTGCCGCAGGCAGGCCGATCCCGCCGAATAGCGACAGGACCAGCCCGATGAGGGCGCCGCCGACCGTCAAGGTGTGCGGAATGACCATATGTTGCCAATCGATCATTGCAATATCCAACAGTATCAGCAGGAACAGCGACGCAGAAAGCCCTTCGACCGACCAGCCGAACCTGGCGATGCCCGTCAGGGCGCACCCGGCGCCGGCCAGTTCCACCAGCAGGTAACGGACCGGTATCCCGGCCGTGCAGTGGCGGCAGCGCCCCCGCAGCAGCAGCCAGCTGAAGATCGGAATGTTGTCGTAGATGGCCACCGTCCGGCGGCAACTGGGGCAGAACGACCGGCCGCCGACGACGCCGAGGTTCCGCGGCAGGCGGTAGATGAGGACGTTGGAAAAACTGCCGAAACAGGCGCCGACCCAGGCGGCGAGAATCACGGGCAGAAAGCCGATGGCGTTCGCTGGCATGCTACAACTCCGGGATGGGACCGATGAAATCCTCACCGTACAGGCGCTGGATTTCAATCTTGCGGGTCGACTTTTCGATCATTTTTTCCGCCAACGCCTTCATCTGGGGACTGTCGGTGGACTTGTAGAGTTCTTTCCACAGTTCGAGTGACACCCGCTCGTCCCCGGCCTTGTGCCGGGCGAAGGCCGCAAAGCGCATTTCCTTTTCCGTGGCGTCGGGGCAGTCCGCAGCCATTTCGAACCAGCGGGCGGCCAGGGGGAAGTCCTTCTGGATCACATAGTACATGAACCCGATCTGGAACGGCAGTTTCGCCTTGTCGGGGTTGGCCAGGATGCCGCGCCGGAGCATGTTGATCGCGTTCTCGTTGTCGTTGTAGCTGGACCAGTAGACCAGGGAGGCGAAGTAGTAGGCCTCCACGAACTTGGGGTCCAGTTTGACGACCGCGTCGATGAGCAGTTCGAAATACCGGAAGTCGTTGTAGCCCTGGGCGTAGGCGCCGTAGTACTGGATGAACCTGAACCACAGGTAGTCCGCCGCCGCCTCCCGGAAGCCGACTGTCGATTCCACCAGGAAGTTGCCCGAGGGGAAATAGAGCCGTTCCTGCCGTTCGGCCATCCCTTCGGCCCGATCGATGACCCGCAGGGACAGAACGACGACCACCCCGAGAACCAGCAACGTCACGTAGCGTCCGACCGTGTGGCGCAGAGTGCTCATTCTCCCCGCAGCTCCTTCCGCGCGAAGATCGATCCGGCCACCAGCAGCAGGATCGCGGACCAGCCGACGGCGTAGATCGTGGCCATCAGCAGATGGCCGCCCGGGACCGCCTCGCCGTGCACCACCGCGCCGCGCAGATTGAAGACTTCCAGGTTGGGAATGAGATAGTAGACGACCTCCGAGACCATCTGCTGCGCCCGCCCGCCTTCGAGGACACCGAAGTCGCGGATCGACTGGCTGAGATGGCCCACCACGAACACGCCCAGCGTGAACATCGCGGCCAGGACCGGCGACACGCAGGTGGAAAAGAACACCACCACGGCATTGATCAGGGTCAGTTCGAGAAAAGTCAGATAGAAGGCGCCCACGAAGCGAAAGGAGAACGTTCCCGGGGTCAGGAAGATCATGACCAGGAACATCAGGCCCATCACCGCCAGCATCGAAACCAGGGTCAGGTTCAGACCAAGGAACTTGCCGAGCAGGTATTCGCGGCGTCCGACCGGTTTGGCCAGAATCGTCACGATGGTTCCCTTGTCCAGTTCCTTGCGGACCATGCTGCTGCCGACGAAGACCACCACCAGCAGGCCGAACAGCGCCATCGAAGCCAGGCCCACATCGGCCATGATCTTGCCCTGCGCCCCGATGGTCAACGGCGAAAGGATGGCCGTGCTCGCCAGCATGATGCCTCCGAAGATGCCCACCAGGTAGAAGATGCGGTCCCGCACGGTTTCCATGAATGTGCTCAGCGCCAGTGTCGCCAGATTGCCGTTCATCGGTTCGTCTTCCCCTCGTGATTGTCCGGGTCGTTGTTGACGGCGAGAAAGAGATCCTCCAGCCCCGACCGGCGGGTGTCCACCGCGAGGACGGACACCGCATGACGATGGCAATTATCCAGCAGCTCCCGCAGTTCGTCGACGTTGTCGACGACGACGCTGACGCGCCCGGCCTGTTGCCGGGTGTGTCGGGCCGGCAGCCACGAGGGCAGATCCTGGCCACCCCAGTCGCCCGGGTCGAAGGCCAGGTGGCCGGTGTAGGAAAAACCGTCGGTCATGCCGGCGAGGTCCTCCACCCGCACCAGCCTTCCCTCACGCATGATCCCCACCGTGTCGGCGATCATCTCGATGTCCGGCACGATATGGGAGGAGAGGATGATGGTCTTGCCCTGGTGCTTGAGGTCCAGGAGGAGATCGCGGACCTCCCGGCGGCCGATCGGGTCCAGACCCGACATCGGCTCGTCCAGGATCAGCAGGTCCGGATCGCCCAGGACGGCCTGCGCCAATCCGATGCGCTGCAGCATGCCCTTGGAGAACTTGCGCAGGCGCCGACCGGCGAAAGGCTCCATGCCCACCAGGGCGAGGACCTCGTCCACGCGGGCTCTCATGTTCTTGCCGGGCAGACTCAGGAGACGGTAGTAGAAGTTGAGAAGTTCCCGCCCCGTGAGGTGCTCGAAGAAGTACGGACGCTCCGGCAGGTAGCCCACCCGTGCCCGTGAACTGCAGTCCCGATGGTTGCAGCCGAGGATCGAGACCTCGCCCGCGTCGGGATGCACCAGATCCAGGATGCAGTTGATGGTGGTGGTCTTGCCGGCTCCGTTGTGGCCGAGGATCGCGAACACCGCACCCCGGTTCACCGTGAAGGAAACGCCTTCGATGCCCCGGATGGGCCGTTTGAGGAATCCCGAGCGGAACGACTTGGCCAGACCGGCCACACGCAGGACTTCGCCCCTGCCCGCGGTCTCGCCCGGCTCACGGTCGAGGGGCGCGGGATGCAGGGCGGTCCCGGCGGACCCCGCGATGTCACTCGACGGCAACGGAGATTCTGCCTTGAAATTTACCGGTGCCTGAATAGTCAACTTTCACCTCCGGTCCCCGTGGACCCTGAAATGGCTCTTGCAGCGCTATTGCGTCTTTCAGAGGTGAATTTTTGCAAATCGGATGCCAGCACCGGCCCGGTGACAGGCTCAGAACTGGCTCATCAACGTGATGACGAACCCGGCGGCGGGGTCCTTGCCCATGCCCGTGATCCGGTACCCCTCGTTGGTGCCGGCGGCGTTCTGGAGGGCCACGACGCCGATCTGTCCGGTCGTGGCCGCATCGGCGGCAAACTGGGGCTCGGTCTGTAGCCGGGTGAACGCGTTCTCCACGTTCGCCTGGTCCGGTAGAAGCGGCAGCAGGTCCATGGCCGCATCGGAGTAGATCCCACCGTTGATCACCGCGAAATCCTCGGCTGCCAATTGAACGACATGGGCATTGTTCTTGACCTTGGCTTCCTTCGCCCGGTCCATCATGCTGACGAAATTGGGGATGGCGATGGCGGCCAGCAGGCCGATGATCACGACGACCACCATCAACTCGATCAGGGTAAAACCTTCGCTGTTTTTCAATGCGACCTCACTTCCATTCCCCGGACGATTTTGGATCACCGGACCTAGTTCCCGCTGCTGATGACCAGGACCTCGCTGTCGACGCCCCACCCGTTGATCAGGTAGCCGACGGCCGTCCCGGTCCCGTCGACCTGGGTGACGATACCGACCTGACCCGACTGCGCGGCGGCCGCGGCGAACTGCGGCTCCGTATACAGGCCGGTGAAGGCGTTTTCCAGGATCCGGCCGCCGCTGTCGTTGATCGGCAGCAGGGGGGTGATGTCCCCGGCCGCGTCCGAGTAGATGCCGTCGTTGCGGACGGCGAAATCCTCGGCGGCCAGCTGGACGGTATGGGCGGCGGCCTTGACCTTGGCCTCCTTGGCGCGTCCCTGCAGCTTGATGAAGTTCGGTATGGAAATGGTGGCCAGCAGCGCCAGTATGACGACCACGATCATCAATTCTATCAGTGTAAAACCTTCGCTGTTCTTCATGGTGGCCTCCCCTGCCGTTTCGCACGCGCCCCTGCTCTCGGGACACAAACCCCTGAACGTTATCGCCCGTTCAGCAGATCGCTTTAACGTCAAAGGGACGGTGCCGTCGCCGGCACCGTCCCTATCTCGACCGGAAGCTAATCTCTACTGGCCACTGCTCAGCACGAGAATCTCAGCGTCCTTGCCCCAACCGTTGATCGTGTAACCAACGTTGGTACCAGTCGCGTCCTGCACGGCGACAACGCCGACCTGACCGGGCGTGGCGGCGGCGCCAGCGTACTGGGGCTCGGTCCAGGCGCCGGTGAAGGCGTTCTGCAGGTTCAGGCCATTGACGGCGTCGTTCGGCAGCAGGGGCTGGATGTCGCCCGCAGCGTCGGAGTAGATGCCATCGTTACGGACAGCGAAATCCTCGGCAGCCAGCTGCACGGTGTGAGCCGCACCCTTGACCTTGGCTTCCTTGGCGCGATCCTGCATGCTGATGAAGTTGGGGATGGCGATAGCGGCGAGGATACCGATAATCACGACCACGATCATCAGCTCGATCAGAGTAAAGCCCTTACGATTAAACACATCGATCTCCTTCGATTCGGTCCGACAGACCTCTTGGTGCGAGTGCCGGGAAGTCCGGCGTTTCAAAACTGCCAACGGCAGTCACAATGAAGCAATGGCCGTGCCATTTGCCTCCGAACAACCCGCAAATTTCAAGTAGTTGAAATATAACGGGTTACACTCATGCGCCTCATCCGGTTCGCCAACTTTTTCGTGTCGCGACTTTGCAAAATGCCCAATCCGACCGAAATTGCCGTGCTAATCAAAACCCGGACCGTCCCTAGACGCCGGCCGGTTCCTCCACCGGCTCCTCTGCAACCTCGTCCTGCTGGCCGCCGGATTCCCTGATATAGGATTCCACGGCGTCGAGCAGGGCTTCGCCGGGGACCTCATCCTGGTCCCGCTCACTCTGGACGTCGTCCTCGTCGACGGCGTCCGGATCCTGTACTCCGTATTTCTTGAGCTTCCGGTACAAGGTCGAGGCATTGATCCCGAGGATTTCCGACGTCTGCTTGCGCGCCCCCCCGGTCGCCTCGAGAACGCCCAGGATGTGGGCCCGCTCCAGATCATCCAGCGTCACCAGTCCGCCGACCCGCAGCGTCGAGGGGGCCCCGTCCTCGGTCGAGGCGCTGTTGAGATAGGCCGGCAGGTCCTTGATCGTGATCCGGTCGCTGTCGCGAATGATGGTGGCGCGTTCGATGACGTTCTCCAGCTCCCGCACGTTGCCGGGCCACTCGTAGCTCTGGAGGGCGCTGATGGCCTTGTCGTCGATGAAAGAGCCCAGATTGCCCTGGTATTCGCCCGGACAGCAGCGTTTCAGGAAATGGTCCACCAGCAGGGGAATGTCCTCGCCGCGCTCACGCAGGGCCGGCAGATTCAACGGGATCACGTTGAGGCGGTAGTACAGGTCGGTCCGGAAGTTGCCGTTGGCGACTTCCGCTTCCAGGTCGCGGTTGGTCGCGGCGATCACCCGGATGTCGACCTTCGCCGGGCTGCTGCTGCCCACCGGGTAGATTTCCCGTTCCTGCAGCATCCTGAGCAGCTTCACCTGGATGGCGTGGGGCGTCTCCCCGATCTCATCCAGGAAGATGGTCCCGCCTTCGGCCTGCCGGCAGAAGCCGTCGTGGTCGCGGTCGGCGCCCGTGAACGAGCCCCGCACGTGCCCGAAGAGCTGGCTCTCGAGCAGGGTCTCGGGAATGGCGCCGCAGTTGATGGCCACGAAAGGCTTGTCGGCGCGCTCGCTGCGGTGGTGGATGGACTGCGCGATCAGTTCCTTGCCCGTACCGCTTTCGCCGTTGATCAGGACGGTGGCCGTGGTGACGGCGATCTTGTCCACCATCTTGTAGACCGAACGCATCCGCGTGCTCTGGCCGATGATGTTCTTGCGCCGCTTGTTCCGGGTCAGTTCCTGCTTGAGCTTGATGTTCTCGGTCTTGGCTCGGCGCAGCGCCAGGGCGTTGCGGACCACCATCTTGATCTCGTCGTTCTTGCAGTGCTTCTGCATGTACGAGAAGGCGCCGAGATTGACCGCGTCGATCGCCGACTGCTCGCTGGCGTAGGCGGTCATGATGACCACGGGCGTCGTGGGGTCGATGCCCTTGATGCCCTTCAGCAATTGGATGCCGTCCATCTTGGGCATCTGGATGTCCGTCATGACCACGTCGACGGTCGAACTTTCCACGACCTTCAGGGCCTGGGCCCCGGAGTTGACCGTCGTCACCTCGTAACCCTCCTTCTGCAGGAGGATCGAGAGGTACTGGCACATGGAATCTTCGTCGTCAACGACCAGGATGCGACCCAGGGCCATTAAATTCTCCTTGTTGGTGGAGTCTGATAGCTGCTGTTGATCAGGTATCGTCAGTCCAGGCGCGGCCTTTACCTTCGAATGCAAAAAACAGTGGGGAAAAACGGGAAAAATCGGGATTTGCCCGCGGACCGGTCGCGGTCGGGCAAAATGCAGGCGCCGGCGCAGAAATTACCGGGCCGCCGGGTCCAGAGTCAGCGACTGGAGGCGGTCGCCGTCGGCGGCGACCGGGTCGGCGTCGGGGCCGGCGGGATTTTCTTCGTCGAGCAGGACCCGGTCCAGCGGCCAACGGACCCGGAAGATCGCGCCGCCGCCGGGGGCGTCCTCGACGCGCACATCGCCGCCATGGGCGCTGGCGATGCGGGCAACGATGGACAGACCCAGTCCGGTGCCGCCTTCCTTCGTCGTCTTGAACGGCGAGAACAGGGCGTCGCGGATTTCCGGCTCGATACCCGGACCGTTGTCCGTGACCACGAGCTCACACCCTTCGCCGCCGCCCACCAGGTTCAGGGCGATGCGCAGACTGCCCTTGTAGTCCATGGCCTCGCAGGCATTGATCGCCAGATTGAGGGTCATCTGGGTCAACTGTCCCGGATCGGCGGTGAGCTTCAGGTCCGGGGGATGGACGTCGCAGCAGACACGGATCTTGCCGTCCTTGGCTGCCACGTGCTGCTGGATCTGCAGGAAGATCTGCTCACGCCATTCCTGCGCGCTGACCACGGCGGTCGCCGCGGCCGGCATCCGGGAGTAGGCCAGGAAGTCGTTGATGATCGTGTTGACCCGAGCGCTCTCCTTGAGTACCAGGCCGAGAAGCTGTCCCTGGTAGCCTTCCAGTTCCAGATCGCCGGCCAGGATCTCCACGCTGCCGCGGATGCTGGCCAGGGGGTTGCGGATCTCGTGCGCAATACTGGCTGCCAGTTCGCCGATGGCCGCCAGCCGGTCGGACTCGCGGATCCGCGCCGACATTTCCTTTTCACGCGTCAGGTCGGTGAAGATGGCGATCGCGCCGATGACCTTGCCGTCGCCACGGGTGACGTGGTTGACGTTCAGGCCCAGGGGCATCTCCCGCCCCCGCAGGCAGACCCAGACCTCGCCGCGGTTGACCGCCGCCTCGCCGGCGGCCACGGGCATGATGATGTCCGCGAGTTCCTCCATCCCCTCGGCCAGGACCCGCGAAATACGGTGCCCGACCAGTTCGGCGGCATCCATCTTCAGGATGTCGCAGCAGGACGGATTGACCCGGGTGATGATGCCCTTGCGGTCGATGGTGATCAGACCGCTGCGGATGTTGTCCAGGATGTTGCGCACCTCGCACCGGGCCTTCTGGACCTGGACGTGGCTGCGGTGCTGTTCCTGGCGGCGCTCGGCCAGGCGCCAGGCGAG
>Ga0316201_10001447_pt1 | contig 15986 bp, 16 predicted proteins | sample CS6wburrow_MG_FD_204516 | JGI IMG/M metagenome (GOLD analysis project Ga0316201, IMG submission 204516) | Coastal sediment microbial communities from Delaware Bay, Delaware, United States - CS-6 worm burrow | ecosystem: Environmental > Aquatic > Marine > Coastal > Sediment | place: USA... | reverse complement strand
AACTTTTAAATAATAAAGAACCAAAAAATTTTAACTTTGCACAAAATTAGAAAATTTTAATGACGAAAAACTTATCTACTGCAGACCAACTAATCGCCTCTGTAATCAATGGAATTGAAGATGTAAAAGGACAAAATATAAGTATTTTAGACTTAAGAGAGATTGAAAATATGGTTTGTGACTATTTTATAATTTGTGATGGTACTTCAAATACACAAGTTAATGCGATAGTAAATTCCATTCAAAAAAAAGTCAGCAAAGAATTAAAAGACAAGCCCTGGCATGTTGAAGGAAGCAATAATGCAGAATGGGTATTATTAGATTATGTAAATGTTGTAATTCATGTATTTCAAAAACACACAAGGGAATATTACAATATTGAAAGCCTTTGGGGAGATGCTAAAACAACAGAAATAGAAACTAGTTACTAAAAAAAGATTAATGGCAAACGATAAAAATAAACCGACAAAACCAAAATTCAGTCCATATTGGGTTTATGGAATTATATTGGCTGTATTCTTAGGAATTCAACTTTTCTCCGGAAGCGGTATGGAAACAGTAAAACCTACCAATCCGGACCAATTTTTACAATACCTTAAAGATGGTGATGTAGCCAAAATAGAGATTGTCAACAGGAACGAAGTTAAAGTTTATTTGACAAAAGAAGCTTTGGAAAAGGATTATCATAAAAAGACCAAAAGCACCTCTTTTTTATCTGTTAGCTCTCCTAATTATACATTTGAGATTGGGGATCTACAAAATTTTGAAAACGACGTAAAAACTATAATCAAGGAAGATAATCTGTCAACAACAACTGAATTCAAGACAGAGCACAGCATTTGGGCTGAAATACTGCCAACTTTGATCTTCTTTGGTCTATTCATTGGTGTCTGGTTGTTCATAATGCGCAGAATGTCATCTGGCGCAGGTGGAGGAGCCGGAGGTCAAATATTCAATATTGGTAAATCTAAAGCAAAATTGTTTGATCAAAACACACTGGTTAAGACAACCTTTAAAGATGTTGCCGGATTGGAAGGTGCAAAGGAAGAAGTGCAGGAAATTGTTGACTTCTTGAAATTTCCTGACAAGTATACTTCACTAGGAGGAAAAATTCCAAAGGGAGCCCTTTTAATTGGCCCTCCGGGAACCGGAAAAACATTACTTGCCAGAGCTGTAGCAGGAGAAGCACAAGTACCTTTCTTCTCTTTGTCAGGTTCAGATTTTGTTGAGATGTTTGTAGGTGTTGGAGCTTCAAGAGTAAGGGATCTATTCAAGCAGGCAAAGGAAAAATCACCTTCAATTATTTTTATTGATGAAATTGATGCAATTGGACGAGCAAGAGGCAAAAATATAATGTCAGGAGGCAATGATGAAAGGGAAAATACTTTAAATCAATTACTGACGGAAATGGATGGTTTTGGAACCAACACCAATGTAATTGTTCTAGCAGCTACCAACAGAGCAGATATACTGGATAAAGCTTTAATGCGTGCGGGACGATTTGACAGACAAATATTTGTCGATCTGCCGGATGTTAGAGAACGAAAAGAGATTTTTGAGGTTCATTTAAAACCTCTTAAAAAGTCCAGTGAACTTGATATTGAATTTCTAGCAAAACAAACTCCTGGATTTTCCGGAGCGGACATTGCCAATGTTTGTAATGAGGCTGCGTTGATCGCTGCAAGACAAGGTAAAAAAGCAGTTGACAGACAAGATTTTCTGGATGCCGTAGACAGAATCGTTGGAGGTTTAGAAAAGAAAAATAAAATTGTAACACCAGAAGAAAAAAGAGCGGTTGCCTACCATGAAGCTGGCCATGCAACTTGTAGCTGGTTATTGGAACATGCTGCACCATTGGTAAAAGTTACTATAGTACCTCGAGGAAGATCATTAGGTGCTGCCTGGTATTTGCCAGAAGAACGATTAATTGTTCACCCTGAACAAATGTTAGACGAAATGTGTGCTGCTTTAGGCGGTAGGGCTGCCGAGAAAGTCATTTTCAATAAAATATCAACTGGAGCCTTAAGTGATCTGGAGAAAGTTACCAAGCAAGCAAGAGCCATGGTCACTGTATATGGTTTAAGTGATAAGGTTGGAAATTTAACCTATTACGACTCATCCGGTCAAAATGAATATGGGTTCACAAAGCCATACAGCGAACAAACCGCTGAGTTAATTGATAAGGAGATTTCCGATATCATTGAGACCCAGTACCAAAGAGCCATAAAAATCCTCACTGAGAACAAAGATAAATTAACAGAACTCGCAGAAGAATTATTACAGAAAGAAGTCATATTCAAAGATAATTTGGAAAAAATATTCGGAAAAAGACCTCACGAGAGAGAAATTCTGGAGTAATTAAAATCATTATTCAGTTTTAGTGAACTTGAAAAAGTACTAATAGGCATGAGTTTAATCTAAGATTTTTTATCTTTGGTAAAATCAGGTACGTCCCTATAATTATTATAACTTTAAATGAGTATTTTTCGCAGACTTTTTGGCAAAAAATCAAAAAATGTTCCAGAAGAAATTTCGGGTGGAAGGGGGAAATATATGCCGGAAGTTAAAATACCTGTAGATGAGCGTTTTACGATCAACTTTAAAGCAAACGGCGGTAAGTTCCTTTATTGTGATAATGTAGATGAAATCTTTTATAGCCTTGAGCAAATCCTGTTAGAAAATAACTGGGACAAAGAAAAAGTGATGGTTATTGATGAACGTATCAAGGATCTTTTTAAAGATTACAAATTGGATTTTACCAAAAAAGGTTCGGAAGCTGCCTATTTTTTATCAACTTGTGAGAATTTAATTGCAGATGACGGTTCCATTTTAATTTCCTCAAATCAGATTGCTGAAAAGAAATTGACAGAACTCCCACTAAACTTTGTGATCTACGCCACAACCAGCCAGTTAGTTGAAAGTATTGGCGAGGGTCTCAGGTTAATTAAGAACAAGAACAAAAATAAAATACCTACAAATATTACTACGATAAAGCATTTCAAAAATAAAGAGGATAAAGACTTTTTAAGTTATGGCAGTAGTACAAAAAACTTATATTTGCTGCTATTAGAAGATCTGTAATAGATGAAAGAACTTGTAATTAGAGCTATATCCGGTGCACTATACATTGCACTTCTATTAATTACACTATATTCTGAAAATGCTTTAATAGCCCTCTTCTTTGTGTTTGGAATAATTTGCTTGCTTGAATTTAACAGACTTATCAAGTTAAAAAGTATAATCCCATTTATCATTTTTATTTTTCTGTACGGCGCTTTTGGGTTCTGGCAAAACGTGATGAACTCAAACAGAGGTTTTGAAGAGGCCACTCAAATTCTGCATGTTATCACAATTTTTGTTCAGTTAATTTTGATCAAGGACCTTTTTTCAGAAAAAACAATTCCTTTATTCCCGTCTAAACGATTCATAATTACCACATTTTATATTTCCAGTGGTTTTATCTTTTTGGTCCTGATAGCAGATTATTATGTTATTTATAATCCAAACATTCTTTTAGGATCATTTATTTTGGTTTGGGTGAATGATACTTTTGCCTATTTAATTGGTAAAAACTTTGGCAAACAAAAACTTTTTCCAAGCGTTTCCCCTAAAAAAACGGTTGAAGGTTTTTTGGGAGGACTATTCTTTGCTTGTGTAGCAAGCGCGCTTATTGCTAAATACTCTTATACATTTAACTTTACCAATTGGCTTATATTGGCCATTGTTATCAGTGTATTTGGAACTATAGGTGATTTGATTGAATCAAAATTCAAACGTATGGCAGGTGTAAAGGACAGCGGAGTAATTATGCCTGGGCATGGCGGATTATTAGACAGGTTGGATAGTATTATATTTGCAGCACCTTTTATATATTTATTCATTCGAATTTTAAAGTATGTTTCATAAAGAAGGACATAAAATTTTACTGATTTCATTTATTCTCTTATTGGGATTAAGTTTAATTGTTGATGCATTCCTAGAGATCATCTGGCTTAAAAACTTACTCCTTTTCACTTTCTTTGTCCTGTTCCTTTTAGTAGCACAGTTTTTTAGAAACCCAAAGAGAAAAACCGTTTTAAACGATCAACAAGTACTTTCGTCTGTTGATGGTAAGGTAGTGGTGATTGAAGAAGTGTTTGAAAAAGAGTACTTCAAGAACAAGCGGTTACAGGTAAGTGTTTTTATGTCACCAATTAACGTGCATGTTACCAGATACCCTGTTAGCGGAAAAGTTGTGTTCAGCAAATATCATCCTGGTAAATATTTAGTCGCCTGGCATCCAAAATCCAGTGAGGAAAATGAGCGCACGACTGTAGTTGTAGATAACCCAAAATACGGCAAAGTTTTGTACCGACAAATCGCCGGAGCCATGGCAAAACGAATAATCAATTATGCTAAAGAGGGCGACAATGCAATTCAAGGCACTGATGCAGGATTTATTAGATTTGGATCCAGAGTCGATTTATTTTTACCTTTAGATACCAATATTAAGGTTGAATTAAACCAAAAAGTTAAAGGAGGTATAACAGTAATTGCAGAAATGTAATGAATTCTGAAGCGTTAGAAATAGAATTTAGAGATGCTGTAGCAAGGATAAATGCTTACACAGACCCTTTTCCTGCAGATTTCTTATTGCGCTTGTATGCATATTATAAAAAAGCGACAAATGATTATAGTCGACCAAGCAGTAAAAAATCAATTATTAATGCCTTTAAAACCAACGCACTTTTCCAGTTAGAAGATATCACCGAAGATGAAGCCAAACAGAAATACATTGACCTTGTCAATAATTATTTTTTATATAGAAAATAAGGGTTGAGACTGCCTTTATTCTTGACTTTGTTAGAAAAACTAATAACTTAGTTTAACGCCTAATATAGATTATTAAACCCTTACATATCTAAAAGTTAGGCACAAGCTAAACAACTTTAAGATCTAATGAATAAAAAAAGATTTCGAATAAGAATCAGTAATCGATCAACTGATCATATTATAAATGCAGTATTAATTTTCGCAAGTGTTTTTTTAGCATTTTGGTTGAATGAAGTTCGTGTTGAAAAAAATGGGGCTGAATTAGCTCGAAATGCAATGAATGCTATTCTAACCGAATGGAAGATTAATCTTTCTATTTTGGAAAGATCAAAATCCTATCATCAAACTATACTGAATAAGGGTGAACAAACTCTATTGAAAAATCTTGATACACTAAAGCGTTTTGATGTTGAACTTATTCCTGGAATACAGGGAGCAATTCAAAATGAAACCATCACAAGCAGTTCTAAAGGACTTATTTCAGATCAGCAGGTTGATTTTGATCTAAAAACAAGGTTAACAATCAATCAAATCAACGAGCAACAAGATTATCTGACAAAGGCCATTAATGCCCTTTCAAATGATTTTTTGAATCAAAGAGAACTACTTGACCCAACCAAGATTAAAGAAAACTATTTGATGTTTTATTCTCTGCTTGAAAAATTAATTGATCAAGAAACTATAATGATTCAAAGATTGGAGGCTGTGATTTATGAGTTTAGTGAATAGCCAGTGCCTAACGAAGTGTTTAGCCAACGTGGAGAAATTAACTCTAAAAAAACATTACATTTATAAAGTAGTTTTTTGTGTATCATACCTGACTTGATGTCCCAACTCAAGCCATACACGAGACCTTTTAATGAAACTCCTAATTTAAACTGGCTAAACTGGCTTTTAGTGTCTCTATTTTAGCTAGTGCATCGGCTTCTTTTTTCTTTTCACTTGCCACTACTTGTTCAGGTGCTCCCGAAATGAATCGCTCATTTGACAATTTCTTTTGTACCGATCTTAAAAACCCTTCGGTATAATTTAATTCTTCGGTAAGCTTTTTAATTTCTTCTTCTACATTGATCGCTCCGGCTATCGGAATAAAATACTCATTGGATCCAACCCTAAAAGTTAAAGCGCCTTCAATGGCTTCATTAGAGTAATTGATTCCTTCAAGGTTTCCTAATTTAATAATGACATCATCAAAAGTAGTATGGATCTTTTCATTGTTAATTACTGAAAACGTAATGGCATCTTTAAAAGATAAATTCTTTTCTTTTCTAATGGTTCTGATCCCCGATACCACTTCCTTCGCGAAGTCAAATTCAGAAATAAGCCTCTTGTTTGCTTTTTTTACTTTAGGCAATCTCGAAATTATTAAGGCCTCTTCGGGTGTTCTTTCTTTAATATAGTGCCAGATCTCCTCAGTTAAAAATGGCATGAACGGATGCAAAATTTTCAAATTATCCTCAAAAACAGCAATTATGGAATGGTATGTTTTGGTATCTATAGGTTGCTGGTACGCAGGTTTTACAATTTCCAGTAACCAGGAAGCAAAATCATCCCAGATTAGTTTGTAAGTGGACATTAAGGCATCTGACAATCTGAATTTTGAAAAATGATCTTCTATTTCTGCTAAGGTTTCCTGGAATTTAGCTTCAAACCAATCTATGGCTATTTTGCTTGAATTTGGTTGCTCAATAGTTTCACTTACTTCCCAGCCATTTATCAATCGGAAGGCATTCCAAATTTTATTGGCAAAAGCTTTCCCTTGCTGACATTTATCTTCATCAAACAACAGATCATTTCCAGCTCCGGAACTCAATAACAACATTCCTACGCGAACACCATCAGCGCCATATTGTTCAATTAATTTTAAGGCATCCGGTGAATTACCCAGTTGTTTGGACATTTTTCTGCCCTGTGCATCTCTAACAAGTCCCGTAAAATATACATTGTTAAATGGTCTTTCCTGTCGGTATTCATATCCTGCTATTATCATTCTTGCCACCCAGAAGAAAATAATATCAGGTGCAGTTACCAGATCATTTGTAGGATAATAATATACAATTTCTTTATTGTCAGGATTTCTTATTCCGTCAAAAACTGACATTGGCCATAGCCATGACGAAAACCAGGTATCCACCACATCTGTTTCCTGTTTTAAGTCAGATGCTTGAAGCTTGAAGTTAGAAGTCTTTTCCTGCGCCAGTTTTAGTGCCTCTTCCCTACTCTCTGCAACTACAAAATCCTCTTTAGCATCTCCATAATAATAGGCAGGAATTTGTTGTCCCCAGCGCAATTGACGGGAAATATTCCAGTCTCTTATGTTCTCTAGCCAGTGCCGGTAATTATTTTCGATCTTTTTTGGAAAAAGTTTTATTTCATGATCTACCAACACCGATTTAATGGCAGGTTTTACCAAATCTGTCATATTCATGAACCATTGATCACTTAATCGAGGCTCAATTACCGCCTTAGTGCGTTCACTGGTTCCAACTTTATTGATATAATTCTCGGTTTTTAACAGATAGCCTTTATCCTTTAATTCTTTACTAATTTCTTTACGCACAACAAAACGGTCTTTCCCTTCGTAATGCAATCCAAAACTGTTTAAAGTGGCATTGTCATTAAAGATATCGATAACTTCCAGGTCATGCTTTTCGCCAAGTTCTTTGTCATTTACATCATGAGCAGGTGTAACTTTCAGGCAACCTGTCCCGAATTCAATGTCTACATATTCATCTTCTATAATGGGAATAACACGATTGCATAAAGGAACAATAGCCTTTTTCCCTTTTAAGTGCATAAAACGCTCATCATTTGGATTAAGGCAAACAGCCGTATCTCCCAAAATGGTTTCAGGTCGAGTCGTAGCAATGGTCACTTTGTCATCACTTCCCTCAATATCATATTGTAAATAATACAATAAGCCTTGTTTCTCTTCGTAAATGACCTCTTCATCAGATAAGGTTGTTTTTGCTTCAGGATCCCAGTTGACCATTCTGAATCCCTTGTAAATAAGACCTTTATTATAAAGATCTACAAAAACCTTTATCACCGATTCGCTCATATCCTCATCCATGGTGAATTTAGTCCTGTCCCAGTCACATGAACACCCCAGTTTCTTTAATTGCTCCAGAATAACTCCACCATATTCATGGGTCCAATCCCAGGCATGCTTGAGAAATTCTTCACGTGTCAGATCATTTTTGTCTATTCCCTGATCCTTAAGTTTTGCAACCACTTTAGCTTCGGTAGCAATGGAAGCATGGTCCGTTCCCGGAACCCAGCATGCATTCTTGCCCATTGATCGAGCTCTACGGATTAAAACATCCTGAATTGTATTATTAAGCATGTGTCCCATATGCAGCACTCCTGTTACATTAGGCGGAGGTATAACGATAGTATAGGGTTCCCTTTCGTCCGGCACAGAATGAAAATAGTTATGTTTCATCCAGTACTCATACCATTTGCTTTCTACTAGACTGGCATCATATTTTGATGGAATGTTCATACTTTGGAATAGTTTTTGAAATATGTCATGCAAAAGTACTTATATTTCTTTTTTGTGAAAAAAAATTAGAGTCTTTTAAAAAATATTAAAGAAATGACTTTGTGTATTACGTCTAATATTTTTGCAGATTGTAGAAAAAGTAAGTATGTTTACAATTAAAATAAAAATAATAACCATGAAAAAATTAATAACAGTAGTATTAATAAGTTTAGTCAGCTATGGTTCTTTTGCCCAGGAAAAAATAGCTAAAATTGAGTTTAAAGAAACTACAATTGATTATGGCACCATTGAAAAAGGTGCTGATGGAATTAGAACTTTTGAGTTTACCAATACTGGTGATGCTCCTCTAATTATAAGTAAGGTCAATTCAAGCTGTGGATGCACTGTTCCAAAAAAACCGGATGGTCCTATTATGCCCGGGGCAACTGGCGAAATACAAGTTAAATACGACACAAACAGAGTTATGCCTATAAGAAAGACTGTTACAGTATTATCTAATGCGGAAACGCCTACGGTTGCTCTTAAAATTAAAGGACAAGTAATTGATCCTGCCAGTAAAAGTGTATTAGCTAAAGATAAAAGTATTTTAGAACAATAATATTTACAATTTTCAATTAATAAAAAAGTCTTCCAGTACAGGAAGACTTTTTATTTTATTGGACTTTCCAGTCTAAAAACAAATGTCATTGGTACTCCATTTCTCTCTATTTTAAGTCGGATTTTACTATTGGTCTCCCCATAAAAAAAATGAATTATTTCTTGTAGATTGTAATTAAATGTCGCTTTGTTATTTATGTAAAGTAGAATGTCACCAATCTTTAAACCAATTCTCTCTGCGGGAGAATTCTTTCTCAATTCAACTATCTTAAAAGCAGGTTTCACGGCCAGCTTAAATTTAGTATCAAATACAATTTTTGGTCCTGTACCTCTGTTTTGACTTGATAAACGGTCACCTTCCAGGTTTATCCTGGATTCTTTTTCCTTAATAATACGAATTCCGCTTTGCTCAAGTTCTATACCGCTTTTATTATAATTAAAGGGCTCATTGAAGTACCTGTTTTTTTTAAATGATATCTTCGCATTATGATAATCTATTATCACATTGAATCGTTTTAGTAAAGCCGCAGAAAAGCTGCCATTGCGTTCTTCAAACTTTGTAGCATGAGCAATTGATGTTGAATCCGGAAAAGCCACATTCACATCTTTTAAAACAAAATTTTTGATTAAAACCTCATCTACTTTGGAACGCTTGCCGTAGACGCTGCCACTTAAGCCATGCCCAAGAAAATCATCAAAGTACATCTTATCGAGCACAATACCGTCCTCCAAACTTTCAAACAGCCATAGTGCATCGCTACCTCCGGAATCTATCAATAGTTTGACCGGAACTTGTTTGTTGCCTATTTTTATATCTACATTAAAATACGGTTTACTGTTATAGAATTCTAAGTTTAGAGTTTCACATTTCTTGCATTCCTTGTATTCATAGGTTTCAGGATTATTCAATCTGATATATTTTGAAGAATAATTTATCTCCACAATAAAATCATTAAACAGATCGTAACCTATAATTCCATGAACAGGAATACCTAGTCTGGGTGCAAAATTCAGGCGTTCATTAAAAACAGCAAATAAATTTTGATTTATGTTTATAGCATTTCCTATTTTAACAACGTTGTTTCGTGATCTGATAGCTTCTATTGGTTCTCCTTCACCCAAACCCCGTAAATAGATGATCTCTGGTTCATTTATCTGGAGTGAATCAGTAGAATTTAAAAAATTAAAAATTATAGGTTTTCTCACGCCAGAATCCAACAAGAAAGTTAATTCTGCTCCATTAACTTCAACCGGAATCACAATTAGGTTGTTTATTAATTTAAATCTGATCTTATCACTTTCTTTGTTGTCCTGGATGACATATTTACCTTGAGAATATCCAATATTTGCAACAAATAGGAGAAAAACAAATCGGATAAATTTCGTCATTTATTAAAAGCTTGAAAGGTCTTCACTTCAATTTACAAATCTTTCATTCAATTAAGCTAATTGAATTGAAAATTTAAATAAACTTTAAGATAAATTTCAGACCTTTGTTATGTAAATAAAAAACGTATGCCAACAATTTCAAATAAGGGCAGAATGATGCCTCAGTCGCCTATTAGAAAGCTTGTTCCTTATGCCGAAGCTGCTAAAAAAAGAGGGGTAAAAGTATATCACTTAAATATAGGTCAACCTGATATAAAAACCCCGGAGGTTGCTTTGAATGCCATTAAAAACAATACACTGGAAATTGTTGAGTATAGTCGCTCTGAAGGTTCAGAAGAATACAGGACTAAGCTGGCAGGATATTATGCCAATAATAATATACAGGTAACAGCTACTGATATTATAATAACTACAGGAGGAAGCGAGGCTTTGTTATTCACTTTTGGAAGTATTATGGATCCAGGTGATGAAGTGATTATACCCGAACCATTCTATGCCAATTATAACGGATTTTCAACCGCATCAGGAGTTAAGGTGGTTCCGGTTGTTTCAAAGATCGATGATAATTTTGCACTACCGCCTATTGAAGATTTTGAAAAACTAATTTCACCTAAAACCAAGGCAATATTAATATGCAATCCGGGAAATCCCACAGGATATCTGTACAGCAAGGATGAAATAAATAAACTGGCAAAAATTGTAAAAAAGCATGATCTGTTCTTAATTGCAGACGAAGTTTATAGAGAGTTTGTTTATGATGGGGAAAAACATCACTCTGTAATGGAAGTTAATGGACTTGAAGAACATGCCATTATGATCGATTCAGTATCAAAACGATATAGCATGTGTGGAGCCCGAATTGGTTGTATTGTGTCAAAGAACAAACAAGTTATTGAAACTGCTATTAAATTTGCACAGGCCAGATTGAGCCCGCCAACTTACGCTCAAATAGCCAGTGAAGCCGCTTTAGAAACTCCGCAAAGCTATTTTGATGCAGTTAAGGCGGAATATGTTGCCAGAAGAAACATTTTGATCAAAGAACTAATTAAAATTGATGGTGTTAAAGTGGCTAATCCAAAAGGAGCCTTTTATTGCATCGCTGAATTACCTGTTAAAGATGCCGATGATTTTTCACAATGGTTATTGGAGAAATTCAGTTTAAACGGAGAAACAGTTATGATTGCTCCAGCTGCTGGATTCTACTCAACTCCTGGCCTTGGTAAAAATCAAGTAAGGATTGCTTATGTCCTTAAAAAGGAAGACTTAATAACATCTGTCAAAATACTTAAAGAGGCCCTAAAAAAATATAATTCCTAATGAAAGTATTGGAAAACTTCTCTTTAAAAAAATACAATACTTTCGGAATTGAAGCTTCTGCCAGAGAATTTACAGATATAACATCAGTAAATGACTTAACAGAAATATTAAAAAAGTATAGAAAGACCAATAAATTCATTTTAGGAGGAGGTAGTAATCTGCTTTTAACGCAGAATATTGATGCACTTGTTATTCACATGAATAATAAAGGTAAAGAGGTCATTAAGGAAGAGAACGGATTTGTTGAAGTAAAAATTCAAGCGGGAGAAAACTGGCATGAATTTGTGCTATGGTGTATCGAAAATAATTTTGGTGGTGTTGAAAATCTGTCCTTAATTCCCGGTAATGTTGGTACTGCTCCAATTCAGAATATAGGTGCATATGGTGTTGAAATTAAGGACGTATTTGTTGAATGTGAAGCGCTTTGCATTGAAACTCTTGAATCAAAAATATTCACTAACAAGGACTGTAAATTTGACTACCGGAACTCCATTTTCAAACAGGATCTTAAAGGCAAGTATATAATAACTAATGTTACTTTTAAACTTACCAAAGAAAATCACGCCCTTAAAACAACATATGGGGCGATTCAATCAGAACTAAAAGAAAGAAGCATCATAAATCCAAGTATAAAAGATGTCTCTGATGCTGTTATTAGTATTAGGCAAAGTAAATTACCTGACCCTAAGGAAATAGGAAATAGTGGCAGTTTTTTCAAAAATCCGGTAGTGTCAATTGATCATTTTAATGATCTACTGCGTAATTTTCCGGAAATACCAAGTTACAAAGTTTCTGAAAACCAAATTAAAATTCCGGCTGGTTGGTTAATTGAAAAAGCCGGCTTCAAAGGCAAGCGATTTGGGGATTATGGCGTTCATAAAAATCAAGCACTGGTTCTGGTAAATTATGGTGCTTCAAATGGTAATGATATTTACAATCTATCAAAACTGATTCAAAAAACGATCAAACGAATTTTCAACATAGATCTTGAAGCAGAAGTAAATGTTATTTAGAGGTTTTTTTACCGTCATTTTTTACTTAAAAACGTCCCAATTTCCCTTTCAACTTATTTCTAAGCTATTCATCTAAATCTTTATATTCTACATCATTCATTTTATACTTTTGAATTAATTAATTGAAGAATTAAATTTTTTGATTAATTAATATTCCCTCCTTTAAAAAATTGAATGAAATCTGTTATAAATAAAATTAAATACACTCTCAAGCGTCATCCATTTTTGATGAAGGCGAGATGGTTCATGATAACGAGGGAACCAAGTTTTTCCAAGTTTAAGGATGAGAATTACAATTCTTACAACAAAAAAGAAGACATCCACTCCATATTTTATGAAGATAACCCATTAACTGAATCTGAGCAGAAATTATCTACTTTGGTCAAGGTTATTAAAATTGCTGAACATTTTAATACATTTTTTAAACGAGGTCCTGGTTTAGGTTATTCATCGAAGGACAGTTATATTACTATGCGTTACAAAAAAGGTGGCGTATGCAGTGATTATGCCCAAGTATTTTTAAATTTTTGTATCATAAATGACATAAAGGTTAGGGAATGGGGAATTGGAGTTCCAGGAATGGCAGGCGGTCATTCTATAAATGAATTCTACTCTGAAGAATTAGGCAAGTGGATTTTGATCGATATCCACAATTGTGTATTCGTAATGAATAAAACTTCAAAAGAGTTGTTATCGGTTAAACAATTGGTGGATTATATAAGTGGTTTTAATGCTGATAACCTTACATTGGAAGATATGGTTGATAACAGAAAAGGTTCAAGTAAAGAGTATTTAGCAAAATACTTTTTTAATGACAAGAATCTCTTCTTCCTAATTACCAATTACAAAGTCAGTAAGATGGACTCTCTTTTAGCCTTCCAGAACAAAGTACCGTTGGTTTTGATACATACTCTATTGATCCTACTTAGAAGATATTTTAATTATATGTTTTATGTGAATGAAACTAACATTACACATGTAAGAGAATCACTTAGGCCTTTTATTCAATATAATTATGCTAAATCCTATGAGAAACGATTAGCAGAAGGAACTTTTGCAGAAGCATAAATTAAAAAAGCCTTACAGTTGTCAGGCCTTTTTTTTAGATAATTGAATTTTTTATGAAAAAGCTATTAATCAATCTTCTATGAAGTGACAATTATCTAATATTTTTTGTTCTAATTTTACTACCTTAGATTAAAAACATAATGCTTTCAATTTAATTACGTTATAAATCCGGATTTGGATGTTTCTGCAGTCCTGAATTTTAACTAAGTATTATAAATAACATGCGTAGCCAAATAGAAAAGGATATAATTAAGCTATTAAAAGATCGCGATAAAAAAGCGTTAACCCTTTTATATAGTAATTATTCTGATTCATTATTTGGGGTTGCTCTAAAAATAACAAAGGATGAAGCATTAGCAAAAGATGCTTTACAGGAGAGTTTCATAAAGATCTGGAAGAACTCTCATAAATACGATCCAAAAAAGGCAAAACTATTCACCTGGTTATATAGAATTACAAGAAATACTGCTATTGATAAACTTAGAAGCTTCAATAACCGAAATAGTCGAGAAGTCCAAATTGAAAATTCCAACGTATATAGTATAACAACGAATAGTTTAAACCTGGATGTCATGGATTTAAAACAACACGTTGAAAAATTGGACCAAAAGTATAAAACAGTACTTAACGCATTGTTTTTTGAGGGCATGACCCAACAGGAAGCAAGCGACGAATTGGACATACCTCTTGGAACTATTAAGTCTAGGCTTAAAATCGCTCTTAGAGAATTAAAAAAAGTATACAATGTATAGTTTTTGGAATATTAAAATTTAAATTATGAAAGATCTTTACTCTTTTTTAGAATCAGGTCTGTTAGAAAAATACGTTCTTGGAGATTCCAGCGACGAAGAAAATAAGACAGTAGAAAACTACATTTCCAAATATCCGGAAGTGAAATCTAAATATGATTTGCTTCAAGATAATCTTGAAATCATTTCGGAACTTAATGCTGCACCTGCACCTCATGATTCATTGAACTTCATTTTAGATGCAGTGGATGAAACCAAAGTCGTCCATATGCATGCCAGAACAAAAAGAGTCTCAATTTGGTTTAGTATAGCTGCAAGTGCTGCTGCAATACTATTTGCAGTCACATCGGCTTTCTTTTTCTATCAAAATCAAAAATTAATGGATGAGAATCAGGTTGTAGTGGATGAGATCTTTGATTTGAGAAGTGATATACAAGACACAAACAGTAAGTTGGAAAGTGTCATGCAACAATTTATGCGTTTAAACAATCCTGAAACTGAAAAATATATAATCAGAGGAAATAAACGCGCCAAGAATTTAAAAACAGTTGCTTATATAAATCCAAAAGAAAAGACTTCCATGATAGAAGTTGTATCATTACCTCAATTGCCTGAAGAGCAGTGTTACCAAATGTGGGCTCAATTACAGGATAAAATGGTCAATTTAGGTATTTTGGATGCGGCTAGTACAGATCTAAGGTCGATACCTTATACAGAAAATGCCGTAGCATTTGAAATTACAATTGAACCTAAAGGTGGAAATGAAACTGCAACTGTTGAAAACTCCGTTGCTAACATTAAATTACAGAATAATAAATAATCTATTTTCAAGAATACTTTTAAAAAGTTCCCTAATCGGGAACTTTTTAGTTTCAGACTAATGCAGTATCTTTGCGGGAAAATTACATTTAATGAAACTCCTATTAATAACCTTAGTGCTTTTATCATTAGCAGTCGCGGGTATTGCAATTAAAATTTGGTCCAAAAAAGACGGAAAATTTGCCGGTACTTGTGCGAGTCAAAGTCCTTTTTTGAATAAGGATGGTGAAGCCTGTGGATTTTGTGGTAAAACTTCAGATCAATTTAAAGACTGCAAGGAAAATCATCATTCATAATTCAAATGGGTTACCTTGATATTGCTTTCTACATTTTTTTAATTGTAGTTATTATTCAAGTTGCATATTACCTTATTATTTTCAGAAGATTTGCGTTTTCTAATCCAGAAAAGCAGAAGTCAAAGAATATTGCTGTATCGGTTATAATCTGTGCTAAGAACGAATCAGACAACTTAAAGCAATTCATTCCTTTAATAGCCAATCAGGATTTTCCTCAATTTGAAATAGTTCTTATCAATGATGCCTCTTCAGATAATACTCTGGAAGTAATGGAAGATTTGGCCAAAAAATACAATAATATTAAAATTGTAGATGTCAAGAACAATGAGGCATTTTGGGCAAACAAGAAATTTGCCCTAACACTGGGTATTAAAGTTGCTAAATATGATTATTTGTTATTTACTGATGCTGACTGTAAACC
>Ga0316201_10001446_pt1 | contig 15989 bp, 15 predicted proteins | sample CS6wburrow_MG_FD_204516 | JGI IMG/M metagenome (GOLD analysis project Ga0316201, IMG submission 204516) | Coastal sediment microbial communities from Delaware Bay, Delaware, United States - CS-6 worm burrow | ecosystem: Environmental > Aquatic > Marine > Coastal > Sediment | place: USA... | reverse complement strand
AACGCCGCATTTCGTATCCTTGCCGGTTATATCTTCGGTGATAATGAGGTATCGGCGAAGATGTCGATGACCGCTCCAGTCGTGTCGAAAGCGTCGAGCCAAGGTGAAAAAATGGCGATGACAGCTCCTGTTACAGCGACCAGTGCAGGTGGCGATGGACAAATGACGTACGCCTTTGTCATGGAGAGCAAGTACACGATGGAAACACTGCCGACTCCCAACGATGGTCGTATCCGGATTCGTGAGGTGCCGGAGAGAATCATGGCCGTGCGCCGCTATTCCGGGCGGTGGACCCTGGCGAAATACCGGCTGAATGAAGAGTTGTTGCGCGTGGCACTGTCCAATGAGGGTATCGAGATCGCCGGAGACTCGATCCTGGCCAGGTATAACAGTCCGTTCTCACTTCCCATGTTTCGACGTAATGAAGTCATGTTCGAGATCGTGGGGTCGGGCGGAAAAACAAGTGCTAATCCGGCAACGGGATAAATTCAGTTTCGCCCGGCACCGGCTCGAAATCGCCTTGTCGCCAATCGTTCTTCGCCTGTTCAATACGGGCTTTTGAACTGGAAACGAAATTCCACCAGATATGGCGATTTCCAATTTTTGGGATGTACGGTGAGCTCGACAGATCCTTAGGACGCGTTGCCGGTGGGGTTGGAAGCATCGTGGTGGGTCATCAGGCCTCCTCGGGCAGAAACAAACTAATACATTCAGGCACAGGTCCGAAACCATTTGCCTGTGGGTTGTAGATACAGTATCGGTCGCGAACTTGCTGGAGTACAACATGCACAAATTTATTGGAGCCCTGCTTCTCATGACAATCACCTCGTCTCTTGCCAACGAAGGAACGCTGCTCGATCAGGATTTCAGGCGGCTCGCCTCGGATGAGGTCGTCAATCTTCACGATGCCTACGAAGGCAATGTGATACTCGTTGTAAACACAGCCTCCAAGTGTGGTAACACACCGCAGTACGACGGACTGGAGAAGCTTTACCAGGAATATCAGGACGATGGCCTGGTGGTCCTCGGCTTTCCATCCAACGATTTTCTTGGCCAGGAGCCCGGTACTGAAGAGCAGATCCAGGAATTCTGCCGATTGACCTACAGCATCAAATTCCCGATGTTCGAGAAGGTTGCTGTGAAGAAAGGCGATGCCCATCCGTTCTTCGATGAGCTCGCCGATGCCTCGGGCACGTACCCGACGTGGAATTTCCACAAATTCCTGATCGGACGCGATGGGAAACTGGTTGCCGAGTTCAGTCCTCGCACGCAACCCGACGACGAGGATCTGCTGGCCGCTATTACTTCCGAGCTCAACAACTGAAAACGGTCCGAGATCGCATGACGCTTTTACCGTCCCTTCATCCGGACTCTAACGTCGCGGTCATCGGAGCCAGTGGTGGAATAGGGCGGGCGTTTGTTGAACTGTTGTCTGCGGACGAAAATGTTCGACAACTGCACGCATTCTGCCGGTCGCCGGAAGAGTGGGGTCAGGGCAGGATACGCGGTCATCGGCTTGACCTCTCGAACGAAGCTTCAATCGAAGCGGCGTCGGAGGTTGCGACAAGCGAATCGCCGTTGGACCTCGTGATCGTTGCCAGCGGCATTCTGCATCGCGACGGTCACGTCAGGCCCGAAAAGACGATGCGCCAAATCGATCCGCAGGCGCTGGCGGAAGTTTTGGCGGTAAATTCGATTGGCCCGGCACTGGTGGCTAAACACTTTCTGCCGAGGCTGCGGCGGAACCACAAAACGGTGTTTGCGGCATTGTCTGCCCGCGTTGGTAGTATTAGCGACAATCGACTTGGCGGATGGACGGCATATCGAATGTCGAAAGCGGCGCTAAACATGTTGGTACGGACTATGGCGATCGAGCAGGCACGAAGCATGCCCGAATCAGTTGTTGTCGCATTACACCCGGGAACTGTGGATACTCGCTTGTCCGAACCCTTTACAAAGCGAGTTGCTGCGCCGCAGCTTTTCACGCCTGCTTCAGCCGCGAAAAGCCTCCTGCGCGTCGTTGACGCACTGGGGCCGGACCGGTCCGGAGGATTTTTCGCTTACGACGGCTCGAGCATAGACTATTGATCGTACGCATATGACCTGCCAGCTGATTTTTGGCGCCAGCGGCTACATAGGTAGCCACCTCGTTCCATACCTTCTGGCCGAGGGCAGACAAGTGCGCGCCAGCTCGCGTAACGTCGCCGTGCTCGAAGATCGTGGCTGGACCGGGGTTGAACTCGTCGAAGCAGATGCCTTGCGTCCGGAGACGCTGGATAGTGTTCTTCGCAATGTCGATACGGCCTACTACCTGGTGCATTCGATGGCGGCCGGAAAGAATTTCCCGGAGCTTGACGCTGTGGCGGCGCGCAATTTCGCGGCAGCGGCCGCCCGGCAAGGCGTCAATCGCATCGTCTACCTCGGCGGGCTGGTCCCGCAATCGCCGGAGTCGGCACACCTTCGCTCGCGACAGGAGACTGGCGACATACTGCGAGCCGGCGCCGTTCCGGTCACGGAAATCCGGGCGGGAATGATCATCGGTCCGGGCTCCGCCGCCTGGGAAGTGATCCGCGATCTTGTGAATCACCTGCCGTTCATGATTACACCGAGATGGGTCCATTCACGTTCGACTCCCATCGCCTTGAGCAACCTGTTGTATTATCTCGCCGAAGCGCCGCGTCATCCGGCGACGGCTGGCGAGACGTACGATGTCGGTGGGCCTGATGTGCTCACATACGTCGAGATCATGCACGCCTACGGCGATCTGATCGGCAAGCGACCGCGGATCATCCCGGTCCCGGTGTTGACGCCGCGCTTGTCATCGTACTGGTTGCGCCTCGTGACCACTGTCCCCGTCAACGTCGCTCGCGCCCTGATTGACGGTTTGTCGCAGGATGTCGTCGCGACCGACCAGAGACTCGCCAAGCTGATTCCGCAGGAGCTCCTTGGCTTTCGCGCCGCCGCCGAGGATGCGCTGGAAGCGGAACGCCGTCACGCCATACCTGCCCGATGGGTTGAAGGGGCCGACTTTTGCCGCGAATTTCGGCCCGATTATTCCTACTACGCCATGCAACAGGGCGCTACAGCAACGACGACCGCAACGGCAGACGACCTCTGGTGCGAAATTCTCAGATTTGGCAAAAACGGCGACTTCTTCTACGCGCGCTGGCTGTGGTGGTTGCGACGTGCGCTCGACTGGGTAGTCGGTGGTCCCAGTTTCCGGCGCAAACGCCGCCACCCCGACGAACTGCGGGTAGGTGACGCCGTCGATGCATGGAGAGTCATCGGCATACAGCCTGCCAGGCGGTTGACGCTCGTGATGGAAATGAAGGCGCCGGGCGCAGGCGTGCTCGAATTCTCCGTTGCGGAAATCGAAAGTGGCCGGCAAATTTCCGTCGATGCGTTTTTTCACCCGGCAGGTGTCTGGGGCCTTGCCTACTGGTACGCACTGCTGCCTGTTCACTCGTTCTTTTTCAAAGGCATGATGAACGTGATACTGAGGCGCGCTGAGAACAGGGAATGACTTGCTGACTTCTTATGCGTGATTATTCCCCGCGGCGCAAATCGTAGTAGTCGGTTATAGTATGAGGGCATGAATTCAACCCTCAAAACTCGCTTCTTCGCCGCGTTGCTCAGCGTTTTCATTGCGACGAATGCCTATGCACAGCTAGGCGAAACAACGGCCGAGCCGTCGGAGCCAACTAGTCTCGCCTCGCTGGAATCCAACTGGTGGGACAAACTCAACAAGACCGACGACGCGGCCGATGAGCGCATCGGCGCTTTTCTTGCCACCGCCGCGGTTCATGTCAGTGAATTGCGCGCCCCAAATCGCGCTGTCGGGCAGATAATTCTCGACGCAGTTGGTGACAATTTCAGCGCATATCAGGCGTTGTTGAATGAGCCGGAGATTAAGTCCCGCGAATTGCCTGAGCCGGCGCTGAGCTATTCCATCGATGATCTGCTGGCGCTGGCTGCGGAGTCGCGAAATGCGAGAGTCAGCGAAACACAGGAGTTGCTCGATGTTGAGCGGGAGCAACGAATCCTTGCGGGTGCAAGCCGACGTCGTGATCTGGCATTCAAGGACTACGTCAACGCCGGGGCTGGGGATGAGAAGATACTGGCCGCCCTGACGTTGGTCCAGAACCGTTCGGCACAGGCGATTGCTGCAAGACGGCTGGAGCTGCTGACGAAGAGATATGAGCGGGCGGCAGACTTTGCCGCTGCGACCGCCGCTCGAGTTGACTATGCCTCTGAACGGCTTGCAGCTGCGGTCGAACCAGGTGCCGTCAAAGCCTTGCTCGCGCAGGTGGCCGACCAGGAAGCGCTGGTGGCGAAGAGCAGGGAGGCACTGCGCGCTGCTGAACTGGCCGCGACGAATCTTGATCTCGACACCGCGCAGGGTCGCTCGGAGCAGCAGTTGCAACAGGAGGAACTGCTGGAAGCCGAGGTTGCACTCGCCCTGAGCGAGATTGCCCTGGCCGAGACGCAGGCAAGACGGTGGTGGGCCGAGTTACAGCTTGCGGGCACGCCTGATCTGGATGCACTGCAGGATCAATCGCTAAGCTGGTCGGAAGTGATGCGTCGCGTTGAGGACAACGTGGGCCACTGGCAGCAGGTGACCGAAGATGAGCTGCTTGCGGTACAGACAATGTCGCGGGATGGACTTGATCGCGCTTCGCGCAGGCTGCTGGACCAACGCCTGGGCACGGCCCAGGATACGCTGACACGCATCAACGAATTGAAAGCGGCGGTGGCTGACCTCGAGTTGACCAGCCGCATTGTGGATAACGCGGCCGCAAGTTACTCCGGTGCTTTGAGTTCCTGGCTGACAAGCGCAAGGCGGAATATCAAGGCATTTTCCCTTAAGGTCATGGGCCTTGGGGACGTCACCCTGTTCTCTGTCGGTGAAGCGCCGGTAACCGGCGGCGACATACTGCGCGCGCTGATTATACTAATCATCGCTTTCTTGTTATCACGTGGTGTACGGCACGCCATTAACCGTGTCAGCCGCAGCGAGTCAGCAGGGACGCAGGCCTCACTCTATACAGTCGGCCGATTAACGCATTATGCGATCATCATCAGCGCACTTTTTATTGCGCTGACAAGTATTGGTCTCGACTTCACCAATCTTGCGCTGATCGCAGGTGCGCTCGGTGTTGGTATCGGTTTCGGCCTGCAATCGATCGTCAGCAATTTTGTTTCCGGTTTGATAATCCTGTTCGAACAATCGCTGCGAGTCGGAGACTACATTGAACTTGATACCGGCCTCACAGGCACCGTGAAGGCGATCAATGTTCGCAGTACACTGATCAATACTAATGACAATATCGATATTGTCGTGCCGAACTCGGAGTTCGTGACAACACGACTTACGAACTGGACGCTTGGCGAACGCATTCTGCGTATCCGAATTCCTTTCGGTGTTGCCTACGGTAGCGACAAGGAGCTCGTGCGCAAGGCGGCTATAGAGGCTGCGGAGGGAGTGCAGTACACGCTAACCCACATGCGCGGACGCGAGCCGGACGTCTGGCTCGTCGATTTTGGCGACAGCAGTCTGGATTTCCTGCTACTCGTGTGGGTTAATCTGCAGGGTGCGCGACGCCCGACCCGAAGTCGCGCGGCGTATCTTTGGGCTCTCGAAACGAAGCTCGCCGAGTACGGGATCGAGATTCCATTCCCGCAACGCGACCTCAACCTGCGCCGTGGCTGGGCGGACAGGGACAAGGAAATGCCCGAGCCGGGGGCACTGGATGACGAACATGAGCCTGAAGCTGGCTAGCGTTTGGTGAATCGGTACGACTGAACCTGGGTCATCCGGCCTTCAACCACGTCCGGCAGATTGCTACCAGTTGCCGCTCAAATAGAAAAACAGGCCCGCAAAATCGGTATTGAGGCGCCCGCGCCAACTATCGCTGTCTATATCGGCGTTGAGTTCGAATTCCTGGTAGTTCACGCCAGCACCCAGGTGCTCCATGAACTGGTAGTTCACTCCCAGCGCAATATTCATGATGCTCCCGGCATAGTCGCCCACCGAGGCCTTGAACCAATCCAGTCGGCCGCCCAAAAACCACTTCGCCGAGGGCGAGTAGTAGAACCAGGTGCCGATGTTTGGCAATGGTCCTGATGCACTGACCGCTGACGTTTCACCGAAACTGATGATGGAATCCAGCTTCACAAAGGCACCTGTATCCAGCCAGTGAATGCCCAGGCCGAGCCCGTAGTCGTATTTTGGGCTGGAGTCTAACGATCGGCCAAAAAACAAGCGTGACAGGGTCAGGTTGGTTCCTGCTGTTACGCTGCTGCCCTCCTGGATGACGATGTCGCCCCACTCGATGTCCTCCGTCAGGACCGCGCTTTTCTGCTCGGCCGCATCGAAATACTGTGAACGCAAGGACCATTTCTCGCCAAATCGCCATACAAATTCCGCAGCGAAGATTTCGTCACTCTTTCCGACGCCCAGCGATTCATCAAAGTCGATGCCGATGTTTTCCCCACCCAACGAGCCGTCAACGCGGACAAAAATGTCTTTCTGGGGTGAATAGATACCGAGCTGAATATTGAATTTGTCGGTCAAGAAAGGATGGACGGCCACTGCCTCGTCGGCCTGAGCAAACTCACCGAAAAGGCAGCACAGCAGTAGCGCTATATTCGCCGGAGCGACACGAATCGGACAAGCAAACATGTGGGTTTTTCGCCCTGCCTAGTAGATTCGTCCACCGATTCTTACGCTGGTCCCATAACCCGGGCCACCGTAGCCGTTGTATGAGCTATAGCCAACGCTGCCGTAGACGCGGACGTCATCGCATCCGGCCAGCGACGAACAGACAGCCAGGGCTGCCACGACTTTCACGATTCTCATTACAGTCTTCATTGTCATATCTTCTTAGTCCTTCTGCTCGAGCGGCCACGTCTGCACAGCGATACCTGCGCCGGAGGGTCCGGCGATGAACGCAACTTCGCCACCCAGTGGTCTTGCCTGTGCTTCGACGATGATGCGCCCACCGAGTGCATCAACTTTGGCCGTGATAGCAGCCGGGTTCTCGACACGCAGATAACTGACCCAAACCGGACCAAGCCCTTCAAGCGGATTTGGCATGATGCCCACCCTTGGTGTCTCGCCCGACTTCAGGAGTCGATACGTAGCGTTCGAACTTTGATCCGCATCGACGTCCAACAGGTCTGCCTGCAGGCCGGTCACGCCCTCATAAAATTCGGTCGCCCCATCAATATCGCTGGTCCACAACTCATCCCAAAGGAACTCATCGATGACAGGTTCGCTGTCCGCCGGATCCCCGTCCCGGGTCTGCAATAACGCGAGTAGCGCGCCCTCGGCATCCCTGACGAGGGCCAGCCTTCCACGACGCTGCAAATCGGTCGGTGCCGTAATTACCTCACCGCCGTCTGCAGCAAACCTGCGTGATACGGCGTCGACATCACCGACCGACATCACTACGACCCACTGCGAAATGTCATCCCTGCCGTTCAAAGCAACGGTATCGATCATCCCACCGATCAGGTTGCCGTTGTGCCGAATCAGCGTATAAGTCGAATCACTGCTGAATCCCGCTGCGCTTCCAATGCTTTCGAATTCCCAGCCGAAAAGCGACTCATAGAATCGCTTCGACCCTTCTACGTCGTGGGTCAGCAAATCGTGCCAGATAATCTTGCCAGGCAGATGTTCACCGGTTGGCGCATCGGCAACCGAAGGCAAGTCGATGTCGATGGTCGCGCAGGCGACGAGAAACAGAGCGCTGAAAAGTGCTGCGGAACTTCGCAAGTGTCTAGATAACATCGGGATTCTCAAAGATGGTCAGCGGGCAATGGTACATGGTTGATTAGATTGATTCTCGCTGGATCGCGCGTCCCGCTCTCAGATAGCGGAGCTACCGCCGTCTACTGCGATGGCCTGGCCGTTCATGAACGTGTTGCCGGGTGAGATTATCATCAGCATGACGTTCACGATTTCTTCAGGACGACCTACGCGGCGCATCGGTGTGCCGCGGCCGAGAAACGCATCGATGTCATCAATGCCGCCGCTCGACCCAATATCAGTGAGCATGTCAGTCATCGTGAAATAGGGGCAAATTGCGTTAACACGTATGTTGTCCCTGGCGTATTCGAAAGCGGCGGTCTTCGTCAGACCGACTATGGCGTGTTTCGCAGCAGCATACGTCGCGGCTTTTGGCGCAGCGCCGAGACCGGCCATCGAACTGACATTGAGGATCGTCCCACCGCCACCAGAGCGCATCTGCCGGATCTGGTTTTGCATGCCGAAAAACACGCCTTTTGCATTGACTGAAAACTGACGGTCAATATCTGCCTCACTGAAGTCAGTGACATGTTTCATGTCGCCCGCAATCCCGGCGTTGTTGACGGCGATATCCAGTTGCCCGAACGCCTCGACAGCGGCGCCAACCATTGCCGCGCAGTCGGACTCTTTGCTCACATCACAAACCAGGCTGACCGCCTCGCCGTTGCGTTCGTTGATGTTGGTCGCGACATCGTTCACAGCCTCTTCCTTGACGTCACCCAGCACGAGTTTCGCACCGCGCAGCGCCAGCTCTTCAGCGAGCAGCTTGCCAAAGCCCTGTGCAGCGCCGGTGATCAGTACCACCTTGCCCGTGAAGTCGAGCAGGGGGTCGAGCCTTGTGGTATCCATCATGAAACTCCGGTGTGCGGCGGCAAGATCTGTGATTTGATCTGTTGTGAGCTTAATATGGCGCACGGGGTCACGCGAATTTATTTGGGATACGGGTATGCGACCAACCACCGATTTATACGACGACTACGAAGATACTGTGCGGACCTGTTCGATCCAGTTTCGGGACTTTGGCGGCAAGACAAAATTCTGCGGGCCGATCCGGACTGTGGAGTGCCTGAACGACAATGTGTTGTTTCGCACGATGCTGGGCGAACCGGGTGACGGAGGCGTCATTGTTGTCGATGGGGGCGGTTCGATGGACTGCGCTCTCATGGGAGACATGCTCGCCGCCAGGGGCGCGGCCAACGGCTGGTCCGGTGTCATTATTTTCGGTCTGATACGCGATTCAAGCGATATCTCCAACATCGACCTCGGGGTCAAGGCACTCGGCGTCAACCCGGCCAAGAGCAAGAAGTCCGGCGCGGGCACCGTGGACGAGGCCGTCGAATTCGGCGGCGTACGTTTTGAACCCGGGGCATGGGTCTACTGTGATGAAGATGGAGTGTTGGTCACTCCGACGATGCTCGACCCTTAAAGAGTCTTCAGGCTTGCGTCGATGCCCACTCGACGAGCCAGATCGGACGTGAATATTCCCTCGGGGTCGAGTTTTCTTTTGATCTCCAGCAGTTCCTTGAATCGCGGATACACGCGGTAGAACTGTTCTGGCGTCAGCACCTGGTCTTTCGCGAGGTGCACCTTGCCACCACGCCTGGCGGTAGCATCTATCAGGCGATCAATCGCTTTGCGACTGCCAACCTCGTGGCGCTTCTTGGGATGAAACTCGAGGTTGAGGCTGTAGCCATCCTCGGAGAATGACAACAGGCCGTCGTCACGTTTGTGCGCGCGCAAAATGGTTGTGACCGGCGGACACGGCGACGAACGGCAAATCTCAAGCAACTCGATCAGCGCAGCACGCGCGTCGGAACGTGGAAACGTTACCTGCAGCGTATACCCGCGCGGTCCGCAAACCAGGTGTGCCGGCGGAACGGTAAAGCTGGCTTCGAAACTGAATCTGAGGAACAGCTCGGTGTTCGAGGCACGATCCATTCGATACAGGACTCGACCCATGCTGTAGTACAGCCAGTTGAACGAGAACATCATCAGTCGTTGCGCCTGCAGCATGAGCGACAACACAGGTCCAAACGTCTGGTGCAATGCGAGACCGAAGCGACGGTGCTTGTCTAGCCGCTCAAATCCCGCATTGAGGTATTCCTGGCGCTCCGCCTCGGTGTCGTCGTGCTCGATCCACTTCGCAGCATGCACCACGGAGCGACCTGTATTGCGGCCACGTGCGTACGCATCTACCCAGACAACAGCCGCGTCGTGAGTTTCCTCGACCTGGGCCATCGTCTCCAGCATCGCGTCCACATCCGCGGCCGGGATACGATTGATCTCAACGAAAGGTGACTTGATGGGGTGCAGCTGCAGCGTCGCGTCCACGATAATGCCGAGCAGGCCAATGCCCCCGACAATAGCGTTGAAAAGTTCGTGCGATCGATCGATCGTGAGCAACTCGCCATTGGCAAGCAGCAATGTCAGGCTGACAACCTGGTTACCAAAACTGCCGTGGCGCCACGCATCCTTGCCATTGACGTTGGCGCAGATTGCGCCGGCCACGCTCGAATGTGATTCGGTAGGGCTGGCTGGGAGCGTGAGTCGTCGATAGTGAACTTCCCGGTAGATATCGATGAGGCGCGTGCCGGCTTCGACTTTGATCGTCGAGTGTTCCTCATCGAACTCGATGATGCGGTTCATGAGCTTCATGTCGAGCAGCGCCTGCCCGTCATTGAGCGCCAGGTCGCCATAGGTTCGGCCAGCACCGCGCGCGCAGACTTTCATGCCCTGCTGGCGGAAATACACCATTGCCTCCCGGCATTGCTCAACTGTCGTGGGGCGCGCCACCAGGGAGCGCGAGCTGATCGAGCCTACCAGCGACTCGATAGTCTCCCACTGCATGAATTCCAAGGCCTGCTGGGCTTCCGGGTTCGTTTTCATAGGCGGCTTAATAACCCGTATCGGGATTGCATGCAAATTGGACCTTACCGATATAACATTCTGGGCGGCGAAGGATTATCGTCTACTCAATATCTAACGATACTTCATCTAACGATACTTCGACCCTAGTCAGGTCCCTCGGTCGTCCAACCGACAGTAAGAACGCGAAAAACAGGCGGGGAAAACATGCAAGTCAGCAGTATGCGCTTTCTGGATCGGTGGGTGGGAGTCCCTATCTCGGTCTTTCTCACGGGTTTCAGAAAACTCGGTGATCTACTCGGTCGGAGCGCGGATGACGCCCCGCAACGCATAGTCATTATCAAGCTGGTTGAGCAGGGCGCGACTGTCATTGCCGCGCCGGCCATTCAGAGGGCTATCGAAATGGTCGGGCGGGACAACGTATTTTTTGCGGTATTCACGGAAAACCGCCCAATTCTGGACTTGCTCGACCTGATTCCCGCTGACAACGTCATAGAGATACGGGGTGGCGGCCTGGTTGCGGTCGCTGTTGACACACTACGCGCGATCTTTCGATTGCGGCGTGAGCAGGTCGATACAGCGGTCGATTTCGAATTCTTCTCCAGGTTCTCCGGCGCCCTGACATACCTTAGCGGAGCAAAACGAAGGATCGGATTTCATTCGTATGCGGGCGAGGCGGGCTACCGTGGCGACCTGATGACGCATCGGGTGGCTTACAATATTCGCCTGCATGCCAGCGAAACGTATCGCATGCTAATTGATGCGATCGAGGTTGATGGAAGCCAGTTGCCCACCCTGGGCTTCAAGCCACCCGAGTCCATGCAGGAGCCGGCATTTACCCCGGACGCGAGTGATATTGCCAGCGTAAAGGCTATGCTCGATGAGCGCTTCGCCGGGAACTCGCGCTCGCGTCTCGTTTTGATCAATGCGAACGCCGGCGATCTGCTGCCCATACGACGTTGGGCCAACGAGCGCTATGTTGAGCTGGCCAAACGCTTGCTCGACCGTGATCCCGAGCTCTGCATCGCCTTGACCGGCGCGAAGAGCGAGGTGGCCGGTGCCGAAGAGCTGGCTGGACAGGTGGGCTCGGATCGCTGCGCCAGCGTTGCGGGACGTACAACACTCACCGAACTCTTTGCACTGTATGGCCTCTCCGATGTCATGGTGACCAATGATAGCGGTCCGGCACACTACGCCACCTTGACGAGCATTGATGTCGTGACGCTATTTGGTCCTGAGAGCCCCGCGGTTTTTGGTGCGCGCACAAAAAGAAGCCACCTGCTCTGGGCCGGTCTTGCCTGCAGTCCATGCGTGAACGCGTTCAATCAACGAGTAACAACCTGCACGAATAATCTTTGCATGCAGGCTATCAGCGTTGATGAGGTATTCGAAAGAATTTTATCCGTGATGGAACAACGTGCCGGGCGAGTTGCGGTAGCTGCAGCTCCAGCGGCCTGAGGCAGGCCTTATCGGACTTGCAGCTCGGGGCCCAGTGCGGAGAGCCGTTCCAGGTCATGCGGGCGATACAACGCCGAGAATCGCAAATATGAGTGATCACTTGTACCGAGCGGCACGACCGCAATGTCGAACCGGTCCATCAGGAACCTGGCTGCATGCTGTGCGGACGTAACGGATTCACCTGCGATTGCCTGCGGCACGTCGCATATCAGATAGGATCCCGAGTGCGACGTGTAGGTTCCGAAGCCAATTTCATCCAGAACAGCTTGCAGGGCTTTGAGTTGTCCCGGCACGTGTTCCCTGATGCGGGAAATTCGATCGATGTCCTGCAGGCATTTTGCCGTTGCGCGAAGTTGCAGGCGGCTCAATGGCGACCAGGCGTATTCGCTGTAGGTGCTCATCGAGTGCATGAGGTCAGTCGATCCAGCAAGAAATGCCACGGCCAATGGCCCGATAGGGTAGTGCTTGGAGAAAGAATGTAACTCAACAATATCCGGCTGGGTGTCTTCCGGAAAAACTTCCGCCAGCAGTGAATGTGGCTTGTCGTCGTAAACGAGTGGTCCGTACGTCGCGTCGTTGAAGAGTGTCAGCCCGGGGTTCGCAAGATATCTGAGCTTTTGCAGAACCGCGGGAGACAAGGTGCTGCCACTCGGGTTATTGGGGTAGTTAACAGCCACCATTGTCACTGAGCCGCGGGCAACATCATCCGAATATTCAAAGTCCGGGGCGAAGCCATTATTGTGGTCCAGGTGGCTCACGATCACATTCGCACCGAGTTGTGCAGCGAGACGAGCGAAAGCCGGATAACCGGGCTCGGTGACAATGACAGTACTTGCTGGCGACAAGGTGCATGCAGCCAGGATACCCATCGCGGCCCGGCCACCCGCGGTAGGGAGGATGTTCTGCGGGTCGATCCGCACGTCGTACTGGAGGTGCAGAAAACTGGCGGCCGCCGCAGCGAACTCGGCGATGTCATCACGATTGCCCGGTACCAGCGCCAGTTCCGAATTGTCCCTCAGCCATCCAGACATCTCTGCTGATAGTGGAAATGCCGGAGTACCAACAGCGAAGTCGAGCGCTGCGCCCTTTCTCCTGGCGATTTCTTCCTTGATGAGAGTAAATGGATATTTTTCGCTCACTCTGGTGCCTCTGTCGACGAATCTGAAGCTTCGGGGGTTATTTTTCGCAGAATGCCGATCGCGATCCACCCGATCGGAATCCACATCCAGAAGGTTATCAGTCGAAAGGCTGCAATGGCGATGGCAAGGTGTTCAGTAGGTACGCTGCGGACCTTCATCGCAGTGCCCAGCAGTCCTTCCGTTGCGCCGATACCGCCGGGCAGCCCGGTCGCGACACCAAGCACGGCGGTTCCCGGACCGAAGAACAGGGAATCCCAAAGCGTCATTTCTCCGGGCAGGTCCTGCACGACGACATACAGAGCCAGCCCATGTGCGATCCAACCCACCATCATGATCAAGATGATGAGAAATGTTGACCACGTCCACCAAAACTTTAGTGGCAGATGCAGCCGGGTTTTTGTTAGTAGCTTGGTGACCATGTTTCCGAGAAGCATGGCTATAGCAATGCCTCCCAATACCGCAAAAGGCGTCAACCTGGGAAAGACCTGGTACACCATCAGTCCGCCCAGCAGGCTGACAACGGATATCGCATCCAGCCCAAACACGACAGCCTCTGCTTTCACCGCGTGCAACACGGTTGTGCGCCCTTGTTTGATCATGGCGTCAGGGCGGATCAGCCTGCCTAGCTGGGCCGGCATCGGTAGCCCTGCGCGACCGGCGAGAAAGGAAAGAGCGCCGACGCGGTCGAATGTCCGGATCTCAAAGCGGTGGTAGACCCATGCCCAAGCCACGCCTTCCAGCAGTACGTCGATGACCGAGATCAGGATGAGCGTAGGAATTATTGCGCCATGACTTGCCCAGAAACTGGTTACTTCATTCCAGTCCCCTGTTGCGAGGCGGTAGGCGGCATAGGCAGAGATTGCGCCGAGGAGAAGAAACGCAATGTACCTGCTGTATGTATAGAGGCGTGAGCTGAGCACCGGACTATGCGCTGGTGCGACGGCCAGAATCGGCGTCGAGTGTCGGGTAAAAAGACATAAGACGCGCAATCTAGCAGCCAGTGGCCCGGTTTCAAACCAATATTTTCGGGGAGATACGTCTGTGTTGCGTACCGGCCTGTGTTCCACTAAATTGCACGAGTCGTGCACACGCGCGCTAACCTCGGGACACCAATGGCAATTCCAAGACAACGCATTCGAGTGCCGCAAGGCGCTTGGCGCACCGCGCTCATGAGCATGCTGCGAGGCGATTTGTGGGAAGGAGACCGCATTGAGCCGTTCGAAAATGCCGTGGCGGACTACATTTCGGTGGCCGATGCTGTAACCGTGCCGTCGGGCAGGGCTGGATTTCGCTTTCTTTTCGATAGCCTGGGCGTGAAGCCCGGCAGTGAGGTCATCTGCTCGGCATTTGGCTACCCGGTTGTGCCGTTCATAGTGAAGTCTTTGGGTTACGACCTTAAGTTCGTTGACTGTGAGTTGGACACGCTCGGTATGGATCCAAAGCTTCTGGCTGAGGCGTGTACCGAAAATACTGCGGTGGTCATCGCGACTCATCTCTACGGCGTGCCATGTCAGATTCAGGAAATTGCCGACATATGCGCACGCACCAACACGAAGCTCATCGAGGACTGCGCGCACTGCTATGGCGCCTCCGTGGACTCGAAGAAGGTCGGGTCGTTTGGTGATGCGGGTTGTTTCAGTTTCGAAACATCCAAGGTCATCAACACGATGGGTGGCGGTATCGTGACTTTGTCAGATCCGGAAGTTGGCAAGCGTCTCAGAGAACTCGCCGCAGAGGAGCCTCGCAACGGCATGAAGTGGCTGATGCGCAGGTTATCGAAAACAACCTTCGAGGCAACTGTCACGAATCGTTTGCTATTCAACCTGGGCGTTTATCAGATGCTGCGCATCGCTTCTTCGGGTGATAGCGACGAAGACCGGTTTGCATCGGGATACCAGGGCGATGAGGTGTCGCTAAAAGGCAAGATGGGGCGCTACACGAATTACCAGGCTCGGCTGGGTCTGCGTCAGCTCAAGACCATCGAAGCCCGGAACCAGCGTCGTACGGACAACGCAGAACGTCTTATTAGTCAGATTGATGGCAAGATACCGTTGCAGAAACCAGCATCGACGGGCCCGGGCGATTACGCGAATTTCATGCTCGTCACCGTGCTCGCGAGCAAGCTGTCGGAATTGGCGGCTGCTCTGCTGAAGAAGGGCGTTGATACCAAGCATCTCTACATGAGGGATTGCAGCCGCATGTTCGAGGGTGAGCGGCCGTTCCCGAACGCAGTAAGAGCCGAAAAAGAGGTCTTGCATCTGCCGGCGTATCCGGAAATGTCCGATGCAGATGTCGATCGAGTAGCCAATGCCGTTAGCGAAGCAGCGGCAGCTATGGATAGCCAATAATGCAATTTACAAAATTCGAACACTTGCTGACCAGGCACAGGTTTCTGTTCCTGCTCTTGACCGGCGCGCTGCTCTTCATCGCGTTTCTTGGCCTGCGGGAAGTCTGGTATCCAGATGAGCCGGACATTGCCGAAGTCGCGAGAGCGATGTTCCTCAGCGGCGACTGGGTGTCTCCTCGACGCATGGGGGAGATATGGGTCGACTATCCACCGATGATTTACTGGATAGGAACGATTTCCTCACACATCTTCGGCGGGATGTCCGCATTCTCGCTGCGTTTTCCGAATGCCATCGCGGCAATTATCACGATTCTGCTGACAGCCGGTATTGCCAAATCCTGGTTCGGGGAGAAAGCGGGTCTCTGGGCTG
>Ga0316201_10001444_pt1 | contig 15992 bp, 12 predicted proteins | sample CS6wburrow_MG_FD_204516 | JGI IMG/M metagenome (GOLD analysis project Ga0316201, IMG submission 204516) | Coastal sediment microbial communities from Delaware Bay, Delaware, United States - CS-6 worm burrow | ecosystem: Environmental > Aquatic > Marine > Coastal > Sediment | place: USA... | reverse complement strand
CACTAGATGGGGGATTGGTCTTTGACGCCACCGGGGGCGGGGAGCACACCGTCCCCTTCAATCTGACCGGCCGGGTTCCGTTCAAGCGGTAGCGGCTGGCATCAACAAGAGAGCCGTGCGGACCACGGCGGAAACAGCCATCGCCGCGGCATCGGCATTGTCGCTCAATCCAATGGCGGCCCATGGTAAGTTCAACAGGTGCACGACAATGATCATCGTCATCGGAGAAATCCTGGTCGATCGCTTTCCGGACTACGAACGCATCGGCGGCGCCCCTTTTAATTTCGCCTACCATCTCTGGCAGCTGGGGTGGCCGGTACGGTTTTTTTCCCGGATCGGCGACGATGCCCCTGGAGAGAGGATTCGACGGTATCTGGAACGAAGCGGATTTCCGCAGGGCGACATTCAAGTCGACCGCAGCCATCCCACGGGAACAGTGGACGTCGCCCTCGACGGCCAGGGCGTTCCCCACTTTACCATCTGCGACGATGTGGCCTATGACTACATCGCGCTTCCCGGTGCGGCGGCCGTCGCCGCATCTCCCATCGACTTGATCTATTTCGGAACCCTGGCCCGGCGCACCCTCCGCGGCTTCAGCCAGGTCGAAGCCTTTCTAAATCAAGCAGGGGCGTCGGTCATCCAATTCTGCGACATCAACCTGCGTCCGCCCCATATCAATCCAGCTGCCGTGGCGGCATCGTTGAAGCACGCCGACCTGCTGAAACTGAACACCGAGGAGCTGGCGCTCGTGAGCACGCTGTGCAATGGCCCCGGTGCAGTTGAGGACGCCATCGAATGGCTGCTGGGCGATCATGGCATCGACGCCGTGGCCGTCACCAGGGGCGCACAGGGCAGCACCCTCTATTCGAAGCGCGCGACTAGCCATTCCCCACCGGTGCAGGTGGCCCAGATGGTGGACACGGTGGGTGCCGGAGACGCCTACGCAGCCGTCCTGGCAGCCGGCCGCCTGAATCATCTGCCGGATGACGTCACCTTGAACCTGGCCACTCGGTTCGCCGCCGACATTTGCGCCATTCCAGGCGCCACCCCTGACGATGCCGGGCGTTACAAAACCTTGAAAGATGAAATGGAGAGGATCGTCCATGCCACATAGCTTACCGTACATCCAGATGTTCAGCGTTCACGGCCTGCTGCGTGCTGAGAACCTGGAGCTGGGCCGCGACGCTGACACAGGGGGCCAGATCAAATATGTGATCGAGTTGGCCCTGCACCTTAGCCGCCGGAGCAAGATCGGTCGGATCGACTTGTTCACCCGGCTCATCAAAGACAAGCAGGTATCGGCTGACTATTCCCGCCCCGTGGAGAAGATCAACGACAAATTGCGAATCATCCGCATCCAGTGCGGCGGGCGAAAATACATGCGCAAGGAGCTACTCTGGCCCCATCTTGCCGAATTTACAGATAAAACCATCAAATTCATCAAACGTGAAGGTCAGATCCCCGATATCGTCCACGGCCACTACCCGGACGCAGGCTACGTGGCCATGCAGCTGGCCAGCGTCTTCGGCCTGCCCTTTATCTACACAGGCCATTCACTGGGACGCGCCAAGCTGGGCAAGCTCATCGGCGATGGCATGAAACCTGCGGACATCGACAAAAAATTCAAGATCAATCAACGCATCAAAGCGGAAGAAGAGATCCTGGCCAACGCAGATATGGTGATTACCTCCACCCGCCATGAAATTAAAGAGCAGTATGGATTGTACCGCAACAAAGCGGTGCCCCGCTATCACACCATGCCCCCGGGCATCGACATCAGCAAATTCTATCCGTTCTATCATGACATGCTCGAAGACAGCGACAAATCGGAAGACGCCCGGTATGCCCAGGCCTCCATGTTGAAAGAGTTGAACCGGTTCTTCTCCTATCCGGAAAAGCCTCTGATCCTGGCGCTGTGCCGTCCGGATAAACGCAAAAATATTTCCGGCCTGATCCAGGCCTACGGTGAAGACCTGCAGCTTCAGGCCATGGCCAACCTGGCCATCTTCGCCGGCATCCGTCGGGACATCGACACCATGGAGGACAACGAGCGCAACGTGCTGACCCAGATGCTGCTGCTAATGGACAAGTATGATCTCTACGGTAAAATGGCAATCCCCAAGAAGCACAACTTCGAACACGAAGTACCCGCTCTCTACCGAATCGCGGCAGAGAAGCGGGGGGTCTTCATCAATACGGCCCTCACCGAACCCTTCGGCCTGACACTGTTAGAAGCCTCAGCCACGGGCCTGCCCATCGTCGCCACCAACGACGGCGGCCCCAATGACATCGTGCACAATTGCGACAACGGCCTGCTGGTCGATCCGACGGACACCAAAGCCATCGGTGCCGCCCTGCGCAAGATCATTACGGACAAGGAGGCCTGGGAGGCCTATTCCAAAAACGGCATCATGAATGTTCGCAACCACTACACCTGGGAAAGTCACGCAAAGGCGTATGACAAGAACATCAGCACCCTGATCTCCACCATCAGGGCTTCCGATATGAATACCGCCAAACCCGCCGATGCCTTCGGCCGGCGGTTGCTCAAGCTGGACTACTTCATCATTTCGGACATCGACAACACGCTGATCGGAGATAAAAACGACCAGTTAAAGGCACTGATGCGAATTGTCAAAAAGAACCGCGACCGTATCGGGTTCGGGGTGGCCACGGGGCGGACCAGTGAATCGGCCCGAAAGATTCTCAAACAGTACGACGTACCGACGCCGGACGTCACGATCAGCTCGGTGGGCAGCGCCATTTTCTATGGATCCGAGAAAACCCCGGGAAAGGGCTGGGCGGCGCACATCGCCTACAAATGGCAGCGCGACAAAATCGAGCGGCTGCTGCACCAGTTTGCTTTCCTGACCCTCCAGGAAAAAGCGGCCCAGCGCAGGTTCAAGATCAGCTACTACATGGCGCCTGGAAAGGACCGCCTTGCCCAGATCCATAATTGCCTGCTGTCAAACAAATGCCGCTATACGCTGATCTACTCCCATGACGAATATCTGGATATCCTGCCGCTCAGGGCGTCTAAAGGAAAAGCCATCCGATACCTCAGCTACAAATGGGAAATACCGCTGCGCAATTTCCTGGTGTGCGGTGACTCCGGCAACGACGAAGAGATGCTCCGCGGCGAACCAAGGGCGGTTGTGGTGGGAAACTACAGCCACGAGTTGGCCGCCTTGAAGGGCAGCCGCAACGTATACTTTGCCACAGGGGAATGTGCGGCCGGCATCATCGAGGGATTGAAACACTACCGTTTCATCGAAAACAGCCTGAAGGGTTAACCAATGAGCATCCAGAACAAAGTAAACTTGATCACCTACCCCGATAGCCTGGGCAGCAACCTGCTCGAGCTTCACTATGTATTGCGGCGCTACCTCGAACACGCTGTGGGGGGCGTTCATCTCCTGCCGTTCTACCCCTCATCGGCCGATCGCGGATTCTCTCCGCTGACCTATGATGAAGTCGACCCGGCCTTCGGCACCTGGGATGACATTGAGATGATCGGCAGGGATTTTGATCTGACTTACGATTTTATGGTCAACCATATCTCCCGGCAGTCCGTTTACTTTCAAGACTATATCGAAAAAGGCCAGGACTCGAAATACGCCGATATGTTTCTCTCCTTCAACAAGCTCAGCCCTAACGGTGAAATCGATGAAGAAACCCTTGCCAAAGTGTACACCCGTAAACCGCGGCCGCCGTTTACCATGATCGAGCGCGCCGACGGCTCCAGGGAAAAAATCTGGTGTACTTTCGACTACGAACAGATCGACCTCGATTTACAGTCGCCCATTACAAAGGAGGTCATCCGCAACTACCTCATTCGACTGGCCCGCACCAATGCCAAGATGATTCGGATGGATGCAATCGCCTACACCACGCACGAGCTTGGAACCAATTGTTTCTTCCTGGAGCCTCAGGTATGGGAAGTGCTCGACTGGCTCAAGGAATATATCGCCCCTTTTGACACCATCATGCTTCCAGAGGTACACGAGCACTACAGCTATCACCTGAAGATCGCCGCAAAAGGTTATTGGACCTACGATTTCGCCCTGCCCATGTTGGTTCTACACACCCTCTACCACCATACCAGCGAGCGACTCATAAACTGGTTTCGCATCTGCCCGCGCCATCAATTGACCACGTTGGACACCCACGATGGTATGGGGGTGGTGGATGTACAGGATCTACTCACGCCGGAGGAGATCGATCGCACCATGAATGGATTGGATGAAAAAGGCTCCAACACCCGCAAACTCTACTCCGGCGAAGAATATCAGAATCTCGATGTCTATCAGGTGAACTGCACCTACTATTCGGCGCTGGAGTGCAACGACGACTCCTATGTTGCCGCCCGCACGATTCAATTCTTTGCTCCGGGCATCCCTCAGGTCTATTATGTCGGGCTGTTGGCCGGTGAGAACGATATCGAACTGGTGGAGCGCACCAAAAACGGAAGAGACATCAATCGCCACAATTACACCCTCGATGAGATTGAGAGCGCAATACAGAAACCGGTGGTGCAGCGCCTTTTAAAACTGATGGAATTTCGAAATTCCTACCCGGCCTTCGACGGCCAGTTCGTCATCAAAGAGGCTCCCGACGACCATCTCGAACTGGCCTGGACCCAGGCCCCCTATCATGCCACGGCCCATATCGACCTGAACACTTACGTCTCGGAGATCACCTACTACGACCATATCCGGCGTAAGAATATCTCCTTTATCGTGTGAATAAAGGCTATCGATACCAGACAGTGGTGCAACCGCTCCAGCCGTTTTGTCGACTCCATCGTCATAGAAGCGGTTTCAAAACCTCCCCTCGGACCCGATTCCTCCCTAAGCGCTGCTCCCATCGAACTCGAGGGGCAGGATCAACTTGAAAAGGGCACCCTGCCCCAGTTGGCTGTCGACGCGGATATCCCCGTCCATGGAGCGGGCCAGGATGCGGGAGACGGCCAATCCCAGGCCGTGGCCATGTCGGGCGACTCCCGGCCAGGGGCTCACCTGCTTGTAGCGTTCGAAGATCTTTTCGACGTGATCTTCCGCAATCCCGGGGCCGTCGTCCCGAACGGCGAGGGTAAACTTGCCGCGCTGGAGGGTAATGTCCAGCAGGACGTGGTTGCGCCTGTAGGAGAGGGCGTTTTTGATCAAATTGGCCATCACCTGGCGGACCTTGGTCTCATCCTGCACCATCTGAGCGGATTCAGCCGCCGGTTGGGCTTCGATGCGGACGCCCCGGGCGGCCAAGGCGGAAAGCTGGGCCTGCTGGTCGTCGACCGGCATGATCTGGTCGAAGATCTCCGCAGCATGGGATTCGACAACCTCCAGCAGGACCTGCTTGGCAAGGTCCACCGGATTGAAGGGCCGACAATTGAAACAGACCGCTTCGGCGCGGCCGACCTCCAGCAGTTCTTCCAGAAGAGATCGGACTTTTACAGTGCCTCTCAATATGCGCTTGAGGGTGCGGGACTGTCTTTCGGGAGAAATCCGCTGTCCCGGTTGCGTTGATGCCAGCATGCGGGTATTGGTCTCGATAATGCTCAGCGGATCTTTGAGTTCATGGATCAAAAATTCGATATTGACCTGCTGGAAGAAATCTTCATCGTGGTGCTTTTCTGGTGCCGGTTGGTGGGGGCTAGGCAAGTGCGTCATGGCATCGAAGGTCACATCGTCACTGCGGCGCAGAATATCTTCAACGGCGTAGGCCATGGTCAGCAAGCGATCAAGGTTGCGCTGGGCCCGTGCGTAAGTCTTCTGCCAATCCTGGTCCGGCCCCGGCCCTTCTGCCGGCGACCGCTGCAGCAGTTTCAAGGAGGCCGAGAGCACCGCCAGGGGGGTCTTCAACTCGTGGGAAAGGTGGACAATGGCCTCCTCCTTGGCCTGGTCAAGCGCCTCAATCCGCTCCAAGGCGTTGGTCAATCCGTCACGGGTGCGGTGGTGGACCACGGCCAGGGCAATGATGTCCGCAGCAGCCTGGAGGAGCGTTGCATCAGTCTCGACGAAGCGCCCGTCTCTCTTGTTGACCAGGCAGAACACACCGATCACCTGGTCTCCGTCCTGCAGCGGAACGCCAAGCATGCTTTTGGTGTCGTACTGCAGTTGCTCGTCGACCCGGCTGAAGCGATAGCGGCTACGCACATAGTCATTGATCACCAATGGACGCCCGGTGCGGCGGATTTCCCCGGCGGCCCCCTTGTCGGCAGGAAATCGAATGCTGCCGAGCCTGCGCTCGACGGCACCGTCTTCGTATGACCCCACCCGGTAATGGAACTCGGAACTGGCGGTGTCCAGGAAGAGAACAGCGGCACCGTCGGCCGCCAGGTGCTGGCGCATCACCCGTGCGGTAAAACTAGTCAGGCGATCGAGGTGATCGAAACGGCGCAGCGCTTGAATGATGTCCAGCAGGATGTCGTGATCGGCCGTGTTCATATCCAACTTGGAATCCTCTCCAGTCCGCCATATCGGTGGTGCGATTTGGACTTGAGTCAACGGGACGATTCGTGTATTTAGTGTGGTGTTACGAAGGTCCACTGTGAAGAATTTGCAATAGGGTGTCAAGTCCAAAGCTTGCGCCCGCGCCCTATCCATCAAGTCAAAATCAGCTCGGCACTGCCTGCGGCGCTGGAACGTTTTAGATCGCCCTGAGGGAAGGGCTGTTTAGATTGGCCCCTGCGACGTTCCGCTCTTCAGGTGGGCGAACACCATCACAGTCTCTGTGGGGTTGAAATTCGAGGCGCTCTTGAAGTTACCAAAATTTTTTAAGCCCAGGTGGCAGCACCATGACCGTTCGGTCCGTCTCAAGGCGCTGTCACGGATTAGAGACGCCGCCGTCCTGCGCCGGATTGTGGAGGAGAGTGACGATGAACGGCTGCAGCTCGATGCCGCCCAACGGCTCGGGGACGACGCCTTGGTCAGGACCATCGCACGCTGCGCTAAAGAGGCGGCGGTTCGGCTTGAGGCGGCCTTGGCCGTCGGAGAACAGTCCTGCCTCGCTGCCATTGCCTTGAACGACTGGGCCATTGAACGGGGATTGAAAGCCGTGGAAGGCATCGCCAACCACATGGTATTGCGCCGTATTGCCCGATCGGCAAAGCAGGATGCGATCCGATTGGCCGCCGCCATCAAGCTCGACCATCCCGAACTGCTGAAGGAGGTGGCCAGATCCTCCAACCTCGTCGACATTCACTGGAAAGTGGCCAGGCGGCTTAATGATCCCCAATTGATGGCGGAAGTCACACTGTTCAGGCCCTGCAGCAGCAGACTGGCACCGTTGCGCCGCAAGGCTAAAAACGCCCTGATGGCCTACCTCGATCAATGCCGGCAGAAAGAGGATTCTCGTAGTTTGCTTTCGGTGATGCAATCGATTCCGCACCTCTCCTTCAAATTGGAGGCGTTTGTGCGCCTGCCGCCGGAGGCTGTCACTGCCCCGGTGCTGCGCTTTTTGACGCGCCAAAACTTCCGCTATGTAGAAAAAACCCTGGTGGAGCGAATGCTGGCGCAGGTCATGCTTGGGGGCTGGCTGATTTGGCCGACCCGCGAAGAGCTTACCTGTGTCCATTGCAAGGGGAGCGGACAATTATCCCTGAAGTGTATCTCGATACACAATACCTGGTGCGACCAGGACGTATTTCCCTGCCCCGAATGCAGCGGCATGGGAAAAACCACCTTTTCTCTGGCGATCTGCCGCAACCCTTCAGGCCATCAGGCGGTGTTTCGAATACCCCAATAAGTCGAGGTCAAACGTCATCCCCAGGTTGCCCGGAAAGGGTAAACCGCCATTTGCAATGCATCTCCGCCGGATGCTCGTCCGGTGGCGCAAACAAGCACTCCACAGACAACCGGGGCTCGATGATACGGCCGAAATTGAGAAATTCTTGCCGATGCATCTCTTTGCAGTCATATTCCTCCAGGCCGTGCTTCAGCCGCGCCACCTGGGTCGGACAGGAGGGAACAGTGAGGATCACCGCATCGTCCCCCTGATCGATCTGATAATCCACCAGGATGCACCAGGGGAAAAACCGCAAGGCCCGGACAAACCCCTCAAGGCCCCGGTCGTTGATATCGAAGCGATGGACCAGATCCTTGGCCGCCATAGCGGAAACTTTGGCCCACACCGCGGTATTGATACTCTCGGCTGTCTTCTGATCGAAGCGCTCAGCCACATTGAGAAACCAAAACGCGTCCACCACCCGGTAGTGCCACAACAAAAAGGCAATATACTGTCTGAGCTGCTCGGCCGGCATCTTCTCAAATAACGCCAAATTCATCTGTCCCCTCCTTTTGGCCGGGAACCCGTCGGGACGGCGCCGGGCGCCCATGGGCGCGGTACAGGCCGTGGTATTGAACGCCTTCGACCGTCTACGGGGCTGAATCACATCTGGGACAGATGCCGGCGTGAAAATGATAGACAACAGCAGCCTTTTCTTGACATCCGTCCCATTGAACCATATAAGTGCCTGATATGGCATAACTTTAACCTATCTTAGCATAGATGCAGACATAAAGATATCAATACCATGCTGTTTAGCAGCCCACTGTTTCTCTTCATCTTTCTTCCGGCTTCAATCCTGGTGTACTATAGTCTCAGGCCCTGGGCCGGAAACCGTGCGGCCAACGCCGTGCTGCTGGTATTCAGCTATCTGTTCTATCTCTGCGGGGCAGGTCCGTTCACTCTGATCCTGCTCGGATCGACGGTGGCCGATTACCTGCTGGGCCTGCTGATCCTGCACAGACGGTCAGCCGATAAAGTTTGGGTGTTCGTGTCGCTGACCTTGAATATCGGCTTGCTGGCCTATTTTAAATATGCCAATTTCTTCGTTTCCGAGGCCAATGCATGGCTGTCGGCAACTGGCCGTGTCCCGGTGGCGTGGACCGAGGTGGCGCTGCCCATCGGCATTTCGTTTTTCACCTTCCAGAAAATCAGCTATATCATCGATGTCTATCGGAGGCATACCCGACCGCTGGCCAACTTCATCGATTTTGCCCTGTACGTGGCCATGTTTCCCCAATTGGTCGCCGGACCCATTGTACGGTTCAAGGACATCTGGGATCAATTGAGACTGCGCACCGAATCCTGGGAGAATGTGTATGCCGGTTCCCTGAGATTCTGCTGGGGCCTGGCCAAAAAAGTGCTGATTGCCGATGCCTGCGGTCAGGTGGCCGATGTAGCCTTTGGACTGGACATCGCCATGCTGGACACCAAAACGGCCTGGCTGGGCGCCCTGGCCTATACCTTCCAGATCTATTTCGATTTTTCGGCGTACTCGGACATGGCCATCGGCCTGGCCCGCGTTTTCGGTTTTCACCTACTTGAGAATTTCAACCGGCCCTACGCGGCCAGGAGCATCACCGATTTCTGGCACCGCTGGCACATCTCCCTGAGCCGCTGGTTCCAAGACTATGTGTACATTCCTCTTGGCGGCAACCGCAAGGCGAGGGGTCGAACCTATGCCAATTTGCTGACTGTCTTCACTTTATGCGGACTCTGGCACGGCGCCAACTGGACATTTGTATGCTGGGGCCTCTATCACGGATTTTTTTTGATTGCAGAGCGCCTCACCGGTTTCCGTCGGGCTGCAGGCGGCAGGTGGGGCTGGATAGGGCGGCCCCTGGCGTTTTTGATCGTGTTGTTCGGCTGGGTGCTCTTTCGGGCAGACTCGTTGCCCCATGCTGCAGCTTTTGCCCGTATCATGGCGATACCTTTGGAGTTGCCACTGACCGCTGAACTATACGGCGTTTTGCACTATCGCAATGTAGTGTTCATGGCCGCTGCGGCCGTGGCAACGCTGGGGGCATCGTTTTTGCCCCGTTGGGAACAGGTTTTTCAACCATGCCGGCCGTGGCGGGTCGCGTTGGGATTGGTCCTGATCGTTGCGATTTTGCCCTATTGTGCAGCTTTTGTAATGGCTGGCGCTGCAAATCCGTTTATTTACTTCAGGTTCTAGGATGAGCAATAACCAAAAAAGGTGTTCAATTCCCCATCTGCTGATCTCCGGTCTGTTTGTGGCCCTGCTGATGCTGCCGGTGGTCCACGGGCTGACCGCCTCGTATGCAGGGAACCCCAATGCCAAGGCAAAGCTGAGGGGGCCCGGCTTCCAGAGGGAGGCCTTGCTGGAGCCGGGGTACTACAAAACCTGGTACCGCTACGCTGAAAACCTGGTGACGCTTCATAACCCGCTGACCCTGGCAAAGACCTGGATCGATTACCGTCTCTTCGCAATGAGCGATTCCAAGGGGATCCACGTGGGAAGGGAGGGCTGGCTGTTCGACGGTCATGCGCTGGCAAGCTACCGAAAAGACGGCTGCGATCAGGCGGAGCATATGACCCGTCAGATCATGAATATCCGCTCGGCGGCGCGCCTTGCAGAATTGGCGGGCCGGCGTTTCATTTTCAGCATTATACCGGATAAGTCCACCATATACCCGGAATACGTCGGACCGGTACCGCAAAATCAGGCCTGCTCCAAAAGCTTGTACGATCTTTTTCTCTCTGTTCATCAGCAGCAACCCATAGAGGCTTTTGTCCGTCTCGATCTGCCCCTGACGGCCGCCAAATCGCCCCAGCGGTTGCTTTACGACACTGCTGGTCGCCATTGGAATGCCGACGGCGCCAAAATCGGCACCCAGACCCTGCTTGGAGCGCTGTTCGGTTCCTCTCCTTCCGAGAACGGCGATGCCACTGCCGACGATTTGAGCCGAGCCTTGATGGGGGTCCCAGCGGAAAACGCCGCCGAAATCGGAGACAAAACCGATCAGGACGGAAAAAAGCACTATTCAGCCTGCGTGCTCTATGGCGGGCAGGCCACGACGCACCTGCTGGCCCGCCTGATACCACGCTTCGACCGGGTGGATGTGATTGCCTCTCCCAGAATCCCGTCCCAGAACCACAATGAAGATCTTGCCGCCTATGAGACCATCATTGCCCTGATTGACGAATCCGAACTGGCGGAATTGAGCTTTGACATGGACCGGTTTTGCCGAATGCTGGGTGCCGATGCTTCGGCAGGGGCCCGGCATACCATCGACCTGAGGACCATCGCGGCCAAAACCGGCAGCGCCCTGCAGATGGTGGAAAACCGCCTGGTGATCAAATCCGTGGGGGCAACGGCTTTCATCGAAATGCCAGGGCTTCCCGGCTCAGACAACCACAGCCTGCGCATACTGAAACTGGCTCTCAGGGCACCCCAGCGCGGAGAACTGACCTGGGCCGTGGCAGGCGACTCTGACCAGCGCAACATTCGACAGCTGCGTAGCGGCCTCAACCAGCTTTACCTGCCGCTGCCGAGCAAGCCGGTTGTAAGGTTGCTGATCAATACCGGGCAAACCGCGGGCATCTTTCGGCTGGAAAACGCAGAGCTGCTCTCCTACGGTGATACGGCTGCTTTAATGCTGCCGCCGATGGAGACGGTACGCAGGACGGCCAGCGGGAACGGCACCCGGGCCGGAACGATCAACGGCTCCGGTGAAATTGCCGTGGAACCTGACCTGCCGCCGGCCATCGTTCTGAACGACATCGAGACGAAGCGAATCTTTCAGCGAAGAGGGACGGCCTGCGACATCTTTATTTCCGGCTCCTACAGGGGCCGCCCGGAGGCCATCGAGGCGGCTGTGCTGCAGTATGACAGCGACAAGATCGTCGTGCCCTGGTCAAGGGTGGATGCGACCCCCGCCAACGGGATCTTCATGGGGGTGCTTCCCAGTGTGCCCCAGGGGGGCTGGTACCGGCTGGCCGTCCGGTTTGCCGAAGCACAGGAGGTCAACGACCAGGGCAAATCTCCTTGGGGGGTTGGCCTTCTGGTGGCCTGCATCGGTCAGTCCAACATGCGGGAGTGGTTTCATACCGGCAGCGATCTCACTCCCAACGCGTTGATGAGCGTCCACCGCGACAACACGTGGAGCAGCGCCGCCGCAGCGGGCAACGGGGCTGTTGCGTTCGCCAATCATCTGATCACCCGCCTGGGCATCCCGGTGGGCCTGCTGGACTATGCGGTGAACGGCTCTGGCCTTTGCCGGGAGGCGGACTGGGGCAAAGGGTATTGGGCCGATCGATCCCCGCAAAGCATTTACCATCGATTCATCCAAGGCGTCACCGCCACAGGCGGCGCATTAGAGTATGTCGTATGGATGCAGGGAGAAGCCGACGCGGCACGAAAAACCGTTACCGGTAATCAATACCGCAAGACCCTTAACAAGTTCATCAACCGCCAGGTCCGCGCCGATATCGTCAATGGTTCACCCAAAGACCATCTGCCCTTTCTGGTAATCGGCATGGTCAAACGGCCGGTCGGCCTGGACGAGCCCCACCAGGCGATCCGTAACGCCCTGGTAGCAGTCACCCGGGAAACCGCCGATTGCTATCTTGCCGCCACCACCCTGGACTTGGACAACCTGGGGCGCCAGCATCTGACACCCCAGGCCTATACCCAGTTGGGCCGGCGCACCGCCCAGACCGTCCTTTACTTGCTGGCCAAAGCCGACTACCACCGCGGCCCCCATGTCGTTCAAGCCGATTTGAGAGATGACATCACCATCGAGCTGCGCATGGACCATCGGGGGGGCAAAGACTTCAATCCGGCACGCGGCATTTCGGGGTTCAAAGCATTCAGCAGCGGCAGTGCGGTTCCCATCACTTCGGTCCGTCGCATCGCTGCTGACCGGATCGAGCTCCGCCTGGCCAGGTCGGTAGAGCGCCCCCTCCGCCTCACCTATCTGCACGGTGCCATGCCGGACACCCAAAACCCGGTCCGGGACGACTCGGCCCTGCAGCTGCCGTTGGAGCCTTTTCAAACCCTCTTGGAGTAATCGATGAAGCGACCGCAGCGGCCTGTGACGGCCTGGTTGAAGAAGTACTGGTTTATGATTGGCCTTGTTGCCGTTGCCGCTGTTACCATGGCCGACCGCTATGAATGGACCGTGGCGGCAGGGCGCTGGCTCAAGGCCCACCAGGGACCGGGCATGGTCATTTTCGCCATCTTCTTCTTTTCCGGCCTCGCACTGGACGCCCGCCTGCTGAGAAAAGGGCTGGGTGACGGTAAAGCCACTGCAGCAGCCTTGGTCTCGATCTTTATTTTCGCTCCGATGGTGGCATGGCTGTTCCGATTCCTACCCCTGGACCATCAAATCATTACGGGCCTGTTTCTAGTGGCCGTCATGCCGTCAACCTTGAGCAGCGGTGTGGTGATGACCGGGGGTGCCGGCGGAAATGCCGCCCACGCCCTGCTCGTCACCATCATCGCCAACGCCTTGGCCGTCTTTACCATACCCGTCGTGCTGAGTCTTCTTCTGGCGACCACCGGCGATAATCGTCTCGTTGTCATCGACAAAACCGCCATCATGATCAAGATCGCCCTGCTGGTGCTGGTCCCCTTGGCCCTGGGCATGGCCGTTCAATACTTCTTCCGCCGGCAGATTGCCCCTTGGAAAGGCCGCACCCAGGTCATCAACCAACTGCTGATCCTGGCCATCGTCTGGATGGCCATGTGCCAGAGCCGAGCCGCCATCCTGGCCGGAAGCCATGCCATCCTTTCCATCAGTGCGGCAACCCTCGGGTTTCACCTGGTGTTGGTGGCCCTGGCGGCGTCCACGGCCAAATGCATGGGTATCGGACCAGGCCGCCGGGAGAGCATTATTTTTATGGGCGGGCAGAAAACCCTGCCCCTTTCGGTTATCCTCCAGGTCACCCTCTTTCCGGAATACGGCCTCGCGCTGGCTGTTTGTGTGGTGCACCACATCCTGCACCTCATTGCGGACGCCTACCTGGTAGAAAAACTGAAACAAAAGGCCTGAAGCGCAGCGCCCAAAGTGCAGCGATTGGCAGACAGTAAAGATCGAAGCACGATTTGACCCTTTTTTTTAAGGTTGAACCAGTGTATGCTGCAGCAATGCAGCATGAATCACCTACGCCGCCACAGCAATTGAAAAGAGCTTGCGATGGATCGTCAAAACAAGAATGTCCTCAGGGAAAGAATCAAGAAGAAATTAAAACAGACGGATATCGATATTGCCGCCTTCGAGCTGCTGACCAAGCCAATTTCTCCGGATAGCGCCATTGGCCGACTCACGCGGATGGAGGCAATCAGCAGCAAAAGCATCAATGAAGCTGCATTGAAGAAAGCAATAGAGACAAGGGATAAATTAAGACGCGCCCTGGACGACATCGATGATCCGGACTTCGGTTTTTGCCGCGAATGTGACAGACCCATTCCAGCGGAGCGGCTCATGATCCTGCCGGAGACGGACCTATGTGTCCAGTGTGCCCAGGAACTGGGCGGGTAAGCCCGAAAAATTGACCTGCCCGGTTTTGGAAGGGCAAGTTATGCCTTACCTGGAAACGAGCAAAAGCAATCGCACCTTCTATCGGTTGATCCCGGGATCCGCTGACCGGCCCTATCTTGTTTTTCTTCACGAGGGGCTCGGCAGCGTGACGATGTGGAAGGATTTTCCCGACATATTATGCCACGCCACAGGCTGCCCGGGCCTGATTTACGATCGTCTGGGATTCGGTCACTCATCTCCACAGCTCTGCCCGAGGACGGTGCATTATTTGCATTACAACGGACTGGTGGAGCTGTTCGAGGTACTCGATAGTGTTATTGCGGAAAAACCCTTCTGGCTGGTAGGCCATTCCGACGGCGCCAGCATCGCTCTGATTTACGCCGCTGAACAGCCAGTCCGGCTCGAAGGCGTCATTGCCGAAGCACCCCACGTGATGGTTGAACCTGTCACATTGGAGGGCATTCGCAGGACAGTCCGGACCTGCGACGAGCGCCTGCGCAATGCCCTTTCCAAGCACCACGGCAGAATGGCTGAACGTGTATTTACGGCCTGGCATGAGATCTGGCTCAGCCCGGCATTCCGCCACTGGAATATCGAGTATCTATTGCCGTCGGTTCTCTGCCCATGCCTGATATTACATGGCAGGGAGGATCCCTACGGAACGGTGGAGCAGGCCCGCCTGATCGCTTCGAAGCTGTCCGGACCGTGCCGACTCGAAATCATTGAGGCATGCGGCCATGCGCCGCACCATGAAGCAACCGAGATCGTGCTTCCCCTCATGATCGAATTTATGAAAAACTGCCATCGATAATGTTTCAGGCGCTATAGGGAGCATCTGCATCGGCCCTGTCGCAGACCACATCAACCATCGAAGATATCCAATGAGAAGGCTCTATGTTTAAAATCGTGACCAGTCTCGATGACCTGCTGAAAACCTATATGGTCCGCGGTATCGTCTTCATGGGAGAACAGCAGATCAGTTACGCAATGGAAGTGGATGACGATGAGCATGCCGCACTCCATATTCTGGGGGAGATCGACGGGGAACCAGTGGCTGCCGCCCGGGTGCGGTACAGGGCGGGCTACGCCAAATTGGAGCGCATCGCGGTCCGTCAGGAGTGGCGCAGCCAGGGTCTCGGCAGCGCATTGACCCGATTCATGATTCAAACGGCCAAAGCGCACGGCTATACGACATTCAAGCTGCACGCCCAGACCTATGCCAAAGGGCTGTATGAAAAGCTTGGCTTCGTTGAGGTGGGGGAACCGTTCATGGAGGCCGGCATAGAGCACTGCCTGATGATACGGCAAGGAGGATAGCAATGGAACCGGCAGTCTTCGACGCCAAGCGCGTCACAAGATCGTATCGACAAATCATCAATGCAGAACCCGAGGTGGTCTTTCCATTGCTCTGCCCAGTGCGGGAGTCGGAGTGGCTGGAGGGGTGGTGCTATTCCATGATTTTCAGCCGCTCCGGCCTGGTCGAGGAAGGTGCCGTCTTCAGCACACCGCTGGAGGACGAAGCGGACACCGTTTGGGTCGTCACCCGCCACGACCCGCAGCGGCGCAAGGTCCAGTTCACCCGGTTTACCCACAAGTCCAGGGTCTGTGTCCTCAATATCGCCGTTCATCAGGCCGAGGAGAGCCGCTCGCACGTTGATATTGACTATACGTTCACGGCCATTGCACCGGGCGGCAATGCTTTCG
>Ga0316201_10001443_pt1 | contig 15994 bp, 14 predicted proteins | sample CS6wburrow_MG_FD_204516 | JGI IMG/M metagenome (GOLD analysis project Ga0316201, IMG submission 204516) | Coastal sediment microbial communities from Delaware Bay, Delaware, United States - CS-6 worm burrow | ecosystem: Environmental > Aquatic > Marine > Coastal > Sediment | place: USA... | reverse complement strand
GTGTCCAGAGTTTCTGAAGCGGTTATCGAAGGGCTTGCAGAAAGAAAGAACAGTAAGGACAGTGAGGGTGAAGCGCCTAAAGCGGCCGCTCCCGCTCCTGCACCGGCCCCTGAAGCTGCCCCTGCCACGGAGACTGCTACAGAAGTTGTTGTAGAGGCTGCAGCTAGCAAGGAAGAAGAATAAAAAATATTAATAAGCATAAAAGTCGTTCGGTTCTATTTGTTACTGAACCTCAAAACGATTTTACTAATACATAAATAGAACAGTATGGAAATGGTAAAGATTACCGCCGCAATGGTAAGTGAATTAAGAAAGAAAACCGGAGCTGGAATGATGGACTGTAAAAAGGCATTAGTGGAGGCTGAAGGTGATTTCGATAAAGCAATTGAGATCCTTAGAAAAAAAGGTCAGAAGATTGCAGAAAAAAGAGCAGATCGTGACTCAAGTGAGGGAGCTGTCATCGCAAAGATTAACGATAGCAAAACCAAAGGTGCTATCGTTTCACTAAACTGTGAAACAGACTTCGTTTCCAAAAATGACGACTACGTTGCTATGGCCCATAGAATGGCTGAAATTGCACTAGGAACTTCATCTAAGGAGGAGTTTATGGCTGCAGATTACGATGGGATGACCATCGAAGAGAAGCTGACCGAACAAACTGGTGTGATAGGTGAGAAAATCGAAATTGGTGCATACAAGACATTGGAAGCTCCGTTTCTTGGATCTTACATCCATGGAAATAAGATTGCTGCACTTGTTGGACTTTCTGCCAATGTTGAGAATGCTGATGTATTAGCCAAGGATTTGGCTATGCAGGTTGCTTCTATGGGAGCTACGACCTTATCTTACAGAGATTTCGATGCAGATTATATCGCTTCGGAGACTGAAGCCAGAATCGCCGCTATTGAAAAAGACAATATCGAGTTGGGTCGTTTAGGGAAAACCTTGAAAAATGTTCCTCAATATATTTCCAGAGCGCAATTAACCGATGAGGTACTTGTTAAAGCAGAAGCCGATATCAAGGCCGAATTGTTAGCTGAAGGAAAACCAGAACAAATTCTGGACAGAATCGTTCCTGGAAAACTTGAGCGATTTATTTCAGACAACACTACCCTGGACCAGGAACAATGTTTGTTAGATCAGAATTTCATTAAAGATGAAAAGCTATCTGTCGCCGATTACGTAAAAACGTATGGTGACGTGGAGGTTGTTTCATTCGAAAGAGTGTCCCTGGCTTAAACAGGTTTTGGTACAATAACAAGACAGGTTGTTTCAAATGTTGAAACAACCTGTTTTTTTTTGATCCTAATTGAAATATGACAATTTAAGATAAGCAGTGTTTATGTATTTTAATTCGGCAGAATATGCCTTGATCCTGTATTGTCCATCCTGAAAAAAATCCACATCAAAATACTTAATGTCATGAGAGCTGTTAGAAGACACAGAGAAGTCCTTAAATTTCTCGTAAATCCCCAAATTATTCATTTTATCAATTAGAATAGTGATCTTGTCCGTATTTAATTTTTTAGGGTAATTGTCCACATAGAACCAGATCTTGCCTCCCTTGCTCTTGTCAATATCAAAAGAAGTATGCCGTTTGGAGGTATTGGGAATTAAATTATCATTTTTAGCCGGTGATAAATGCGAAAAGAAAATTTTCGATTTCGAATAGTAATCTCCCAGTAATGTGCTGGTAGGTGGTGTTTTTTTCTTAGTCCTTAAAGCAATTAAATCGTTGATCTCCTTGGCCGCTTTTATCGGTTGTTGCTCCCCGTTTATGGTATTAATTGATGACGATCGCTTAGGAAGGGTCAATCCATTTGCCATTAGTTCGTTATGTGCTTTACTATCGATAGCCGAGATATAATACATGCCATTGATGCCGCCTACAAGTCCTATCCCGGTGGTTTTTCCTTTAGCGGTAGCAATCCCTATGGCTTTATTCTCTTCATTAAACACAGGGCCTCCGCTATTCCCAGGATGTATTTCAGCATCTGTCTTTATATAGCCATAATCTTCGTTAAAAACATAATCATTACCACTCATTATCCCTACACTAATGGTACTGAGATCTTTCATCATTAATTCGGCAGAGCCCTTGAATTGCGCTGGATAACCATACACACAAAGCTGTTCTCCCTGGCTCACATTATCCGAATTCCCTATGGGAACAGTGGTAAACTTCCGCCTGACAGGATTTCCATCCATGTCGCTTACAATTTTTAACATTGCCCCATCATAGGTCCCAGCGCCAATGGCTATAACTTCTGCCTTGTATAAATTATAATCATTTTCACCTTTCCCATGAAACACCTGGATAACGGGTACCGAGTATCCGGTATTATATACTTTTATTAGATCTTTGCTATTTACGATGTCATCCGAATAGACCGATATAGTGGATTTCTTGATATTATTCTCATAAAAATCATAATCCAGGTAGCCTTTTACACTAGTCTCAACCACATGTTTGTTTGTGAAAAGATAACCGTCTTCAGTAACAATAAAACCTGAACCCCTGCTTAAATATCCTTTGCCTTTTTCGATCTTTTCCAGCGCTTCATCGAACAAGACCACTTTAACCACCCCCTGATAGTATTTGGCAGCTATGAGTTTTGTGTCCAGTCCTTTTTGCTGGCAGGATAAAATGATCAGGAAAACGATCAGGTATTTCAACTTTTTCATTTGTGGTCAGTTTTATTACATCAGAATAGAAACGATGAACTATAAAAATAGGAATTGTATGCGAAACATCAATCTCTTAATGAATCAATTACACTTTAATAACCAAAAAAAATTATAGCCAATTTCGGATAAAAGAATTAATTAATATTTCTGAAATGCCTGATTTGGAAGGTATAACCTCTTTCAATTTTCAGAAATCATCCATAATTTTTCGCTATTTTTGCAGCAACGAAAAACAGTATGCGATACAAAAGAATCCTCCTAAAACTTTCAGGTGAAGCCTTAATGGGAACCCGACAATATGGTATCGATCCGGATCGGCTTCAGGATTATGCCAAGGAAATTAAAGAGATCACCGATCAGGGTGTTGAAGTCGCCATCGTGATCGGAGGTGGAAATATTTTTAGAGGACTTTCAGGCGCCAGTCGCGGAATGGACAGAGTACAGGGAGATCATATGGGCATGTTGGCTACAGTCATCAATGGCCTTGCCCTTCAGGGTGCTCTTGAGGATGAAGAAGTCCCCACCCGCTTGCAAAGTGCCATTAAAATTAATGAAGTGGCAGAACCGTTTATCCGTCGGAAAGCAATAAGGCATCTGGAAAAAGGACGCGTTGTTATCTTTGGCGGAGGTACGGGAAATCCTTATTTTACTACTGATTCTGCTGCGGTTTTAAGAGCCATTGAGGTAGGCGCCGAGGTAATTCTTAAAGGAACACGTGTTGATGGTATCTATTCGAGCGATCCAGAAAAAGATACAGGAGCCACAAAATTCGACAATATCAGCTTTAAAGACGTGCTCCAAAAAGGTTTGAAAGTTATGGATACCACAGCCTTTACTTTAAGTCAGGAAAATGAACTCCCGATAATAGTTTTCGATATGAATACAAGCGGAAATCTATACAAAGTAGTTTCTGGCGAAAATATCGGGACAAAAGTAAATTTGTAACTTTGGTTTGATTCTTGGTAAGAATCTTTAAAATTTTACGTCATGAATGAAGAAATTAAATTTTTATTGGACAGTACCCGTGAAGTAATGGGTAATGCGATCAAACACCTGGAAAAGAAGTTAGTTAACATCAGGGCCGGTAAGGCTTCACCTTCCATGGTTTCTTCTGTAATGGTAGATTACTACGGTACTCCTACCCCTCTTAACCAGGTAGCTAATGTAAATACCCCGGACGGGATGACCATTTCGATTCAGCCCTGGGAAAAATCACTTATTCCCGAGATAGAAAAAGGAATTATGGTTGCCAATTTAGGATTTAATCCTATGAACAATGGTGAAAATGTGATCATAAATGTACCGCCACTAACCGAGGAAAGAAGGATAGAATTGGCCAAGCAAGCCAAACATGAGGCAGAAGAAACAAAGATTGGCGTGCGGAACGATCGTAAAAATGCCATGAATGAAATCAAAGAACTCGATGTTTCAGAAGATATGAAAAGTAATTTGGAGATCGATATACAGGAGATGACCGATAACCATATTAAGAAAATCGATGAGATCTTCCATGTTAAAGAAAAGGAGATCATGACAGTTTAGGTATATGAGTACGTTAAACAAAATAAAATTAAGCGGCTTCTATGCCGCTTTCTTTATACTTTAGCCCCTTGAAATTCGTTTCTTAGTCCATGCGTCGAGTTATACTTGTATTAATTATACTAGTCCCTATATTCCTGGGAGCACAGGAACCGGCGATTCAAAAAAAACAGGATACAACGGCTACCAGGACAGAACCAAAAACTAGTCCTTTTAAAACCGGGTTCTATCCTTTGGGATTCTTTGATGTAGACCTGAGATATTTTATAAAATACAACAATTATGAAGGGATCCGACTGGGCTTCGGGGGAATCACCAATGAAAGGCTTTTCGAAAACCTGAAGATCGGTGGTTACATCGCAAGAGGATTTAAGGACAAGGATTTCAAATTCAGCATTGGAGGTAGTGTCCGTGTAAACCAAGAGCACAATACCTGGATTAACACCTATTATTTTGACGATATTCGAGAAATAGGAACAATGAAATTCCTAACAGACGACCGGGTGTACTCGGTTTTCGAGCCCCGATTATTAAATGTTACTCAGTTTTATAAATACAGGACGATCATGTCCAATATTCAACATGAATTCTCTCCAAAGGTCCTGGGAGAATTCAGGGTAGGACACTCAAAAATCGACCAGATTGAAGATTATCAATTTCTCGATAATGAAGTTCTATACAGTGCCTTTGAAACCTCCGAAGTAACTGCGGCCCTTCGTATTAGTCCGAAAACTAATTTCATAACCACAGATGACGGCAGGATAGAATATTTCGATGGATTACCAAAGATCAGCGCCCAGGTTACTCAAAGCATACCCGGAATTGGCGGAAGTGATTTTAGCTATACTAAGTTCGGACTAAAACTGGACTATTACATTAAGAGAACAAATTTGTCTTCCACAAATATTTTGTTAGAAGGAGACTATGCCACCGGGGACATTCCGTTAACTCATCTCTTTCACGCCTATCCTAATAGTCCGACCAAAGATGAAATTCTTCAGCGATTTTCGGTAGCCGGCCGACGCAGTTTTGAAACCATGTATTTTGGTGAATTCTTTTCAGATCAATTGTTAACCCTGCAGGTAAAACACAGCCTGCGAAGGTTTTATTTTTCCGAATTTTTTCAACCCGAATTGGTATTCATTACACGTCATGCGGTAGGAGACCTAACAAATCCCGAAAGGCACATCGGAATACCTTTTAATACTTTGGAAGAATTCTATTCCGAATCGGGCCTTGAGCTAAACAGATTACTCTTCGGGTTCGGACTTAGCTTCGCATACAGATATGGTTTTTATAACCTGCCCGATTTCGAGGATAATATTTCGTTTAAGTTTACCTTTTACCTTAAATTATAAACTCCTTAACAGGGTATGTACAAGGGTTTTTAATACCTTTGCCCGACTTGTAAACAAGGCGGGGTTTGGATAAATTATTCAGTATAGGATTTTGGAGTGCTGTAGCAAGATTTATATTGCGAAACCGCACCCTGATCCTTATTGTGATAGCTATAATTACAGTCCTGCTAGCTTCTCAATGGAAGCATATGAGATTTACCTATACAGAGGCCAATATGCTGCCCGACGATCATGAGGTAAATGTTGAATACAACAAGTTCCTTGCTGAATTTGGGGAAGAGGGAAATCTAATTGTAGTCGGTGTAAAAGATACTGCCCTGTTCACTCCGGAAAATTTTAAAGCATGGAACTTACTGTCGGAGGACCTTAGAAAAGCTCCGGAAGTAGACCTTACCTTATCGGTTGGTGATCTTCAAAAACTTCAGAAAAGAAAAGATTCGGTAGGATTTGAACTCGTACCCTTTATCCGTGATACTGTTTTTTCCGAAGAAAATCTGCCGCGTTACGAATACGAATTATTCAATAAACTTCCATTTTATGAAGGCCTCATCTACAATCCCGATAAAACCTCTGTTCGAACAGCCATATACCTTAGCAAGGATATTGTAAATACTTCTGTTAGGAAAGATTTTATAGACCAGGTACTGGTGCCGCGAATTGAACAATTCGAAGCAGAGAGTGGGATGAAGGTGTATACTTCAGGTATGCCGTATATAAGAACACTGAACTCTCAAAACATCATTGACGAAATAGGAATGTTCATAGGTGCTGCCTTACTGGTAACTTCCCTGATATTTTTCTTTTTCTTCAGATCGTTCAGAGCTACTTTTATATCCATGGTCACCGTGATCATTGGTGTGATGTGGGCTTTTGGAATCCTAGGACTACTGCACTATGAGATCACTGTTCTAACCGCGCTTATTCCACCGCTAATAATTGTAATAGGAATCCCGAACTGTATCTTCCTCATTAACAAATACCAGCAGGAGATAAAGAATCATGGAAACCAGGCGAAATCCCTGCAACGCGTTATTAGTAAAGTTGGGAATGCCACATTGATGACCAATGTCACAACTGCTTCGGGTTTTGCCACTTTTATGTTAACCAACAGTAAGCTTCTAAAAGAGTTTGGAGCGGTGGCTTCAATTAATATTATTGCCATTTTCCTGCTGAGCTTGTTTATTATACCTATTGTTTACAGTTACATGGCTGTGCCCAAATACAAGCACCTGAAACATCTTAACAAACAGTGGATAGGAAAGTTTGTGGATTGGATGGAACGTATGGTGAAAGAACACAGGATCGCTATTTATGTTTCAGCCATAGTCTTGCTATGCGCCAGTATTATCGGAATTTATAATATTCATATTTCGGGCAGTCTTATTGAGGATATGCCTAAAACCAAGGAGTTTTACAGCGATATCAAATTTTACGAAAAAGAATATGAAGGGATAATGCCCCTTGAAATCCTGGTGGATACGAAGCGCAAGAAAGGGGTAATGAAACTCGCCACCCTGAAACGCATCGATGAGTTACAAGAGTATATCAATGATGTTCCCGAATTCTCCAAACCCATATCTGTTGCTGAACTGGTGAAGTATTCCAAGCAGGCTTATTACAACGGTAACCCGGAATATTACCAACTGCCCAATAGTCAGGAACGCACATTTATTTTGTCTTATGCCAAAAGCAGTGCAGATAGTGCAAATCTGTTGTCTTCATATGTCGATTCCACCGGGCAGTTTGCAAGAATAACCACTTATATGAAGGACACCGAGACTGAACGTTTCGACCGTATCGAGGAAGATCTCAAGGATGAGATCACAAAGATTTTTCCTCCGGAACGATACGAGGTATCAATCACCGGAAAGGCGCTGGTTTTTCAGAAAGGAACCAAGTACCTGGTTCGGAATCTTATCATCTCATTATCCCTGGCTGTATTCCTCATCGCATTATTTATGGCCTGGATGTTCCGTAGCTTCCGGATGATCCTCATATCACTCATTCCAAACCTACTCCCCCTGCTCATCACCGCAGGACTAATGGGATTTTTAGGAGTACCCATCAAACCATCCACCATCCTTGTCTTTAGTATTGCCTTTGGTATTTCAGTAGACGACACCATTCATTTCCTTGCCAAATACCGGCAAGAGTTAATTGCGAGTAACTGGAAAATTAAGAAATCTGTTTATGCTGCCCTGAGAGAAACCGGGGTAAGCATGTTCTATACTTCCATCGTATTATTCTTTGGCTTCTCTGTATTTACTATATCAAGTTTTGGCGGAACAGTGGCATTAGGGGCCCTGGTATCGGCAACACTCTTGTTCGCTATGCTCGCCAATTTACTTCTATTACCTTCCCTTTTACTTTCACTGGAACGAAATATCGCGAACAAGGAGACCTTAAGAAAACCAGCGTTGAAAATCATACCCGATCAGGAAGACGAGGAGGAAGTGGACGACTGATTTGTTGTTCAGTTTCCAACTAAAAAGTATCTTTACGCCTTCAAATGAAAACACATGCAACACTCGGAAATCAGTAAGATATTGCAAAGTGAACCCTCCCAGGTAGAGATGACGGTTAAAGGTTGGGTACGGTCCTTCAGAAGTAATCGGTTTATCGCCCTGAACGATGGCTCAACCCTCAAGAATTTACAATGTGTTGTGGATTATGAGAGTTTTGAAGAAGAATTGCTTCGTAAAGTAACCGTTGGAGCTGCAGTTGCCATTACCGGGTATCTGGTTGAAAGCCAGGGGCAGGGACAGGCCGTTGAAATCCAGGTTTCAAAGGTCGAAATCCTTGGAGAGGCAGATCCGGAAGAAGTTAAACTCACTATTTTAAGTCCAAAACGCCATTCTCTCGAAACTCTCAGAGAGCAGGCTCATCTGCGAATTCGCACCAATACCTTCGGGGCAATCATGCGAACACGTTCTAAACTTGCATTCGCCGTCCATGAATATTTTCAGAAGAATAACTTTCACTATTTCCATTCTCCGATCATTACCGGCAGTGATGCTGAAGGAGCCGGGGAGATGTTCAGAGTTTCGGCCCTGGATCCTAAAAACCCGCCTCTAAACGAACAGGGAGATATAGATTATAAACAGGATTTCTTTGCAAAAGAAACCAACCTTACCGTAAGCGGGCAGCTGGAAGCCGAGACTTATGCCATGGGATTGGGAAAAGTGTATACCTTCGGCCCAACTTTCAGAGCGGAGAACAGTAATACATCACGCCACCTGGCTGAATTCTGGATGATCGAACCAGAAATGGCGTTCTTTGATCTTGATGCTAACATGGACCTGGCCGAAGATTTTATAAAATATGTGGTGAAGTACACTCTTGAAAACTGTGCGGATGATCTCGAATTCCTTGAGAACCGTTTGCTTCAGGAAGAAAAAACTAAGCCTCAGGCCGAAAGAAGTGAGATGACACTGCGTGAGAAACTGCATTTTATCGTGGACAACAATTTCAAACGCGTTACCTACACGGAGGCCATCGAAATATTAAAGCGCAGTAAACCAAACCAGAAGAAGAAATTTAAGTTCCTTATCGACGAATGGGGTGCCGATCTGCAAAGCGAGCACGAGAGATTTTTGGTTGAAAAGCATTTCAAATGTCCGGTGATCCTATTTGATTATCCGGCTACGATTAAAGCCTTTTATATGAGGTTGAATGATGACGGAAAGACGGTTAGAGCTATGGATGTACTTTTCCCCGGTATAGGTGAGATCGTTGGTGGATCCCAACGTGAAGAGCGATATGATGTCCTTCTGGACAAAATGAAAGCTATGGATATTTCAGAAGAAGAATTGTACTGGTACCTGGACCTTAGGAAATTCGGAACCTGTGTGCACAGTGGTTTCGGACTTGGATTCGAACGCCTGGTGCAATTTGTAACCGGCATGGGGAATATAAGAGATGTGATCCCTTATCCAAGAACACCTGGCAATGCAGAATTTTAAAGGCTAAAGGTGCATTCGAGCACCAGCATTGGATCATTCGACACTTTTCGAGAAATTATTAAGCCTTTACTAAAAACGGCTGGCTACCTGTGTTAAGTAGACCGTTTTTTTTAAATTTATATATCACTATATTGAGCATATGCTAAAGCAACAATTAAACTTCAAATTATCACAGAAGCTGTCTCCACAACAGATCCAGCTAATGAAGCTTATACAGTTGCCTACACTGGCATTTGAGCAGCGGATCTCACAGGAAATGGAGGAAAATCCGGCTTTGGAAGGAGGAAAAGATGAGGGTGACAACCTTGAGGATACTTTCGATGATGATAATTATGACGAGACGTATGACGAGGGGACAGAAATTATTGAGACAGACATCAATGTAGATGACTATCTCAGTGACGATGAAACCCCAAGTTATAAACTTTCTGCAAGTAATTACTCCGCTGATGATGAGGACAAACAAACACCTTATGCCTCTGGAACTTCTTTTAACCAGTACTTATTACAACAGTTAAATACCTATCGCCTTGATGAGGAAGCGGAAGAAATTGCAAGGTTCCTGGTGGGTAGTGTCGACGAGAGCGGTTATATCCGGAGGGAGATCAGTGATATCGTTGACGATCTGGCTTTTACGCAAAATGTATTCACTACCGAAGAGAAAATTGAAGAAGTCCTGAGCATTGTTCAGGATTTGGATCCTGCTGGTGTTGGAGCGAGAAACTTACAGGAATGTTTACTCATACAACTTAAACGAAAAGATAGTACAACAAAGGTTGATCTTGCGACCCGTATCATTGAAGAAGCCTTCGATCACTTTTCGAAAAAGCATTATAAGAAGTTATTACACAAATTCGATATTACCGAAGAGCAATTAAGGGATGCTATACATGAGGTTGAGGGACTTAATCCTAAGCCGGGAGGCACCTATTCCGGTAATACTCGTATGGTGGAGCATGTAGTGCCGGATTTCGCAATTAAAATTATCGATGGAGAGTTGGAACTAACCTTAAATGGTCGGAATGCACCAGAGTTGCATGTTTCAAGAGAATACACTAATATGCTTAAGGGTTACAAGGAAGCTAAGGATAAGTCGAAATCGCAAAAAGATGCGGTACTCTTCATTAAGCAGAAACTAGACGCTGCCAAATGGTTTATCGATGCTATAAAGCAAAGACAGCAAACTCTATTTGTTACTATGAATGCCATTATGCATCATCAACAGGAATATTTCCTAACCGGAGATGAGCGCAAACTCAAACCAATGATCCTGAAAGATATAGCCGAGAAGATCGATATGGATGTTTCTACCGTATCGCGGGTTGCGAATAGCAAGTATGTCGACACCCCTTACGGTACCAAGCTTATCAAGGAGTTTTTTAGTGAATCTATGAAGAATGTGCAGGGGGAAGATGTAAGCACACGTGAAATTAAAAAGATCCTGGAGATCACCATTTCGGAAGAGGATAAGCGTAAACCTCTAACAGACGATAAACTTGCGAAGATGTTAAAAGAAAAGGGTTACCCTATTGCAAGACGCACTGTTGCTAAATATCGAGAGCAACTGGATCTTCCGGTGGCTCGTTTAAGAAAAGAAATTTGATGAATATCTTCCTTCGAATAGGCGCATATTTATTTCATCCGTTATTGATGCCTCTACTCGGAACTTTCTTTTATTTCATAATCACGCCCCGTTATGTGGAAAGGGATCTGCTTTTTGCAAAAATAATGGCCGTTTGTATCATTACTTTATTGATACCGTTAGTGACTTATTTCCTTCTGAAAAATTTACAAGTGGTTTCAAGCATACAGCTTGAAGATGTTAAGGAAAGAAAGGTCCCTCTAATGTTACAGTGTGTGCTGTTACTCCTGGTTATTAAGATGGTGTTTGACCCTTATGACAGTCCGGAACTGTATTACTTCTTCGTGGCTATATTGTTCTCTGCAATTACAGCGCTACTGCTCGTTTTTTTTAAGCAGAAGATAAGTCTGCATCAGATGGGGATTGCCGGGGTCACCATGTTTCTTATTGCACTAAGCGTTCATTTCAAGGTTAATCTTCTAATCTGGATCGTAATCATGTTTATTGCAAATGGATGGGTAGCTTCCTCACGCTTACATACGAATTCCCATACTCCAGCAGAATTGGTATTGGGATTGTTTATCGGGGTCATACCCCAGCTCGTCCTTCTGAATTTCTGGCTATAGAATATAAAAGATTAATCCAACCTTCACAGTTTTAAAGCCGACGGTCTGATTCTCTACTGTGACGGCATCCTTGAAGAATGGATTAATACTGTAATATACATAAAAGTTGAACGTATTATAACCAAAACTCAGACTGGCTCCCATGCGCAGTTTTTCAAACTCGGGGATGTCTGTTTGTTCCACATTATTACCCGTTTGTTTGAATTTGGACTTATAATAATAGGAGTATCCAACCCTGAAGCCAGTATAAACCCTCCAGAACTTATAGGAACTTTCGGTAGATGTTCGCCAACGAAATTCCACTGGGGCCTCAATAGTGTAGGTAGAGAAATAATTTGTGTTATAATCGATTTCGCTGTCCAGTATTCTGAAAATCGATTCGTTCTTCTCTGTCTCGCCTATAAAAAGCGTCTGCCCGTACCTGTCGATAGACATTCCTGCCCCAATGGCGATAGCGACATTTCGTCTTTCGTTAAGAGGAATGTCGCGCAGAAATCCGAAATGCAATCCGCCAGAGAGACCCCGGGTAGCCACATCGGTAGGAACATCTGTAATAACATTGTATGTGATTCCTATATAGAATTGATCTTCCCGGTAATTCTGATCATATGGTTTTGGAATACTATCCTGCGCTAGACCTAAATAACCGAGGAGACAGATACCTGTTAACGTGAAAATTCTTTTTGAGAAGCGCATTGGTTAAAGATAATGGTATTTCAAAATATATAAAACAAAAACGCCCCGGCTTTATTGCCAGGGCGTTTATAATATCTGATAGTAATGAATTAATTACTTAATTCGTTTCCTGGTGTGGTAATATAGATGATCTTGAGAAGGTTTCTTTCTCTTAAAACCTGTTTTATATCACTTACCAAACCGGTATTTGTCTCTCCGTCTACTTTCAATGCTACATAAACTTTATCCTGTAGTTCCGGTAATAACTTACGTCTTGCTTCCTCTAGCGCTGTACCAATACTCTCTATGCTGGTATACTTATCACCAATCTGGATCCTACCTTCTGTCCCGAAGACCTCCTGGTAGCGTGAACTCGGTTTCCCGGCATAGATATATACAGCCCTATCCTTTTTGAGTTTTTCAACCTGGTCTGCTTTAGGCAATTGGTTTTGTACCAATAGATTGGTGTCTCTTAATACGGTTACCACCATAAAAAAGAACAACAGCATAAATACAATATCCGGTAAGGAGGCCGTATTCACAGCAGGAATTTCTCCGCCTTTTTTCTTTTTGAATTTTGACATACTCTCTTTCGTTTATTGTCCTTTTGTTTTTGGCTCCGCTTCTGAAAGCTTCAATGGAAATAATTTCTGAATTGCTTCAAGCTTTTCTTTGGCAGCATCTTCGTTTCCTTTGAAACTACCTTCATTTATAGCTTTATTCATTTCTGTAAATTTCCATCCGTATAATCGTTCAGCCTCACGGTCTCTTAGAAAGTTATACGCCGCTACCAGTTCATTCTGAACAGCGATATACATCTTGTAAGACGTTAACCTGTCGTTCTGAACCGAGATCACTGCCTTATCCGGATTATCGGATGACGATGGACTCCTGGCTCCTTTACAGTAATTACAGTATTCAGGACTTCCCGAGGGTGCACCTCCATTATCCAGGAATGCAATAGCAGCCTGTCGTAGATCTTTAAGCTCCATAAGATTATCTTCCACTAATAATTGGTCATCCTTATTCACGTTCACTATGAAAAGGTTTTTTTCCTTGATTAGTGGTGGCGCTTCCGTTGGAGGTTCAATAGGAGGCAATTGACGCGCAATCCCTTTATCCTTTTCAATGGTAGTAGTTACCAGGAAAAAGATTAGTAGTAGGAAGGCGATATCTGCCATAGATCCTGCATTCACCTCTGGTGTTGCTCTTCTCATTATCTTGCTGATGCTTTTTTAATTCCGCTGTAAATCATCGATCCTATTGCAATAACTGCCAGGATGTAAAATGTATTCAGGCCGGTTCCCACCCAGTGGGATCCGGTTTCTGATAGTATTTCGCCGTCTCTCATTTCAGTTTCAACTCCATCGGCCATGATGTACGCAACTATCACAACTGCGATAAAGGCACCGACTGACATCAGCGTTTTCTTCAAGTTTCCGGAGAATGTCTCCTTCAGTACATACACCAGTACTATGAATATTATGAGTGCCAGGGTGATGTACGCTACATATAGTTGCATATCCAATCCATTACCGCTGAATAGTTCCATGGCAAGTGCCACGATACCTGCTACAGCAAGGATTAATACGACTATTCTTAATATTTTATGTAAACCCATTCTGTTTTGGTTTTGGATTAATTACTTCTTGTTTTTATAGTCTACCAACATATCGATTAACGTGATGGAAGCGTCTTCCATACTGTTAACAATACTATCGATCTTTGCGATAATATAGTTGTAGAATATCTGAAGGATAATTGCAACGATCAAACCAAAAACCGTAGTAAGAAGTGCAACTTTAATACCCCCTGCAACAAGAGATGGGTTCATATCTCCGGCCGCTTCAATCTTATCGAATGCCAGGATCATACCAATTACCGTTCCCATGAATCCAAGCATTGGCGCCAGGGCAATAAATAAGGAGATCCACGATACATTCTTCTCTAATTGTCCCATTTGAACTCCTCCGTATCCTATAACTGCTTTCTCAGCAGCCTCAATACTTTCATCCGCACGATCCAGACCCTGGTAGTAGATAGAAGCAACTGGGCCTTTTGTGTTTCTGCAAACTTCTTTAGCCGCTTCTACTCCACCACTATTAAGGGCATCCTCAACACTCTGAGCTAATTTATTAGTGTTAGTCGTTGAAAGATTTAAAAAGATAATTCTCTCAATAGCAATTGCTAGTCCAAGAATTAAACACAACAATACGATTCCCATAAATCCTGGTCCTCCTTCGATGAATCTTTGTTTTAGAGCCTGATGCCATCCCTGAGATTCCTCGGTAGAGGCTGCTGCCTCATCATCTTGAATAAATGTAACAGTAGCTGAAGTAACCAACGTTTGAACGTTCGTGGGCATCGTTTGAACAGCTGTTGCGTTTGCGTTGAATGTTCCCGCAAAAAATAGTGCGGCAATCGCCATAATAGAAAATAATTTTTTCATTGCTATCGACTTAAAGTTTGTTTTTAGTTAAAGGTTAAAGATATAAAAATAATTAGTTAATGTGCAATAATTCTATGAATGTGCAAGGCATTCTGCCAATTCTTTACTGAAATCACAATTTCTTGGGATTAAATACCGATAAAATGCCTGAATTCAACGTTTACCGATAATTCACAAAGCACCATTCACCTTATAAATAAGTGCCAACACCATTGTAATTACCGTACTCTGGGCTGAAATCAATATGCCGGATTTTACGATATTCGAATGCAATTATCAAAGACGTTACTCGCCAACTGAAATCTAAAAGTTGGAACGAAAAATACATCTCTGCTGGCAATGAACTATGATGCTGCGCATCCACAAGTTACTCGCTCGAAAATTCCCGGATTAGCTTCGCTGATCCCAAACGGTAATGCTGGCAATGAACTATGATGCTGCGCATCCACAAGTTACTCGCTCGAAAATTTGCTGAAGCAAGCTTCGACAAATTTTCTCTCTCGTAACTTCATTCGCAGAGAGGAAGGGATTCGAACCCTCGATACGCTTTTGGCGTATACACACTTTCCAGGCGTGCGCCTTCGACCACTCGGCCACCTCTCTAAATCATTAACTAATAATGTAATGGAAAAGGGCTGCCAAATAACAAAAAAAATAGCGGCTATTAAAATATTTTAAGTGGAAATTTTAACTCATTTCGCCCCGAAGTGACGTCTCAAAAATCGTTCGGAAGCTTTTAGAAGAAATACCATGACCCAACAGATACATCAACTTGGCAACTGCTGCTTCGGTAGTAATGTCCTTTCCGGAGATAACTCCCAACTTTTTCAGCACAATACTTGTTTGATAAAGGCCCATATTTACACTCCCCCCGGAACATTGGGTAACGTTGATAACCGGGATTCCTTTCCCGATCAACTCTTTCAGTCCGGACAAGAACCACGATTGTGTTGTAACATTTCCACTACCGTAGGTTTCTATAATCAATCCCTGAATTTCAGAATACGAAACTATGTGACGAAAGGTCCGGGCATCCATCCCCGGAAACATTTTCAGCAAAACAACCCCTTTGCCTAACTCTTTAAAGACATTAAATTTCTTTCGTCGGTTGGGCA
>Ga0316201_10001442_pt1 | contig 15995 bp, 8 predicted proteins | sample CS6wburrow_MG_FD_204516 | JGI IMG/M metagenome (GOLD analysis project Ga0316201, IMG submission 204516) | Coastal sediment microbial communities from Delaware Bay, Delaware, United States - CS-6 worm burrow | ecosystem: Environmental > Aquatic > Marine > Coastal > Sediment | place: USA: Delaware... | reverse complement strand
GTGCTTCGAGCGCCTGGTCGAGGCTGGCGCAGACGGTTGGAATATTCTTTACTTCTTCGCTTGGCAGGTCATAAAGGTCCTTGTCCATTGCAGAACCCGGATCGATCTTGTTAATAATACCGTCGAGGCCAGCCATAAGGTACGCGGCAAACATCATGTACGCATTACTTGCCGGATCACCGAAGCGAATCTCGATACGGCGCCCCTTGGGATTGCCGACATGGGGAATACGACATGAGGCTGAGCGGTTCCGGGCTGAATAGGCCAGCATGACCGGCGCCTCAAAACCCGGGACGAGACGTTTGTAACTATTGGTGGTCGGGTTCGCAAAGGCATTCAGTGCACGGGCGTGTTTGAAGATACCGCCGATATAATGCAGCGCCATCGTTGACAGGCCACCGTACTCTTCACCGGCGAACAAATTTTTACCGTCTTTGGCCAGCGACATATGCACATGCATACCTGAGCCGTTGTCACCTACAAGCGGCTTGGGCATGAAGGTGGCGGTGCGACCGGTCGCATGGGCCGCATTGTGGGTTGCATACTTGAACAACAAGACCTCGTCCGCCTTGCGTGTCAGCGTATTGAACTTGGTGCCGATTTCGCACTGCCCGGCAGTACCCACTTCGTGGTGATGCACCTCGACCGGCACACCCATCTTTTCGAGAATCTCGCAAATCGTGGCTCGCAGATCATGCAAGCTATCCACCGGAGGGACCGGAAAGTACCCGCCCTTGATGCGCGGACGGTGGCCATGGTTGCCTTCCTCATATTCAGCACCGGTGTTCCAGGCGCCTTCTTCGGAATCTATCTTATAGAATGTCGAATGCATGTCGTTGCCAAAAGTTACGCTGTCAAAGACGAAGAACTCTGGCTCCGGACCAAAATACGCGGCATCCGCAATACCACTGGATTGCATGTAAGCTTCCGCGCGCTTAGCCAGTGATCGTGGACAGCGGTTATAGCCCTCCATGGTATCTGGCTCAAGCACGTCACAACGCAGGACCAGGGTGCTGTGTTCCATGAATGGATCCATGACGGCAGAGTCAAGGTCCGGCATCAAAACCATGTCTGACTCGTTGATTCCTTTCCAGCCCTTGATCGAGGACCCATCAAACATCTTGCCCTCTTCAAAAAAATCTTCATCCGCCATGCCGATCGGCATGGTGACGTGTTGTTCCTTACCGGTCGTGTCGCAAAATCGCAGATCGACGAATGCAACTTCTTCATCAATAATCATTCTCTGTACTTTTTCTATGCTCATGTCGTTGTTCCTGTGTATTACCTTGAAAAATGTCCAAAACTGGTCAGTATATGTATGCAGATGTCATGCCAACATACAAGAGAAAGCGCATAGCGATTTTTTAAAACCATATAGAACATTTAACCGTACGTTCATGACATTTAGCTTCATTTTTACGGATTTTAGAAATTACTGAACATGGCAACAGACATTTCAATAAGTTAACGATGCACCATTATCGCACCATATAAAAAATAATGCACCATATTGGTGCTATCGTTTTTCAAAGAGTGATCCACAGCAGGGCAATGCCGAGCAGAAGACGATATATCACGAAGGGTAGCAATCCGACACGCCGCAACAGAGCAAGGAAGGCAGCGATACACAACCAGCCAGCAAGCGCTGAGAGCAATACCGCAAGGGCAAATTGCAGCCAGTTGATGTCTGCGTCATGTATGAACATCCTTAGCAGGCCGTAACCGCCAGCTGCTGCGATAACCGGAATGGACAGCAGGAACGAGAACCGCGCGGCAGTATCGGCATTAAAACCCAGCATACGCCCCATGGTGATGGTGATACCTGATCTCGAAGTGCCCGGTACCAGTGCGAGTACTTGCGCAAGACCTATCAAAATGCCCGACTTCACGCTCATGTCATCAAGCTGCCTGCCATGTGAAAAACGCGCATCAGCCCACCATAACAACATGCCAAAACCAATCGTTGAGAATGCAATGATACGGACATCCCTGAGCACCGACTCGACCCAGCCATGTAAAAGGCCGCCGGCGACAATGGCCGGAATACTGGCCACGACCAGTATCAAACCCAGTTTACGCGCTGATTCGTTTTTGGCGGTCGCCCCAAACCAGGGCGTCAGCATGTCCCAAAGATCGTTACGGAAATACACCAGCACGGCCAGTAATGTGCCCAGGTGCGTTGCAACGTCAAACACAAGGCCCTGGTCCGGCCAACCAAAAACCTGGCTACCCAGGATCAGGTGCGCGGAACTGGAAACCGGCAAGAACTCTGTCAGGCCCTGGATCAGGGACAGGACGATAAGCTGGACAAGAGTCATTGCGTACCAAACAGGTTCAGTTGCAGGTCAACAAAAGCTTGATCAACCGACAGGCCCATCAAATATAACAAGACGAATTCGATGTTTTTCATAGCCGCCATGGTAGCAGCAGACCGCGCTTTCGGCACGCTCCCTGATCTTATTGGGCAAAGCTTCTCCACATCAAATAGAATGCAGGCTTTCGTGCAATCCAGATGGAGTTCGAAGTGCGCTCATTTAAAACAGTTTTCGTTGCCTTTCTTGGCCTGACCTTACACTGTGTCGCGTTGGCAAAACCCTCATCCGGGTACCTGCCAGCCGATGCCAAACTGGACATGTCAATACCTTCGCCGGAGTCCCAGCTGGGGTGGGAACTGGGCGACTGGCGGATTCAACACCCTTCACTGGTCCAATACATGTACACACTGGCTGAAAAGTCGGAACGTGTCAGCATCAAGGTCACCGGTCGAACCTATGAGCAAAAGCCACTTCTGCAACTGATCATCACGTCGAAAGAAAACCAGGCAAACCTGGAGTCGTTGCGCCAGGCCCACCTTAAAGGGGCAATCAATGGTGATACAGGCGCTCCGCTGGTGGTCTGGCTGGGCTACAGCGTGCATGGGGATGAAGCCAGCGGCAGCAACGCGGCGCCCATTGTGGCCTGGTACCTTGCGGCGTCCCGTTCCGAGTACATCGATGACCTCTTAGAGAACACCATCGTGATTCTTGACCCCAGTCTCAATCCGGATGGCCTTGATCGCTTTGCCACCTGGTCCAACTCTAACCGCAGCTTCAATCCGGTTGGCGACCGTAAGGGCCGTATCCATCACCAGGATTGGCCCGGAGGCAGGACCAATCACTACCTGTTTGATCTCAACCGCGACTGGTTGACGCTGGTGCACCCTGAATCACGTGCCCGCATCACGGAGTACCAACGCTGGTTGCCTCACGTGCTCACCGACCATCATGAAACCTGGCATGACGGGTTTTTCTTTCAGCCCGGTGTGCCCAGCAGGCAACACCCGCTGACGACCGCTGAAAACCTCGAGATGACACGGGCACTCGCGACCTACCATGCCGGCAGCCTTGACAGTGCCGGGGAAATGTACTTCACCGAAGACGACTACGATGACTTTTTTTACGGCAAGGGATCGACCTACCCCGACATCAACGGCAGCATCGGCGTACTGTTCGAACAACCGCGGGTGAACGGGCCCGTGATGGACCGCGATTCCGGATCACTGGAATTTAGCGAGGCCATTCACAACCAGGTTCGTACATCACTATCCACGCTCAAAGGAGCCTATGAGTTGCGTGACGAGTTCAAAAAGTACCAGGCCGGGTTTTTCCAGACAATGCGGCAAAGGGCCGACAAGGCGGATTTCAAGGCATGGATCATCGGTGATGGCAATGACCCTGCAAAAGCCCTCGAACTGATGGACCTGTTCAAGCGGCATGACATTGAGTTCAAAACACTAAACACCGAGGTCAAGGCAGACGGCAAGGTATTCAAAGCCGGGCATGCGTGGGTCGTCCCCGTCAACCAGCGTCAATTCGGCCTGGCCCAGGCCATGCTGGAGACACGTACGCAATTCGAAGACAACACCTTTTACGACGTGTCGGCCTGGAACCTGCCGATGGCTTTCAATCTGCCGTTTGCAAAACTGGCAAAACTGCCCTCCACTTCGCAGGAAAACCCGGTGCTGCCATCAGGCGAGCCTGATCCGGATGCCGTCGCGTGGATTATTTCCTGGCAACAGATGAACGCGCCCGCCGTGCTGCAGGACCTGCTGGAAGCCGGGGCCACGGTACGCGCAGCAACACGGCCTTTCAGCATGAAAAACGATTCGGGCACCCTGTCATTTGGCGAAGGCAGCCTGGTTTTGCTCAGCGGCCTTCAGGACAAGGAAAAGTCAGGCAAAATCCTGGACATTCTCAAGCAGGCAACCGTCAGGGTAGATTCTTTCGCCAGCCAGTTGACCGGGACCGGCCCGGGCCTTGGCACCAGCCATTTCAAAAAGGTGAAGGCGGTGAAACCGTTGCTGGTCGTCGGTCAGGGCACACGTGCCTACGACGCAGGCGAGGCCTGGTTCCAACTCGACCAACGCCTCGGTGTGCCCCCGGTGATGGTTGATATGCGGGATTTGAAAACAACTGACCTGCATGACTATACCCACCTGCTGATGGTGGAAGGCAAATACAACGCCATTGGCAAGAACCTGAAACAAGACATCATCTCATGGGTAAAGGCCGGCGGCGTTCTCGTCACCATACAGGGTGCGGCAACGTGGGCCGAATCGCTGTGTTTCGAGACCGATGAATGCCCCGAAAACAAGAACGGCGAGAAAGACAGGAAAGACGAACAGGAACAGGCAGCGGCGATGCCCTATGCAGATTTCGATGACCGGGAAGCCCAACGCACGATCGCCGGCGCAATTGTGAGCGCACGGATCGACAACACCCACCCAATCGCCTTCGGGTACGGGGATCAAATGCCGTTATTCCGACGGGGAAGCGTTTTGTTGAAGGCGAGCGAAAACCCGTTCGCCACACCGGTGCGCTACACGGAAAAACCATTGCTCAGCGGTTATGCCAGCGAGCAACGCCTCGCAGAGATGAGCGGCCAACCCGCGGTTATCGCCGAGCGTCAGGGCAAGGGATTGGTGGTCCGTTTTGCAAACAACCCGATCTTCCGCGGATTCTGGCGCGGAACCGAACGGTTGTGGGTCAATTCGTTGTATTTCGGACCAATGGTCGGAACCACGCAACTGCCGGAATAAGCGTCAACGGCGGCCCCTGTCGATCATGCTGCCCACGGCCTCTTTCCCCGCAGCTATCTTCAGCTTGACCTGATGCAGCCAGCGGCGGGCCCATGCGAACTCTAACGCGAGGATTGAAAGGCCAGCCGGAATAACAATGATGGCAGGCCCGGGCAGCACGATCATGGCCACACCGATCAGCAAAACCGATGAGCCTAAAATCAGGATAACGGCCCTGCGGGCCTGCCTGTAAGACGTGACAGCCAATTGCTCCAACTCGTCCGCCAGCGGTGAGAGCAAAGCGGCACTGTCTTTAACGGACAATATTGACGCGATGATACCCACCGCCAGTATGCCGCCGATGATGGCAAGCGAAACAAGGTTCGGTATCGGGTGGTGGTGAATCAGGAGCATTTTGACACCGACGAACGCGAGCAGGAAAACCAGGCTGATCTTCAGGTAACGGAACTTTTCCATCAGCCCCGCCAGGACGAAATAGAGGGAGCGCAGGCCAAGAATGGCGAAAACATTTGAAGTAAAGACGATGAAAGGGTCGCTGGTTATTGCAAAGATGGCGGGAATCGAGTCGATGGCAAACGTAACGTCACTTGTTTCGACAAGTACCAATGCCAGGAACAACGGTGTTGCCGTGCGCACACCATTGACGTTCACAAAAAATCTGTTTCCATGAAACTCCGTGGTTACCGGATAAAATCGCCGCACCAGGCGAACCACGAAATTTTCCTCCAGGGTGATGTTGTCATGCCGCATGACCAGCATGCTCGCAGCGGAAAATAGCAATAGCCCGCCAAGCAGGTAGACGACCCAATCGAACCTCTCGATCATCACGACACCGCCAAAAATCATGATGCCACGCAAAACGATGGCGCCGAGAATCCCCCAGAACAAGACCCTGTGCTGATCGGCGAGAGGCACTTGAAAGTGCGCAAATACCATGGCAATGACAAAGATATTGTCAATGGACAGGGATTTCTCCAATACGTATCCGGTGAAATATTGAACTGCAGCTTCCGACCCCGTCAGTTGCGCAGTGTCCATGTCCCACCCGGCCGGGTTCAACTCGTAGAGGTAGTAAATAGCGATGTTGAAAACAAGCGCGAGCGTGACCCAGACCGTGGTCCAGCCAAGCGCTTCAGGCAGGGTGACCACGTGCGCCTTGCGATGAAAGACGCCGAGGTCCAGTGAAACCACGGCGACAATCAACAGCACAAAACTGATCCAGACCAATGCAGTAAATGAGATAATCAATTTCGTTCCTTGTGTTGGGAATGTATGGAACTATTAACGCCAATAAATGGACGCCGCCCCTTTACAACCAGTTGTCATCATGCTGATCGATGAACCCGGAGTCCGACCGACGTCGGGTCAATATTGACACAAACCTGCAGTCAATGCGCAAAAAGGGGTCAGAGCCCTTTTCTCCTGCCCCCTTTTCTCGTCATTCACCCTTTTTGACTGTAGCTCAGGTCGTATCTGGACTAAACCAGGATGAGTTTAACTACCCTGGAATTCAGATACCTGGAGCCATCGGCATCATCAAAAAATGAGAATGATTTGTATCTTTATTGGCCATCATCAACTATACATAGACACATATATATGTAAAAACTTATTTTTGAGCAGGAATAATCCAGAAATTTAACAAATAAATACAAGCCAAATGTCTGAATGTCTGCACGCGTTATCACTGTCGCAGTATTCAATCAACAGGCCTGTCGTTCGCTGCGGGGGTAGAAACGACGTGTCCATATCCGGAGAGTCAAATCGCCGAAACGTCATGCGTGTCGGCGTAAAAAGTGTAATTTCAGTTCGGGCGCAAGCCCGCCGGTCTAATAATGTTCCCGGTATGCTTCGCATATCAGGACATGGTGGCGTGCTTTGAGTTTCATCACAGAACTCAAGCGCCGCAACGTCTTCAAGGTCGGTATCGCTTACCTGGTCAGTTCGTGGTTGCTCATCCAGGTTGCAGATATCCTCCTGGAAAGCATCGGCGCGCCGGCGTGGGTGCTGCAAACCATTTTCGTTTTGCTGGGCGTGGGTTTCTTCATCGCCATGTTTTTTGCCTGGGCGTTCGAGTTGACGCCGGAGGGCATCAAAAAAGAAAAGGATGTCGATCGCTCACAATCAATAACCACGGTAACAAGCCAAAAACTGAACAACCTGATTATTGGCGTGCTGGTACTGGCACTCGCTTATTTCGCCATCGACAAATTCATACCGGAAAAGGGGTCAGAGCCCTTTTCTCATGCTGCCAACCAAACCACCGACGCTATCGAGAAAAGGGCTCTGATCCCTGTCGAAAAATCCATCGTCGTCCTGCCCTTCGTCAACATGAGCAACGACCCCGAGCAGGAGTTCTTCTCGGACGGGCTATCCGAAGAACTGTTAAACGTCCTGGCCCAGATCAAGGATTTGCGAGTCATTTCACGCACCTCGGCTTTCGCTTTCAAGGGTAAGGATGTCGATATTCCCACCATCGCCGAGCAACTGAATGTAACCCATGTACTCGAAGGCAGTGTGCGCAAAGCAGGCAATGACGTACGCATAACCGCTCAGCTGATCGAAGTGTCAACCGATTCCCACCTGTGGTCGGATGCCTATAACCGCAAACTGGAAAACGTATTTGAAATCCAGGAGGAAATCTCAAAGGCCATCGCTGCCGAATTGCAGGTCACGCTTGGCACGACGGCCAAAACCGGAAAACCTGCGGATAACCTGGAAGCCTGGCAATTATTCCTGCGCGGCCGGCACCTTTACCAGAACCGCGGCGTGGCGCAGGTGGCGCGGGCGGTTGAACTGCTCAAGCAGGCGGTTGAACTGGAGCCGGATCTTGCCGAGGCCTGGGCAAACCTCGCGGCAGCGAATCTGGTTTACGGATACAACCTGGAGGAGGGATTTGAAGCATTCTACCGTGATGGACAACAGGCTGCCTTGCGTGCCATTGAGATCGATCCGGACAATGGATTTGCCCACGCCGTACTCGGCCTGTTGCACACGTCTGAGCGTGCCTGGGATGAGGCCATGCAGGAATATGAACTGGCTATTCGTCTGAATCCCAATGAAACAAACTCCCTGCTTTGGAAAGGTATTGCCTTAATGAGCCTGGGCTATATCGACCAGGCTATTGTAATGTTTCTAAAAGCGGAGCGCCTGGATCCCATATTTACCAACGTACACAATTGGCTCGCCCTGGCCTACAGCATGAAAGGGAACACCGAAATAATGCGTCGCCATCGTGAAAAAATCAGGCGGCTTGATCCTGATTTTGTCGGGTTCAGTTTGACCAACTACGAACTATATTCCGGTAACCTGGATGCCGCTGAAGCTTTAATGCGTGCAGAGGACATTAATCGCACAGGTTCCGATGTACTGGTGGAGGCCATGTTTTCGGCACTGAGAGATCCCGGGCGAAAAGACGATGCGGTAAAAACCCTGTTGGCAAATGAACAACTGGCCGAGCAGGGTGACTTGACCCCCTATCTCTGGAAGATAGGCGCAGTCAAGGAAACCCTCGCCAACAAGCGAGAGCAACGCAGGAAAGGCCGCACTCTGCGAACTGCAAATTCCCTGATCATTTTTTGGGATGCCTTTAACCGGACACAATTGTCAGACCCCGCAATGCCTGCATTTTTCGAGGCCAACGGCATGGTGGATTACTGGCGCAAACACGGCGATCCGGATTACTGCCGGGTTGACGGTGCAAGCGTCGAGTGTGGTGACTTATGAGCTTTATTGCCGAACTCAAACGCCGTAACGTGTTCCGTGTGGGTATCGCCTACGCCGTCACCTCGTGGCTGCTGATCCAGGTGTCTGACATCCTGCTCGAATCCATTGGCGCCCCGCCGTGGGTCGTGCAGACCCTGTTCGTTGTGCTGGCGGTTGGATTCGTGATCGCAGTGTTTTTTGCCTGGGCTTTTGAACTCACACCCGAAGGCGTCAAACGCGAATCCCAGGTCGACCGCAGCCAGTCGATTACACACCACACGGGTCAGAAACTGAACTACACGATAATCGCGCTGCTGGTATTGGCGCTTGGCTATTTTGCCTGGGACAAGTTTATCGTTCAGCCCGGCAGGACAACGACGGAATCAACCGCTGCAAACACGCCGGAGGCGGCAGCGGAGGATGTAACCCATTCTATCGCCGTGCTGCCCTTCGTCAACATGAGCGAAGACAGTTCCAACGAGTATTTCTCCGACGGCCTGACCGAAGAAGTGCTCAACATCCTCGCCAAGATCAAGGAAATGCGGGTCGCCGGGCGCACCTCATCGTTCGCCTTCAAAGGCAAGGATGACGACCTGCGCACCATCGGCGAAAAGCTGAACGTGCAATCCATCCTCGAAGGCAGCGTACGCAAGGACGAGTCCCGCAACCGCGTACGCATTACGGCACAACTGGTCAACGTCGAGGACGGCTATCACCTGTGGTCGGAAACCTACAACCGCGACTTGAATGACATCTTCGCCATCCAGGAAGAAATCGCGCGCAAGGTCGCCGACGCGCTCAAGGTCACCCTGCTCGGTGAAGACGAAGCCCGTATCGCCGCGCAAGCCGTTACCGACCTGAGCGCCTACGATCTTTACCTGCGTGGCCTTGAACAGCTCAACAAATATACATTTGCTGCACTCAACGAGGCCCGGACCATTTTCACCCAGGCCATTGAGCAGGACCCGAAATACGTTCCGGCCCGGTTAAAGCTGGCCCAGAGCTGGCTTGACCTGGCATTCACCGGAGCCATCACCAATGAAGAAGCCATTGAAGCATCCAGACCCCTGTTGACTTCAATCCTCGAAAGAGACCCTGCAAATGCGGAGGCGCATGTGCTGATGGCCCGTGTCATGGGTGCCCTGCGCGACGACAGCGGCATGGAACAGGAGCTGAAACTGGCCCTCGACAACGACCCGCGCAATGTCGAAGCCTTGCGGGTAACAGGCAGATATATTTTCTTTAACGGCGACGTGGAGAAAGGTCGTGAATATGTCGAGGAAGCCGAGCGTATTGACCCCTATTCCCTCGATGTAATTTGGAATTTGATGTCCTTTTATGCTTTCACCGGCCAGCCGGAACAAACCCTGCCCTACGCGCAGCGTACCGCGGAGATCCAACCCGAAAACCCCAACCGTTACTGGGGACCCGGCATGGCTTACATGATTAGCGGCCAACTGGCCACCTCACTGGAATACCAGGTCAAGGCAGTTGCGATTGACCCGAACGACCCCGAACTACCGGCCGGTATCGCCTCCGTATGGCTCGATCTCGGCGACCCGGAACAGGCTGAACACTGGGCTAAACTGGCGGACGAACTCGGCGCTGACCAGCCTTCCCCGATCGTCACCCGTGTCCAGCTCTACCAGTACCGTGAGCAGAACGGCCTCGCCGCCGACATGGCCAAACGCGCACTGGACCGCAACCTGGATAACCGGATGGGCAGCAACAATGTTTTACGCCGCACCTACATTGCCAACCTGGTCAGGCAAGGTGATATACAACAAGCTGTCGATTTCTATGTCATAAAGTTTCCGGGCGCTTTTGCGACGCCCATCGACGTGGATCTGGATTCGCGCCGCGATTCTCAAGAACTGCTCGAAATCGCGATGCTCCTGCAAATGCAGGACCCTGCATCCGAACGGGCGGCGGAACTGATCGACGCCGCTGAACATAAAATGCAATTGATCGACGAACGCTTTATCCCCTGGCAACGGGCGCTGGACAGGGCTGGCATCGCCGCCGCACGCAACGGCAGGCAAGCCGCCCTGGAACAGCTCGAACAGGCCTTTGAGCTGGGTATGCGCTCGCGCTGGCGAAATCTCCTGATGTCGACCATCGCCCTCAACAGCCTGCATGACGAACCCGAATTCAGGCAACTCGTGGCCAGGATCGAAGCCGACATGGAGCGTCAACGTGAACTGGCGTACCAGATACCCGGAGTTTTGAGATGACGCCTTTGGCACAGGCCCGGTACACATGAGCTTCTTTGAAGAACTTAAACGCCGTAACGTCTTCAAGGTCGCTGCCGCCTATATCATCGTCGCCTGGCTGATCCTGCAGGCCGGCGACACGCTTGCACCGGCATTGTTATTGCCGGAATGGGTCAACAGCCTGCTGGCATTCTTCCTGATACTCGGTTTTCCGCTGGCCCTGTTCTTCGCCTGGGCCTATGAAATGACACCCGAAGGCCTTAAGAAGGAAAAGGATGTCGACCGGGCAAAATCCATCACCCAGGTGACCGGGCAAAAACTGAACAATGTCATTATCGGAGTGTTGGTCGTGGCGCTGGTTTATTTCGCTGTAGACAAATTTGTGCTCCAACCCCGAATTTCCGCTGAGACCGCAGATGCGGCGCAGGAAAAGGTAATCGAACAGGAAAGCACCGGACAGTCGATCGCTGTACTGCCTTTCGTGGACATGAGCGCCAACAGTGACAACGAATATTTCTCCGATGGTCTCAGCGAGGAATTGCTTAATATCCTGGCCAAGATAAAGGAACTGCGGGTAGCCGGACGCACCTCCTCTTTCGCCTTCAAAGGCAAGGACGAGGACCTGCGCGATATCGGTAACAAGCTGGGTGTCAAGACGATCCTCGAGGGCAGTGTGCGCAAGGATGATCAGCGCAACCGGGTACGCATCACGGCACAGTTGGTCAATGTGGATGACGGTTACCACCTGTGGTCCGAGACCTATGACCGCGACCTCAACGACATTTTTGCCATCCAGGACGAAATTGCGCACAAGGTCGCGCAAGCCTTGCGAATCACCCTGCTGGGCGAAGACGAGGAACGCCTGGAGCAGGTCGCGAATACCGACATCAATGCGTATGACCTGTATCTGAAGGCTCTTAAAGACATCAATGAAGGTAGCTTTTTGTCGTTGGACAGGGCAGTTTCCGGTTTTCAGCAGGTGCTGACATTAGACCCGTCTTACCTGCCCGCCAGGATTGGTCTTGTAAAAGCATGGACCCAATTGGCACAGACTGGTGCCATCAGCCAGCAGGAAGCGCTGAACCGGGGCATGCCCATCGTTGAACAGGTACTGGCGGAACAACCGCAAAATAGCGCGGCGCGGGTTCAGATGGCGATTTTAAAAGTATATGAAGGTGATAAAGAGACCGCTGAAGGCGAGTTCAGACGTGCGCTGGGTGATGACCCGCGAAACGCATTGGCCTTGACTGATTACGGAAGATTTCTGTTCGATAACGGTCGCGTCGAACAGGGTTTGGAGCTAATCCATGCAGCCCTTGAAATTGAGCCATATGCAGTGCTTGTCCTGTGGGATCAATGCCAGACCCATGCGTTCTTACAGCGGGTTGAGACCGCGTTGGCCGCCTGTAGACGCATCCAGGAAATTGCACCCGATAGCCCCATGGGTTGGTACGGTTGGGGATTGGCATATCTATTCTCCGGGGACTATGCGCGCACCGTAAAAAATTTCACTGAGGCCATCGAACGTGATCCGGGAGACTACGAAATGATCGCGGGCATGACCCGTTTCTGGCTCACGTTGGGGGACGCCGAGCAGGCGGAGCGATGGTTGAGAAGGGCCGAAGCCACCGGCGCCGGACAGCCTATTCCGATTTGGAGTCGGTTGCTGCTTTTGAAATATCGTGATCAACATGACCTTGCGCGCGATTTAGCAAGAAAAGCCCTGGCGCAAAAAGCAGAAAGCCGGCATGGTTCGGAGTTTGCGTTTCAACAGACCCTGGCATTCGAACTGGCGCGTGAGGGCAATTACCAGGCGGCGCTCGCGCCGTTTCGCGAAAGTTTACCCTGGGCTTTCGAGACCCCCCTGGTATTGCCAACTGACCTGGAAAGAATGACCCGGGAAATCATTCAAATCGCCGCATTGCTCAGGCTGGCAGACCCGACATCCGACCGACCGGAACAGCTTCTTGGAGCCGCGGAACGCGTGACCGATCAATTACCCCCGCAATGGCTGGTCTTTGCCGGTGACCTCAACCGCGCCGGAATCGCAACCATCCGGGGTGATTTTGACGGGGCATTGCAATGGCTAAACAAAGCCTGGGACAAGCATTGGCGAACAGACTGGCGAACCATCCTGCTGCACGATGTTGTATTCAGTCAGTTAAAAAATGAGCCGGGTTACAAGGAACTGGTGGCCCGTTTCGAGGCCGACATGGAGCAACAACGGCAACTGGCCTTCGAATTACTTGAGATAGAGAAACGATGACCTCGAATCCGAACATTCTGAATGCGATGAGCTTGGCCTGTTATGCACTAACCAAACGTGGCATCGATGCGATAGTGGCTGAGGGCAACGTGTCATCCGTTCAACGGGACGCATTATGAGTTTCTTCACAGAGCTCAAACGCCGCAACGTGATCCGCGTGGGCGTCGCCTACGTTATCGTAGCCTGGCTGATCCTGCAGTTCGCCGACGTGGTGCTGAACAATATCGAAGCACCCGGCTGGGTGTTCCAGGTGATCATGCTGATACTGGGCATCGGGCTGCCGCTGGCGCTGTTCTTTGCCTGGGCGTTTGAACTGACACCAGAGGGCATCAGGAAAGAGAAGGACATCGAGCGGTCAGAATCAATGACCCGGGTGACAGGGCACAAGCTAAACAACACCATTATCGGCTTGTTGATACTGGCTCTGGGTTATTTCGTGCTGGATAAATTTTTCCTCGACCCGGGTCGTGATGCCGCAGAGGTCGCGTCTGCAGTTCAGAATGCCCGGGGAAAAGTGCAGACTCCAACCGAAACGGAACAGGCTGAAAAATCCATCGCCGTTTTGCCGTTCGTCAATATGAGTTCGGACCAGGAGCAGGAATATTTTTCCGATGGGCTCTCCGAGGAACTGCTTAACCTGTTGGCAAAAATACCTGAATTACGGGTGGCCGCCCGCACATCCTCCTTCTCGTTTAAGGGTAAAAATCTTGAAATTCCCGAGATCGCCTCACGTCTGAAAGTGGCCCACATCCTCGAAGGCAGTGTGCGAAAATCCGGCGACCAGATTCGCATTACAGCGCAACTGGTAAAGGCAGACGATGGCTACCACCTCTGGTCTGAGACCTATAACCGCCAACTCGACAATGTCTTTCAAATCCAGGACGAAATAGCCGGCGAGGTGGTCAGGGCATTAAAAGTAACCTTGCTGAATGAGGCCCCGAAAAGCCGGGAAACCAGCCCCGAAGTTTACCAGCTGTACCTGGAAGGACAACATGTCAGGCGCCAGGTTTCGGCTCCGACACTGCCGAAAGCCATAAATCTTCTCAAACAGGCAGTTGCGCTGGATCCAGCCTATGCTCCCGCCTGGGCGGAATTGGCCTACGCCTACATGTGGGAGGCAGGCATCGGTGCAACCCCCATTGACGAAGCCTTTGCATTGGCGGACCAGGCTATCGAAAAAGCGCTGAAGGCTGATCCGGGTTATTCGCGGGCATACTTTGTAAAAGGTGCGTCCCAAATGTACAACAAGTTCGATTTCAAAGCGGCCTATGAAGGTTATCAGCACGCATTGCAACTCGAACCCGGTAATGCCTTTCTGCTTGGACAAAACGCGACTGTACTCAGGGCGATTGGCCGCATGGATGAATCCATCGCACTTTTTGAACAAGCGCTCGCTCTCGACCCTTTAATGTCAGAGATGCGCTCGTGGCAGGCGCTGGCGCTGTCGTATGCGGGTCAACTGGACGAAGCGGAATCGGCCTACCGCACAGCTCTTACCCTCAGCCCGGATTTTTCAGGCGTCCACTACCGCCTGGGCCGGATACTCATAGCAAAAGGAATGCCAGGCGCTGCCCTGGAGGAAATAAAACTGGAGAAATCCTCAACCTATTCCCTCACAGGCCTGGCGATGGTTCATCACGCACTGGGCAACCAGGAGTCTTCGCAACGTTCGCTTGACGAATTGATCAGGACGATGGCAGGTCATGCAGCCTATCAAATTGCGGAGGTTTACGGATTCCGTGGGGACAGTGACAAGGCCTTTGAGTGGCTGGAGGAAAGCCTTGTCATCCGGGACAGCGGCCTCGTTTCCACCCTGGGCAATCCCGCTTTTTATGACTTGCGATTCGACCCGCGCTGGCAACCGTTCCTCGACAGGCTGGGCCTGCTGGAGTTCTGGCTTGAAATGCCGGCGGAACACGGAGGACCGACCAATTGAGCTTTTTTGAGGAACTGAAACGCAGGAACGTCATACGCGTAGCCATCGCCTACGGCGTGGCCGCATGGTTTATTTTGCAACTATCGGATGTTGTCCTTGAGAACATCAGCGCACCGGACTGGGTGATGCAAACCATCATGCTGATGCTGGCCATCGGTTTTCCGGTGGTGATCCTGTTTGCCTGGGCGTTTGAGATGACACCCGAAGGTATCAAGAAAGAAAAGGATGTAGATCGCAGCAAGTCCATCACATCCGTCACCGGCCGCAAGCTGGACCGTATGATCATTGGTGTGCTGACCGTCACCGTGGCTTACCTTTTGATCGACAAGCTGGTTTTAAAGGGGTCAGAGCCCTTTTCTCAGCAGACAGAAGTACAGTTAGTCGGGGCCGGTGATGAGAAAAGGGCTCTGACCCCGGCCGCTGATTTAGGCCACTCGGTCGCGGTGCTGCCGTTTATCAACATGAGCGGTGATAAGGAAAACGAATATTTCTCCGACGGCCTGACCGAGACCCTGCTGCACATGCTGGCACAGCTGCCCGAACTGAGGGTTGCCGCCCGCACCTCATCCTTTGCATTCAAGGGCAAGGATACCGGTATCGCTGAAATCTCCGAAGTTCTTGGTGTTGCGCATGTGCTTGAGGGCAGCGTGCAGAAATCCGGAAACCGGGTGCGTATCACTGCGCAATTAATACGTGCAGATGATGGCTTCCATGTCTGGTCACAAAGTTACGATCGAAATCTGGATGATATCTTCGCGATACAGGATGAAATTGCGAAAGATGTCGCCGGTGCATTGG
>Ga0316201_10001441_pt1 | contig 15997 bp, 10 predicted proteins | sample CS6wburrow_MG_FD_204516 | JGI IMG/M metagenome (GOLD analysis project Ga0316201, IMG submission 204516) | Coastal sediment microbial communities from Delaware Bay, Delaware, United States - CS-6 worm burrow | ecosystem: Environmental > Aquatic > Marine > Coastal > Sediment | place: USA... | reverse complement strand
TTTAGATTTAATGAAGCAGGGTCAAGATCTATACGGCTTGACCGCAGACATAATAACAGGTCTACAACCAATATTAGAGGAATTTCAACCTGATTACGTCTACGTACACGGTGATACAACTACCACCATGAGTGCCAGTATAGCCTCGTTCTACTCTGGCGCTGAGGTCTGTCACGTCGAAGCTGGTCTTCGGACTTTCAATAAGAAAGCTCCTTTTCCAGAAGAAAGCAATAGAACGATAACAGGTCATATTGCAGACTATCATTTTGCACCTACGCAAAACTCCTTCGATAATTTAATACGAGAGGGTATTTCTGATTCAAATATTCTTATTTCTGGAAATACGGTAATTGATGCCTTAATCCAAAGTGTCGATAGAGTTGATAAAATGGTAGATGCCGAAATTGAAAATCTTAAAAATTTGATTGATTTCAACAAGCGAATTATTTTAGTTACGGGTCACAGGCGCGAAAATCATGGACAGGGCATAATGAATATTTGCCAAGCCTTGAAAGAAATAGGTGATTCTGTAGAGAATGTACAAATTATCTATCCTGTTCATTTAAATCCTAAGGTTCAAAAACCGGTTTACGAAGCATTGAGCAGTGCAAGGAATGTGAAATTAATAATGCCGCTTGCTTATCCCGCTTTTGTATGGTTGATGAACAAAGCTGAAGTGGTAATTACGGATAGTGGAGGTATCCAGGAGGAAGCGCCGAGTTTGGGTAAGCCAGTACTCGTCATGCGGGATACAACAGAACGACCTGAAGCTGTTGAGGCTGGCACGGTAATTCTTGTAGGGACAAACAAAGAGAAAATAGTAAAGGAGGCGTTATATCTGTTAAATGACAATGAGCATTACGAAAAAATGAGCAAACTACACAATCCATATGGAGATGGAAATGCCTCTAAACGAATTGTTGCATTTATGGAAAAAATGGCCTACCAATAAATATGCGCTATAATGTAAAATAGCCTCTCCTTGTAAATTCCATTTTAATTAAGCGGTTCCCAAGCTTAAATTATGATTAACCATGATTTTGGTAAAAAAAATTCATTCAAGTCTCTATGTGAGTAACTTAGGAATAGAATGTGGATTATGCATTAACTAACCTTACAAACGATAATTGAACCGTTAATCTATTTTATTCACTTATTTCCTTCCACAACTCTAACTTTGATACTTAACGAATTCAAATCCAATTGGATGGAATGGATAATTGATTGTTTAACACCTTGCTAAACATTTTACTTATCACCATTAAAAGTAACCTACAATTAGATTTGTTTCTAAAAAAACAAAATGCACCAAGAAGGTACTCAAGATAAAATGAAACAAGTTGCGGATCCTGTTAAATATAGAGATTACCAAGATACACAAGCACCTAAGAGTTTGAAAAATGGGGCTGATATAGAAATCGATGAACTAAAAAGTCGTACACCGAGACAGTCTGATAAAATGAAAATAGGCATAATTGGTGGAGGATTAATGGGAATGGCGCTTGCTTATAGAATCTCAGAACTGAATGCCACCGTAACGGTATTCGAACGCGACTCGCAATTGGGCGGTTTATCCACACACTACAATTATGACAACTTTATTTGGGATAAATTTTACCATGTGATCGTTCCAACCGATGGTAGTTTAATAAACCTGATAACTGATATCGGTCTGGAAGAAAGTTTAAATTGGAGTCGCTCCTATACAGGTTATTACGTAAATAAATCATTCTATTCCTTGAACAGCCCAAAGGAATTTTTGTTATTTCCACTTTTAAATATTTGGGATAAAGTCAGACTTGTATTTACCATTTTTTATGGAGGCAGGATCAGCAATTGGAAAAAGCTTGAAGAGGTCACAGTCAAGGATTGGTTGATACGAATGGGGGGCAAGAAAAATTTCAATAAATTCTGGGAGCCTTTATTATTGGCTAAACTTGGTGAAAATTATAAGCGGGTGTCAGCGGTTTTTATTTGGACCTATATCCGTAGATTATTCAAAGCACGTGAACATCCTGTGGAAAAGGACTTTATGGGTTATGTTTCGGGAGGCTATAAAACGGTATTTGACCGTTTGGATCAGTTGCTTACTGAAAATAACTCGAGTGTACATCTAAACACCACTATAAAAAGTATCGAGCCGCTGAAAGGGGGTGGTATAGAAGTGCAGTATAAGGACAGAGTCGAGTATTTTGATAAGGTGATTTTCACCGCACCTTTAAACGTTCTGGAACAAGTAACCTCTCCAGAACTTTGTGAAATTGTGAAAAACGATACGTCCATTGAATATCTCGGCGTAGTTTGTCTAGCATTGGTGACAAAAACCCCCCTTACTCCTTTTTATGTATTGAATATGGGCGATGTGAATTCCCCCTTTACTGGCGTGATTGGCATTAGCTCTTTGGTAGATCCAGATCAGACTGCTGGAGATTACATCACCTTCTTCCCAAAGTATATTCCTGCTGATCATAATTACTGGAATATGCCCGATGAAGCCATAGAAGAAATATTCATGGCTGGGGTTCGTGAACTTTATCCTGAGTTCAATGATGAGGATCTGGTCTCTGCACACATAAATAGGGCATTTAAAGTGCAACCTTTACAGGTGCTGAATTACTCGAAAATAATTCCAAGAATTAAGACAAATCACCCTGACTTCTTTGTGCTAAATACCTCTCAATTTGTAAAAGATTCTGTTAATAATAATTTTGTGGTAACCCATGTGAATTCGTTCATGAAAAAGTTTGCCGCAGAATTAGAAAGGAAGACAACACCCAAAATCGATCAGGACGATGAGTAAACCTATAGCAAGTTTTTCCTTAGACCTTGACAACAAGTGGTCTTACATGAAGAATAACGGGGCCGAAGGTTGGGAGGAATATCCATCTTATTTGAGCATTTTTGTTCCTTATATCTTGGAATTATTAGAAGAATTAGACCTGAAGATCACATTCTTCATTGTGGGTCAGGATGCTGCTTTTGAGTACAATCATGAATATATAAAAATGATTGCTGATGCAGGTCACGAAATAGCCAATCATTCCTTTAAACACGAGACCTTTCTTCACCTGTATTCAAGAGAAGAATTGGAAGATGAAATTGATAGATCCCACACAATTATCAAAGAAGTTAGTGGTCGTGAACCTAAAGGATTTCGTGGGCCGGGTTTCACTTGGAGCGAAACTTTGTTCGATGTGCTAGTAGAGAAGGGATACACTTATGATTCATCCACGTTCCCAACGATTATAGGACCATTGGCCAGAATGTATTATTTCCGAACGTCCAAATTAACTAAAGCAGAAAAAAAGGAAAGAAAAGAACTCTTTGGGAAATTTTCAGATGGATTCATGAAGCTGAAACCATACTTCTGGAAGTTAAAGGATAATAGTCGGTTGTTAGAAGTTCCGGTGACCACCATGCCCTTGTTCAGAACCCCAATTCACTTAACCTATCTGGTGTATCTCAGTGCTCTTTCAGAGCAATTGATGGTCTTTTATTTAAAATGTGCTATTTATCTTTGCAAACTCACAAGAACCTCTCCTAATTTCTTGATACATCCCACAGATCTTCTAGGCGGAGATATGATTAAAGGTATGGAGTTTTTTCCTGGAATGCAGATCTCCAGTCAGAAGAAGTTAGCAATTTTCAAGAAAGTAATTAACATTTTTGCCAGACATTTTGAGTTGGTGACAATGGAAAATCATGCAGATGGATTAATGGATAAGAATGTTAAAGATGTAATGATTGACAAAAAAATAACTTAAAAATAATGATACTTTTGAAAGTACTTATCAAGCTATGAGTATTAGATAAAGCATAAGAACTATATATATGGAAAAACTAGCTAAACCACTTGACAAGATGCATGAGTCGAACAAATCAACAACAAGACCAACAGTTACTATTCTTTTACCAGCTTATAACGAAGCTGCAATTATTGCTGACAGTTTAACTATTCTCTGCAATCATATGAGTAACTTGAATGAAAAATATGATTGGGATATTCTCATAGTTAATGACGGCAGTAAGGATGAAACAGGTAGGCTTGCTGAAGAACTCACACAATCACTTCCCAATATCTCGGTCTATCACAATAAAGTGAATATGAATTTAGGAGGTGCGTTGCGTAACGGTTTCAAACAAGCCACAGGCGAATACATTGTCGTGCTTGATATTGATCTGAGTTTTGGCCCGGACCATGTCGAATCACTTGTTGATGCGGCAATTGACCAAGATGCAGATATAGTAATTGCTTCCCCATATATGAAAGGAGGTAAAACGACCAATATACCTTTCCATAGGCTACTTTTAAGTAAAGTCCTTAATAAAATCATGCGGTACACCTCAGGAATAAATATACATAGCTTTACAGGGATGGCCCGAGCCTATAGAAAAGAATTTCTAGATACTTTAAACCTAAAGACCAGCACCTATTCCATAAATCCTGAAATTATTCAAAAAGCTCGCATCCTAAGAGGGCGAATCATTGAGGTTCCTGGACATTTGGATTGGACATTGCAACTGAAATATGGGGAAAACAGAACATCTAGTGTTAGTATTTTCAAGGGAATTCTTAATGGATTGATGTCGAGTTTTATCTTTAGACCTTATGGGTTTTTTATGATGATTGGGTTGTTGTTGTTAGTTTCCTCTTTGTATATGATTGTCTGGATATTTTATCACATTTATGTAATATACCCAGAGATACAGGTTTCCGGTAACTTTATTGACGATATGTTCTCGGAAGCCGTGGCAGTTGTGTATACCCAACGCCCCCATGCTTTTTTAATTGGTGGTTTCACTTTTGTAGCGGCCATACAATTCTTAGGCCTAGGTTTCATCTCGTTACAGAAAAAGCGATACTTTGATGAACTGTTTCACTTGAACTCGTCCATTCTAAAGGAAACTAAGGGATTATAGCAAAGCACATGAAGAAGAATTCACTTTTGGGAATTATAGTACAATTTCTGCCATTATTACTTCTCTATATTTTTGCGGTTCTGATGTTTTCGAATAATGAATTGGTTCATGACGAAAGTCGGCATATGGACTATGCGGTCAATTTGACACATGGATATTATACGGATGCTGTAAACCCAGAATTAAGAAACGGACCAGGGTACCCTTTGGTAATCACACCTTTAGTATTGGCTAAAGCGCCCTATATGGCCTTCAGATTATTAAATGCCTTGTTTTTGCTAATGGCGGTAGTGTTTTTCTTCAAATCCTTATCTTTTTATTTAGAGAGAAAAAAAGCCCTGGCATTTAGCTATTTGTTCGGAATGTATCCCGCATCCTTAAAATGGATGGTCTTTATACATTCAGAATCATTTGCCATATTTTTAGCTTGTGGATTTCTCTATTACTTTTTGAAAGTTCACAAATCAACTGAGAAAAAATATGTCAATGTGATGTTGTCGGCTACTTTTTTAGGAATCCTGGCATTGACCAAGGTATTGTTCGGGTACGTTATTATAACCATCGCTCTTTTTTATCTGATGGTGTTTGCTTTTAAGAGGTCAAAAAAAATCCGATTGAATCTAATGGTTTTAATAGTTGGATTCTTGTTCTGTATTCCATATTTAGGCTATACGTATTACCTGACGGGAAAAACCATGTATTGGGGAACTGGAGGTGGCGAGATTCTCTATTGGCGATCTTCCCCTTTTTCAAATGAATATGGCGATTGGATAAACCCGGATGTGGCTCTTGGCAATAAAGAGGGAGATTATTTCGATACTTCTGGCATTATAGGAAACCACGGTGATTTTATTCAAAGTCTAGAGCCTTATTCGATTGTTCAACGGGATAGCCTGTACAAAGAAAAAGCGATAGGGAATATTAAACAATATCCTCTCAAATTTATTCAAAATACTGGGGTTAGTGCCCTTCGGCTTTTTTTTAACTACCCCTATTCGTATACGCAACAAAAGATGTCCTCCTTTTTTTATATACTCCCGAACATTTTTTTAACGGTATTTTTAATTTTGTCACTATTTTTGGCGATTCGAAACCCGATGAGCATTCCATTTGAAATCCGTTTTATTGGACTAACGGCGCTGATTTTTATAGGAGGCCTGACACTATTGGATGGAAGGGTTCGTCATTTATTGCCAATATTGCCATTGCTTCTGTTTTTTATCGCTTTCGTTTTTAAGGATATCTTGGATTTAAAATTAATGCAGGGACTAGAGAGATCACGAAAAATTTAGATCTTATTGTTTCATAATCAATAAGCACCCATTTTTATAGCATTTCTATCTTTAAGCGCGAAAGGCTATTCTCATTGATATATTGGACTATTATTTCGCCTGTGCCAATTGATCTTTTAGATTGATCATTAATTGAAGTATATGCAGTGTATATGTTTAATTATATGTGTATGTTAAAATTGTTCAAGCTCTTTTTCAAAAGCTACTATTGCAAATTTAAGGATAGCTAATCCTTAAAGTATACTTCTTCAAAAGGCACCCGAAAGCGTGGGCCGTAGATTCCTTTTTCCTCATTTCTTATCCCACAACCAATGACCATATTGATTTCAGCACCACTTGGCAGTCCGAGGGCTTTTTTAACTCTTAGCGTATCACTCCCTTCCATAGGACAGGTATCGTAGCCTATGGCCGCCATGCTTATCATGAAATTCTCTGCTGCCAATCCCGCACTTTTATGAGCTACAATGCGCATATCGCTTAACCTAGCTTGTCTATAAATTGGCCTGAATAATCCAACCACTTGAAACGCTAAAAATTTCAGTAGTCCGAAAAATCCCAAAAAATCGAAATATGTAAAAGGGATGAGTTTGCCATAATAATTACTTGCCATCGTCTTACGTTTCAATTCCCTTTCGGTAAGGTCAGGTTTGTCATATGCCTTCTTGATAAATTCGATATTGGCCTTGGCTCTTTGACGCCAAAGATCCTTACGGGCCACTACAACCACCAGTTGTTGCGCAGTTCTTGCTGCACTCTGATCAAAACAAGCATGAGATATCTTAGCTAGGGTGTCCTTATTGGTGACATGATAGAATTCCCATAGTTGCAGATTACTACTTGTCGGTGCCAAAGACGCATTATAAAGGCATTGTTTTACTTTTTCGGTATCTATGGGTGTATCTTTATATACTCTGGTAGAACGCCTGTATTCTATGGCTTCCGTAACTGTTTTTTCCATCATGGGAGTAATTTAATTAAAAAAAAGGTCATACCAAGCTTTCAGAAATAGAAATGAAGGATTTTACAAAGTATAACATCGAACTAATGGTTCTAATGGTGATTTCGTTTTTAAATGCTTAACAGTTCAGAAAGAAACCCTACTGCGATGCAATATTTTTGCATATATTTATATACACAGACTACTTTGGTAATCACGTTTTTATGTAATATGTATCGAATGAAAAAAACAAGTATGATCCTTTTACTTTTATTTTTTTCGCAAATACAATTTTCTCAGGCACAAATTACAAGGCCTGCAGAAAACATTATTAAGTCGTGGGAACAATACCCAGAACTGGAGAACAGTTCTATTTTCAAGTATGTGCATGGGAATCGATAAGACCTATTTCTCAGTGAGGAAGAGTAGAGCGCGTCGTAGGTGTCTCAGGAGGCCCGTCGATCATCTATGTGGGAATTGGTCCTGGAGGCGTTTTTAAGTCAGATAATGGTAAAAAAAGATAATTGCTTGATTAAAACTAAACAAATGGAAAACAGACCTGGAATTTTTAATGATGTAATTGGTCCGATCATGCGTGGGCCATCAAGTTCTCATACTGCTGCTTCTTGGAGAGCGGCAAAAATGTGCATCGACATACTAAATGAACCGCTTAAAAATGCCATTATCGATTTTGATAAAGATGGTGCTTGGGCTCCAAATTATAGAGAGCAAGGCACTACCATCGGAATCGAAGGGGGATTGTTAGAACTCGATATGAGCGATGACCAAATAAAAAACACAGAAGCCATTGCTTTAGATAGGGGTATTTCAATTACATATGAAATAAATTCCTTCCCAACGGATCATGTCAATACGTTTAGGTTGGCATTGGAGGGAACGCAAGGGAAGAATGTGCGAATTACTGCGATATCGATTGGAGGGGGGTCTTTTGTCATTCAAGAGATCAATGGTTTTAAAGTCCAAATTAGTGGAGGTTCGTATGAATTGCTGCTTATGAACGCCTCAAAGGAAATTTTATTAGAAGATCTAAAGGCGATATGTCCAGAGAGTAAATCAATGTCTGATTCTTTTCATGAAGATAAGCGCTTGATAAATATGAAGTTTTCAAAACAAATTCCTGCTGAAACCATTGACAGAATACAACAGACAATCAATTGTGAAGACTTAATAATAGCGAATCCTGTGCTACCAATTGTTGCCGGCAATGAATCGCAACTTCCTTTTACAACAGTATCTTCGCTATTGGAATATGCCGAAAAAGAAGACCTTGATTTGGCGGCGCTCGGATTATTATATGAAAAACATCAAAGCGGATTGGATACCACTGCTATTGTAAATAGAATGAAAAGTGTGGTAGAAATCATAGAGAATAGCATCAAAACCGGGTTGGAAGGAACCACGTACGACGACCGAATCTTACCACAACAATCCCATTTGATAAAAGATGCCAGTAGGAAAAAGAAGATTCTAGAAAATTCCATTGTCAATAGGATCATAGCCAATGTTTCGGCTATTATGGAATCAAAAAGTGCCATGGAAGTCGTTGTCGCGAATCCAACAGCTGGATCCTGTGGTGTGGTAGGGGGTGTTTTGAGGGCAGTATCAGATGATATCAATGCAAGCCACGATGAATTGATACAAGCCTATTTCGCTACCGGGATTATTGGTGTTTACTTTGCGAAGGGACCAGGGTTTTCTGCGGAAGAGCATGGATGTCAAGTTGAATGTGGCGCTTCTGCAGGAATGGCTGCTGCGGGTATCGTACAGCTTTTTGGAGGTACTGCTAAACAGGCTATTGATGCCGCCTCAATGGCGATCCAGAATATGATTGGATTGATTTGCGACCCGATAGCCGATCGTGTTGAAGCTCCTTGTTTAGGTAAGAATGTGAGCGCAGCGGTCAATGCACTTTCGTCTGCAACAATGGCATGTGCTGGATATAATGCACTTATTCCTTTAAATGAAGTCATTGAAACCGTTTCGTCGGTCAGCAAACAAATGCCAACCTGTGTAAAATGTACTGGTAAAGGAGGACTTGCAATGACCAAGACCGCCTGTGCTTTAAAAGAGCAGCTCGCGATAAAAAAGAAGGTGACTGTTTGACCCCTTTGTTTTTAATGGATCGGTTGGGCAACTCAAACGCTTCGAACCAATGTGATTCTTGACGCTGTTAAAAGGTCATATTGTAATGGTGGAACTGCCAGAAATGATATTAATTCACTTTAAATGTTCGGAAGCATCTGAACACCTTTCATAATAGTTATTTGTTCAAGTTTCCTGCATTTTGTGACTGATCCTTAATATAATGAATTCGGCAGGTCTTAGAGGCGCCATCCCTACTTCAATGATCATATTACCGTCAAGAATATCTTGGGCTGTCATGGTTTCTCCTAGTCCTAGCTTTACGTAGAAAGCATGTTCAGGTCTAGCGCCTGCCAAAGCGCCATCTCGCCATAACTTGATTAAATAATTTTCGATCATTGCTTTTACTTTGACCCAAGTATTGGCATCGTTGGGTTCAAATACGGCATGCATGGTCCCTTTTTTAATAGATTCTTCAACCATATTGAATAAACGTCTCACAGGAATATAACGCCATTCATTATCGTTTCCAGCTAAGGTCCTGGCACCCCAAACCAGATTGCCTTTTCCAGTAAAAGACCGAATGGCATTTATTGATTTTCCAGCAATTACATCGACGTTCAGGTCTTTTTGGTCTTCATCGGATATGGCGACCGTGGGTCTTATAACATACGATAGGCTTACATTGGCAGGAGCTTTCCACACGCCTCTATCCCTATCTGTACGAGCATAAATACCTGCAATGGTAGCGCTCGGAGGTAAAATAACAGGCAACTGTGAAATTTCAACTTTAATGGAATTATATAGAGCAATATCACTATTCTCAATGGCATCCAGGGTAATGCTATTCGAAGAAATCATCCCTGTTTCATCTTCTGTCAGAATCGTTACTTCAGTTTGCGTTTCATCATACACATAATCCAAAATGGTTTCCAAGAAAGGGTAATATGCAGCGCCATATTTAAGCAAGTTTGTGTCTGAAGTCAATATGGTTCTTAAACTATCAATATTAGAATCCACAGTATTGGCGGCATCATATGATCGCGTATCGATAATTGTAAAGCGATCCTTTAGGTCATTACACTGTTGTAATGCGATAGTGTATAAGGCATAAAAGTCGTTGTCAGAATGCAAAGCTGTTGCGTCGGGAAACACCAGTAAGGTTGGTTCGTCAATCTTTTTGATTTCATTAAGGCCAAAGAGGAAATCGTCGGCATTGATAATTGAAGTGACCTGAGCATCCTGTGCATCCAAATTTTCACCATAGCGACCTACAGAGACTATGTAACAAGGTCCTCCGCCATTGGCATAAAACATGTGTAAGCCATAATGCATTAAAAAGGGTTCTCTGCTATTAGGTTGACTGACTTTTATCGTAGGGTTGTTGTTTATGGTTCCCTGTGTATTATCAACGTCAACGGTGATTGAAGTCTCTGGCTTGGCAGCTCCAAAATACTGATTGAATTCCAACAAAGATCTAATCCGTTTAGGAATGCCTTTGAGATCACCAGTTTCCTGATCGGTCGCCTTTTCGGTATACCCAATAAAAGCAGGGATCGCAGTTTCAACTTGAGCAATTGAAGCTGGTAAACTCTTGATTTCCTCAATATAAACGCCAGGCGTTTTATAAGACTTTGCCATAGCAGAGTGTTTTAGCGGTGTTCAATAAAGATACTGAATTTCAAGAAGTTGTCATTTCCTTTTTTTATTATGAACTTTCAGTCAAGTTTCGATATGTGTTGTGATAATTGATGGCGTTTTATTCTTAATAAATGAATGTGGATCCGTCTCCACCAGGGGAGATATCAGCTTAATTGTGATTTGTACTTTCCTTTACTTTTCCTAATGCGCACAGCCACCACTTTATATTCTGGACACATGGCTTCTGTATCATGAACATCGCCAGTTATTGTATTTATCATGATATCTGGAAAATGAAACGTGGTACTTAAAATGCCTTGTTTTACTTCATCAGTGATCCGTGCTTTTACATCTACTTTTCCACGTGGTGATTCTAAGCAAACGAAGTCGCCTTCCTCTATAAAATGCGATTTAGCATCATCGGGGTGAATCATTAGATAATCATCCTGAAGAATTTGCTCATTCGCAGTACGACGTGTCATGGCACCACAATTATAGTGTTCCAACTCTCTGTTGGTCGTTAAGATATATGGATAGTCTTTGGCATGTTCTGTGAGTTCAACGGTTTCTTTCCATGGGTTGAATTCAAATTTCCCTTTCCCTCTTTTGAATTCGGTTTGATGCAAGATTTGAGTGTCAGTGCCATCCAGGGCAACAGGCCATTGCAAACCATTTTTTCCTAAACGATCCCATTTTATGCCTGCAAAGAATGGGACAATCTGGGAAATCTCTTCAAGCATACCATCTGGCGTATAATCTGGTTGATCATATCCCATTCTATTCATGATATCTACAATGATCTGACCATCTGGTTTAGATCCTTCAATAGGCTCAACGACTTGTCGTACCGCTTGTACACGTCTTTCACCATTGGTGAATGTCCCTGATTTTTCAAGGAAAGATGCTCCCGGCAAGATCACATCAGCATATTTAGCCGTTTCTGTCATGAATAATTCTTGTACGATCACCAAATCGGTTGCTTCAAGGGCTTTTATTACTTTTTTGGTATTGGGATCGGTTTGAACCACATCTTCGCCAATGATCCAAATGGATTTTAATTTACCATCAAGTGCGGCGTCAAACATTTCTGGAATTTTGAAACCAATGTGTTTTGGTACTTCAACACCATAAAACTCATTGTATTTTTTATTGACATCATCTTTCGTAATGTCTAGATATCCGGCGCCTTGATGTGGTTGAACTCCCATATCTGCTGATCCTTGTACGTTGTTTTGACCACGTAATGGATTAACACCAACTCCGCGTCTTCCAATATTTCCTGTCATCAGTGCCAAATCTGCAATTTGCATCACTGTAAATGTCCCTTGAGAATGTTCTGTGACGCCCAATCCATGAAAAGACATGGCGTTTGGCGCTGATGCATATGCTATGGCAGCTTCACGAACCTCTTCTCGCGTAACTCCTGAGACCTGTTCTATTTGATCAAGGTCAATAGCTAATAGTTCTTTTTTAAAGTCTTCAAACCCTTCCGTTCTACTTTCAATAAAGCTGGTATCCACTAAATTCTCTGAAATGATATAATACATCATCATATTGAGGACCGCAACATTGGTTCCAGGTCTTAAGGCAATATGATGTGTGGCATATCTTGCCAATTCTATACGACGTGGATCAATGACGATACATACGTTATCCGATTTCATGGCAAACTGTTTCAGCTTGGCGCCTGTTACAGGATGAGCATCTGTTGGATTAGCACCAATCACCATAATGCAATTGGTGTCTTTTAGGTCGTCAATGGAATTGGTTGCAGCCCCTGTGCCATAAGTGCGTTGCATACCCAAGGCTGTAGGAGAATGACACACACGTGCACAACCATCTATATTATTGGTATTGATAACCGCTCGATAGAATTTTTGCATCAAATAATTCTCCTCATTGGTACAACGTGATGAGGATATTCCCGCCATGGAATCTGGTCCGAATTCCTCTTTATAGTAGCTTAACTTTCCTGCGATATAATCGTAAACTTCATCCCAAGACACCTTCTCGAATTTACCGTTACGTTTGATCATTGGAGAATTCAATCGTTCGGGATGATCGTAAAACTTAAAGGCATACCGCCCTTTTAAGCAGGTATGTCCTTGATTCACTTCGGCATCATAAGGTGCTTGAATGCTAAGTATCTCACCATTATGTGTTGATATATCCAAGTTGCAACCAACACCGCAATAGGTGCAAATGGTTCTAGTAGTATCTGTAGCCTGAATGGCTTTAGATTGAAATACATCTGAAATTGCTGAGGTTGGACACGCTTGAGAACAAGCGCCGCAACTTACACAATCAGAATCCATGAAAGAGCTGTCGAAGCCTTTTATGATTTTGGAATCAAACCCGCGTCCAGACATGCTCAACACAAACTCACCCTGCACTTCATCGCAGGCACGAACACAACGATAGCAATTAATGCATTTAGAAAGATCCGAAGTCATATAGGGATGACTCAAATCCTTCAATCTATACAAATGATTGTCACCTTCTGGATAGCGCACTTCGCGAATACCTACTTGTGCAGCAACCGTTTGCAATTCGCAATTCCCATTAACTTCACAGGTCAAGCAATCCAATGGATGGTCCGTTAAAACCAACTCAATGATATTTTTTCTAAGAGCTTTAATGGATTCTGAACTAGTATAAATATGTTGCCCGGCAGCCACTGGTGCATGGCAAGATGCCATCGTTTTTACAGGACCATTTTCTTCTAAAGCCACTTCAACACTGCATACACGACAAGAACCAAACGGATCTAGATTTGGTGCGTCACATAAGGTGGGAACAAGGGTTTTTTCTTTATGGCGACGAATGAATGAAAGCATGGTTTCGCCTTCAACGATTTCAAATTTCTGATTGTCTATATACGCGGTTTTGCTCATCATCGTTTAATTGAAGTAGTGTCTTAATTCATCGTCGAAATATTGTAATGCATTACGAACTGGTAATGGGATACCTCCGCCGTGGGCGCATAAGGATCCTTCTTCCAAAGTCGTCAATAGATCGGCAAATAGTTTTTTATCAATTTTATAATCTGAAGTCAAGGCTTTTTCCGCCAGTTCTTGGCCACGTTTTGTGCCTAATCGACATGGGAAACACTTGCCACAACTTTCGTAGGCTGCAAAATCGAAAAGGTGTTCAATGAATTTCATGATCGGATAATCTGAAGGTACAGAAACGATGGACGCATGGCCCAAAAGAAACCCTTCAGTTGAAAAAGATTCAAAATCAATGGTCAGATCCTTTAGTTTAGAAATTGGTACTAATCCACCAAGTGGGCCACCAATTTGAAGCGCTTTTACATCGGATCTGAATCCACCGCCCAATTCATTCACAACAGTTGAAAGTGGGGTTCCCATGTCAACTTCATAAAGCCCTGGCTTATTGAAAAAGCTATCTAAGCAAACCAATTTTGTACCAGAAGACCGTTCGGTTCCTATGCTTTTCCAAGCGCTACCACCATTAGAGATGATATAATGCAAGGCTGCTAGCGTTTCCACATTATTTACTATTGTTGGCTTGTTGAATAAGCCCTTTTGTGCTGGAAACGGTGGTCTTACCCTAACTTCTGGACGTTGCCCTTCAATGGAATTGATCAATGCGGTTTCTTCACCACAAATATAAGAGCCTTGTGCTTGAATGATCTTAAAATTAAAATCGAATCCACTATCAGCGATGTTGATGCCAATTAACCCTGCTTCTTTTAATTCATCGATTGCCTGTTGAACAATTTTTACAGCTTCAGGATATTCTGCACGTATATATAAAATGCCATAATTGGCATGTGTCACATAACCTGAAATAAGCATGCCAAATAACACTGAATGTGGCTGCTGCTCTAACAAATAACGATCTGAATAGGCTCCAGGATCGCCTTCATCGGCATTACATATGATGAATTTGGTTTTGTTTTCAACGTTGCGACAGAATTGCAATTTCAGTCCCATGGGAAACCCTGCACCACCACGACCCCTAACATTGGATGTTTTTATCTCTTCTAAAACAGACCCTGAATCTTGTTGTAAGGCATCCAGAAATGGTTGGTAATACTCCGAAATAGTAGTGAAAGGTTTGGTGAGTATTTGTTTTCCGCTGGCTTCAACGTGATAGTTATCCTGATTTAATTTTGAATCTGTATCAATGATGGTATCTAAACTATGTATGGCGCGACCAGAATAATTTCTCCCCTTATGGTGAAATGCCGAATTTTCATGACAGCGACCCAAGCAGGTCATGTGTCCGATCTCATCAGCTTCAAAGTGGTTTTTTAACCCGTCGATAACCTCATTTTGCGTCCCGGCACAAACACAGGCAGTACCATTACAGACATAGACTTTTTTACCTTTATTTTCAGGTTTTAAAAAGTCGTAAAAACTTGCGGTTCCGAAAGCATTTGCCTTTCCGATCAAGAATTCTTCAGCCAATTGTGCCATAGCTTCTTCACTGGGAGCACCTTCAGGTTTGGCAAGCTGACCTAATTTATCAAAGAGACTCTCTTCTACGCCTTTTCTTCCTAATAATTCGCTTAAGTTATCTGACATATAAATTTAATTAGTACTACTGTAATTTACATTTTTTATGCGGTATGGGTTTGCGTAACATGTTGCTCTGTGATCCCGGCAAAAGGCAAACAAGGTGATCCCTAATTCTTTGGCATAATCTACTGCCAATGATGAAGGTGCAGAAACAGCTGCCAAAAACGGTATTCCCGCCTTAAAGCATTTTATGGTGATCTCATAGGAAATGCGTCCGCTAACCGTGAGTATCTTGGCTTTTTTTAATTGATCATTCAAAATGAGTTTACCAATGACTTTATCTACGGCATTATGTCTACCAACGTCTTCCATGGCACAAAGCAAGTCTCCATCGATCGTAAATGCCGATGCGGCATGGGTGCCTCCAGATCGATTAAAATCGTGTTGATAGGTATTCATTTTATCAAACAACCCATGAATTAAGTAGTTGTCTATTTGCTCAGAACTGCTTTGAATAGTATCATCAGGAATTACGTCATCGAGCTCTGTTTTACCACAAATACCACATGATGAAACTGACATTAAGCTTCTGCTATTGGTATACCCTTTGCCCAACT
>Ga0316201_10001440_pt1 | contig 15998 bp, 19 predicted proteins | sample CS6wburrow_MG_FD_204516 | JGI IMG/M metagenome (GOLD analysis project Ga0316201, IMG submission 204516) | Coastal sediment microbial communities from Delaware Bay, Delaware, United States - CS-6 worm burrow | ecosystem: Environmental > Aquatic > Marine > Coastal > Sediment | place: USA... | reverse complement strand
TATGGTTGGAGTGGAGAGGCACCCAAAATGATTACCAAGGAGTTGGAGGCAATGAAGTTTGACATCGTGGAACCCCTGCGCCACCAGTACATTCCGGATGGTAATGCCCTTGAGGCCAGCTTCGAACTGGGCCGTGCCGTGGGCCGCGCCATTAAAGAACAGGTGCCGGGATGAAGCGCCCCGTCGTCAATATAGGCCTCTGTACGCTCTGCATGGGATGTGTTGAGGTCTGTCCGCAGGTGTTTCAGCACAATGAAAATGCTGGCTACATCCAGGTGCTGGACCTGGCGGCGTACCCTGTCGACCTGGTGGACGAAGCCATCAAATACTGCCCGGAGGATTGCATCGAGTGGGAAGACGATTGATTCTGGAGAATTTCTGATGAAAAAAACCGCCTTGTTCGTTTTCAACGGCGACCCCATGTGTTTTATTCATGTGTTGCTCAACGCCCTGGACATGAAGACCAGGGAATACGAGTGTCACATCATCATCGAAGGGGCTGCCACCAAGCTGGTCCCGGCGCTGGCCGATGCCAGTCACCCCCTGCACGTGTTGTGGGAAAAGACCAAAGCTGCCGGTCTTGTGGCCGGCGTCTGCAGAGCCTGTGCCCATAAAATGGGGGCCCTGGACGCTGCCGTGGAACAGGACCTCACCCTTCTGGATGACATGAACGGCCACCCGTCCATGGCCGCGTACATCGACGCGGGCTGCAACATCATCACCTTCTAACACCGGTGTTCATCGCCGCAGGGCCTGCATCATCGGCTGCCTGGCTGGAAAACCGGAAGCTCTGGATGTTTCCCTTCGACGGACTGATCGAACCAGGGCAGACTGCCGTGTCCCCATGAGCCACCGAAAACTAAAGAAACTTGCGCTCAACCTGCTGCAATCCGATGCCCTCGATCACGCTCTGGAGGAATTGGGCCGCCTGCCCGCCCGCCAAATCGTCAATCCGCTTTTCGGTTTGCTTTACCATGGCGATCCCATCATCCGTTGGCGGGCCGTGACCGCCATGGGCGCTGTGGTCTCCAGCCTGGCCGCTGAACACCCTGAATCGGCCCGGGTTGTCATGCGTCGGTTCCTCTGGAATCTAAACGACGAATCCGGCGGTATCGGATGGGGGTCCCCCGAGGCCATGGGAGAGATCATGGCGCGCAGCCGCCTGATGGCCGAAGAATACGCCTGCATGCTGGTCTCCTATGCCGATCCCTGCGGCAACTTCCTGGAGCACCCCCAGCTGCAATACGGCGTTATCTGGGCCCTGGGTCGCCTGGCGCGCGTACGGCCGGGTTTGATCCATCCGGCAGCTGATTTGCTGCCTGTCTGGCTGCGATCGCCAGACCCCAACCACCGAGGCCTGGCCGCCTGGGCGGCTCGGCCATTTAAGTCTCAAGCCCTGGCCGCCGACCTCGATAGGTTGAGCGGTGATACTATTGCAGTGCGCATCTACAGCGACGAACAACTGTGCGATTGGTCTATTGGCGCTCTCGCCAAGGCGGCTCTCGAAGCCATGGCAATCCAATCGTGATACCGACCACTGCAGATCCCAAAAGTTCGCCATAGCGGTTTCCCGACCTGTGTCTTATTGCTTTTCTATCGCCCAGATCATCGCTCAGTAAGGCTATCCATCGGCCTGGAAAGTCCACCTGTGCACCCCCCTCCATCCGCTGAACACATTTGGATTCAGGGCCAGGTATTCTTGATTTATCGACTCGCTGTGGTAAGATCCGAAATGGATATCAACCCCTCTCAAGTCTCCACAGGGAGAAAGGAAAGCGATATGAAGACTGACGCTGAAGCGAAAAATGATTTGGGTGACCTCAGATGCCCGGAGTGCCGTGCGCATTTAAAAAAAAGAAGGTCACGCACGCCGGATAAATGCGAGATGATTTGCGGTGGGTGCGGGCAAAGCTTTGACGTGTGTGACCTCGAAACCCTGGATGCATTGAAAAAGCAATCCTAAATTAAGCCTACAACAGTGTCCAAGTGGTAAACCGCCTCCTCGATGGGGCGGTTTAGAGGTTACGGCCAACTTCCCACCCCAATGGCATACTCCTTGTAATAGATCATTTCCAATGCTTTACCACCTGCGGTGCCCTGCCTTTTCGTCGAACCGTCAGGATGGACACCCATAATTTTGGTGGCATCTTAATTAAAGCAATTATAACGGGTTGTTAAGTTCCGTTACACATTCCGGCACAGGGTTTGAACCGGAGCGCTGGGAAATCAAATGACCCCCAGGAGGACAATGAGCCGCTACCAAAATTGTTTCCGATATCTCAGATTGTGCACACTATTTATCACAGCACTGTTCACAGGCGCATCCACAGCCGCAGCCCTGGAAGCGGGTTTTCAAATCCCAGAGCCAAATCCGCCTGCAGCGGTGCAGCCGGCGACGGTGGCGGAGACACCCCGCGGCCTTGCCCGGCAGGCTGCGCCCGACACTGAGTGGACCTTCCACAAGTCGTCCGACAACCAGCATCCCAGCGGTATCGAACAGCAGATGCTCTGGCTGATCAACCGGGCCCGGACCGATCCCACCCGGGAAGGCGTTTGGCTGGCCGAACTCGATGATCCTGATGTGGTCGGGGCGAGGTCCTACTTCAACGTGAATTTGGACCTGTTGCGGGCCGAGTTTGCCACCATCCCGGCCAAACCGCCGGCAGCCTTCGATGTCCGGCTCTACCAGGCGGCCAGGGCGCATTCGGATTACCTCATTGCCACCGAAACCCAGAGTCACGACGGTCAATTGGATCGGGTTGCCGATGCCGGTTTTTTTTACTGGGCCTACAGGGGAAACGTGTTTTCCTATACCCGCAGCGGCATTCACGGGCATGCCGGTTTCAATATCGATTGGGGGGGCAGTGACGGCAGCGGGATGCAGCCCGGCAGAGGGCATCGCCAGGCCATCATGTCCATGGATGGGGATTATACCAATGTTGGATTGGCGGTCGAGGAGACCACCAGTGCCAATGTGGGGCCCTTGGTCACCACCGGCAACTTTTGCAATGCCAACAGTGGTCGGGCCGACCACTTCAACCGATTCCTGGTGGGAACCGTTTGGCAAGATTTGAATGCCAACGATCAATACGATGCCGGTGAAGGATCGGGCGGCGTTGAGGTGCGGCCGGATCAGGGAGACTACTATGCCGTGACCGGCGATAGTGGCGGCTATGCCTTTCCCATTGGCCAGTCCGGCACCTACACGGTGACCTTCAGCGGGCCGGGAGTAGAGAGCGGTACGACCCGGACCGTCGTCGTAGGTAGCCAAAGCGTTCTGCTCGATCTGCTCTACAGCGGCGGTTTACCCGGGGGGGCCGAAGCCGTCACCGGCATCGCTGCGGCCATTTCGCAAAGCTCAGCTCAGCTCAGCGGTATTGTGAATGCCAACGGCCTTGATGTCGACTACTATTTTGAATACGGTCCCACCACCCAGTACGGTGAAATTTCAGATCTCTTTTCAACCACGGCCAACGGGAGCATCCAGATTGATATCTCCAATTTATCCGTCGGCACACTCTATCACTACAGACTGGTGGTCGTCACGGATACGGAGACGGTTTATGGCAGCGACCGCAGCTTTGAATCCTTATCCGCTATTGCCCAGCTTGGCCAGAGCCCAAGCGGCAGCGGCGGCGGTGGCGGCGGTTGTTTTATCAGAGCGGCAGGCTGGTAGCTGCCCATCGGCGGTTCGATACCCAATCCAACGGGGCCGGCGGCGAAAGCCCGCCGGCCCCGAATTTTTTATGTCTACGGGATTGACTTGGCAGGGCTTGACCGTATACAGGTGATGGCGCTCAGGGCCTCTTTTTATTGAATTGCGGTTTCCCTGAAACAGGATCGATTAGTGCAGGGATCTTGTAATGGTAGAGATGTTCGTACGACGGTATCAATGAGGCACAGGCCGGAGCATCCCTTAAAATACCGCATTCCGTTGTCATTTGCATTCTAAAGGAGAGGAGTACATGTCGCAACAATACTACGCACCTGAAGACTTGAAGGACTTTCCAAACATCACCGAGCACGCAACTCCCCAGGGTCAAAAATTCTTTGAATACTACGCCTCGGCAACCGGCGCCGGCCACCTCACAGAGCGCGAAAAAGCCTTGATCGCCCTGACCGTGGCCACTGTGCGGCATTGCCCCTATTGTATCGATGCCTATACCAACAAGTGTCTTTCGCTGGGTGTGTCCAGCGATGAAATGATGGAAGCAATCCATGTCGGAGCCGCCATGACGGCCGGGGATGTGCTGGCGCATGCCACCCAGGTTCGCAAGATTGTCAAGAAGAAGGAAATGTGATCCATGAAACCGACCCAGCAGCTTGACTTACTGGCCAATGTGCCCGGAAATGTCTCCTTCGGGGATAAAATCGAGCGGCCCTTGTTTGCCGATGGGATCGACATTCTGCAACTCAATGTGGGGCGCAAATGCAACCTCACGTGCCGACACTGTCACGTCGAGGCAGGGCCCCACCGGGTTGAAATGATGCATCGGTCTGTGTTTGAAAAATGCCTGGACATTTTGGCCCGACACCCCATCGAGACCGTCGATATTACCGGCGGAGCTCCGGAAATGAATCTCCATCTGCCCTGGTTTATCGATGAGGTGTCCAAACTTGGGCGCCGGCTTCTGGTTCGAACCAATCTATTGATCCTGCTACAGGATGAATATCGGCATTTTTTGGACATCTACACGAATCACCAGGTGGAGGTGGTGACATCCCTTCCCGACTACCAGATGCAGCGCACCAATCGCCAGCGCGGCGAAGGGGTATTCGAAGGCGTTATTGAGGTGATGAAAGAACTCAACAGCAGGGGGTATGGCCAACCGGACAGCAGGCTCGTTCTGGATTTGGTCACCAATCCGGTTGGAGCCTACCTCCCGGCATCACAGGAGGCTCTGTCGTTTGAGTATAAAAGGCGGCTTGCCGATGACTACGGCGTCGTATTCAACCAGCTGTTCTGTCTGACCAATTGCCCGGTAGGCCGCTATCTGGAGTACCTGGTTCGCTCGGAAAACTATGACGACTACATGACCGAATTGATCAATGCGTTCAACTGGTCCGCTGTCAGCAAGGTGATGTGTCGATCGACCCTTTCGGTCGGCTGGGATGGAAATCTCTACGACTGCGACTTCAATCAAATGCTGGCCATGCCGGTGGATCATGGCGCACCATCCCACATCGACGTGTTCAATTTCGATCAATTGAAAGCGCGGCAAATTGTCATCGCCAACCACTGCTATGCCTGCACTGCCGGGGCCGGTTCATCATGTCAGGGTGCTCTGGAAGATGCCTGAAAAGCTGATTTTTAGAGGGTGTTGCGGCGACAGGAGGTGGTTGTACACCTTCAATCAAGCTCAAGGAGAGGGCGGAGCGTCGGATTCAAGCGCCTGAAACCATAGCGTAGGCCAACCAACGCTGAATTGGGCCTAAGGGGAGGTTGTAGAACCACGCCTAAGGGTCCTGGCAGAGACCACAGCCGGAGAGATGAAAACGACAATAAAAGGCCCCTGTGAAGAAAAAGCTTGCTTTAGGCTGAAAAGGTGTTAGATTGCAGTATTCAACATGGCCTCGCATCCAATTTGCGGGGCGGTTTTTTTCTGAAGGAACAAAGCTTTTATTAGTATTACATCCTCCAGTTAAAAAAATCTTGAGCATTATTTAAGAAAGGAGGATGTCATCATGGCAAATGGAACAGTCAAGTGGTTTAACGACCAAAAAGGTTTCGGCTTCATCGAGCAAGAAGACGGTCCCGACGTATTTGTTCACCATTCAGCAATCAATGCAAGCGGTTTTAAAAGCCTCAGCGAAGGCGACCAGGTTACGTTTGATATTGAGCAAGGGCAAAAAGGCCCCGCCGCTGCGAATGTCACTGTAAGCTAACCAACAGCAACGCTTGAAAAGGGCATACCGCCACGTTTCCGGGGTGTGCCCTTTATCGTTTTCCCAGAGATTTCCGGAGATGGCGGCTTCAGATCGATCCGCTCCCGCCTCGGTTCTGCATTTCGGACATTTCACGCATCGTTCAGCAATTCTCCGTATTGATCCGCTTTGGCTCATCAGTGAGTGAAAGGTGTTGTGTATGAATATCTATTTAGGGAATCTGGCCTTTAGCACCACCGAAGAGACCCTGGAGACCATGTTTTCCGAATTCGGTCTGGTGGAGAGCGTCAAGGTCATAAAAGACCGATTTTCAGGGCGGCCCAAAGGATTTGGCTTCATTGAGATGCCCAGCAATTCGGAAGCCGACCAGGCCATCAAAGCGCTCAATGGAAATCGTATCGACGGAAACTTTGTCAAAGTCAGGCCCGCCGACTCAGGCGGTAAAAAGAAAAAAAAACGCTCCTTTCGAAGAAGGGGGTACTGACACTGAAACAACCACTCGCAGAAAGAGCACTATTTGAACTTTAAACCATTTTCATTCCATTCACATATTTCGGCTGGTATTGCAGCCGCAGGTTACTCCACCCCGACCCCCATTCAATCCCAGACAATTCCAAAAATCATGCAGGGATGCGACCTGATGGGCATAGCCCAGACCGGAACTGGAAAAACAGCCGCCTTTGTGCTGCCGATCCTGCATCGACTGCTCAAGGGACAGCGCGGCGGCGTGCGCGCCCTGATCATAGCCCCCACTCGAGAATTGGCCGAGCAAATCCACCAGTCCATCGAGCTGCTCGGGACCCGGACCGGATTGCGCAGCGTCTCGATATACGGTGGCGTCGGCATTCAGCAACAAATCCAGCGATTGAACCGGGCTGATATCGTTGTCGCCTGTCCGGGGAGGCTTCTCGACCATATCGGCCGAAAAACCGTCAACCTCTCCCGCCTGGAGGTTCTTGTACTCGACGAGGCGGACCAGATGTTCGACATGGGGTTTTTGCCCGATATTCGACGGATTTTAAAATGCTTGCCGGCGCAGCATCGCCAGACATTGCTATTTTCAGCCACCATGCCATCCGCCATCCGCCATCTTGCCGGCGATATCTTAAATCACCCTGTGAAGGTAAAGGTTGCCAATGATGCGCCTGCCGAGACGGTTCGCCACGCTTTCTATCCCGTCCCGCAGCACTTGAAAACGACGCTATTGTTCGAGTTGTTGGGCAGCAAGCCTACCGAAGCAGTCCTGATTTTCACCCGCACCAAACACCGTGCCCGACAGTTGGGCGGGAAACTGAGCAAAGCGGGTTTCCGTGCCACGTCACTGCAGGGGAACCTCTCCCAGACGCGGCGCCAGAGCGCCATGGACGGTTTTAAATCTGGAAAATTCCAGGTTCTGGTGGCCACCGATATCGCATCCCGGGGCATTGATGTCTCTAATGTTTCCCATGTGATCAATTTCGACATGCCCTCGACCGCCGAAATATATATTCATCGTATCGGCAGGACCGGCAGAGCGGAACGTGAAGGGGAGGCCCTGACGCTGATCACCGATGAAGACAAACAGATGGTGCGCGCTATTCAGAAGATGGTGGGTTCGCCCGTGGAGCGTTGCACGCTGGCGGATTTTAACTATCAGGCCCAACCGCCCCAGGCAAATCAAACACACCGGCATCCCAAATCAAAACGAAGGGTTGGAAGAAAACCCGTCGGCGCCCCCAAACCAAGAGACAGCCGTGGGGCCTTTGCCTGGCTTTCGCCGAAAAAGGCCGTTGCGGCCCGTGGGCGCCGCGGTCTGTCTGCCTGATTTTCGAAAAAAGAGGGTGTCAACGCAGGAACCGGGTTGGTGAAGGGTTAAGGTTATCCCGTCAGGTCTCTGCCGAATTCATCCACATCAAAAAAGCGGCATGTCGTGTCCCACACCAAGGCGGCCAATTTCTCCGGATCCTGATGTCGCACCTCAGCAAGTTTGATCAGAACGCTGCGCACAAAAGCCGGTTCGTTACGGCGGTATTTATTGCGTTCAGGGCTTGGCGTCAGATAAGGTGCATCGGTTTCCACCAGCAGCCGCTCAGCCGGTATTCCTTTGACCATACGGCGCAGGTCTTTTCCGCGGCCTTTGACGGTCAGGATCCCGGTGATGCCGATATACAATCCCAGATCCAGGTATCCCTCCAGATCCTCAGATGATCCGGAGAAACAGTGCACCACGCCCTTGCCCCGGGGGTCCCAGTTGGCCCTCAATAATTCCAGGAAACGGCCTGCGGTGTCGCGCTCATGGAAGATCATGGGCAGTCCAAGACGACCCCCCGCATCCAGTTGGCGCAGAAACCAGCGCTCCTGGTCCTTTCTTGAGGAGTACAGCCGGTTGTAGTCGAGACCGGTCTCGCCCCAGGCCTTGACCTTAGGATGGGACGCCAGATCGATCAGGTCCTCCATGATGGTTTCGCTGCCGGTTTTGGCATCATGGGGGTGCAGCCCCACGGCCGCAAACAAGCCTAGTCGGGTTTGGGCGATTCGAACCGCTTTGCGGGAGCTATTCCGATCAGTTCCAACGAGCATCATCGCCCTTACACCGCTTTGACCAGCGCGCTTGATAACCTCGTCCAGATCCTTGTCGTAGGCCCGATCATCGAGATGGCAGTGGCTGTCGAAAATTTTCATGGGATCCATTTTATGGGGTCACGCCACTCCTGATCGCGCATACAGATCGAAAAAGTGATGGGTCGGGCCATGGCCTTTGCCGATATCCAGAGCATGTTCGATGGCGCCGGTGATGTAGATTTTTGCTTTTTCGACGGCTTTAAAAAATTCCTCGCCCCTGGCCAGGTAAGCGGCAATGGCTGATGAAAAGGTGCACCCGGTGCCGTGGGTGTTGGGGGTATCCAACCGGGGGCGGCTGAGTTCCCGGAAGGTTGCTCCGTCGAAAAGGATATCGGTGGCCAGGGCTCCGTGCATGTGGCCGCCCTTGATGACCACTTTGGCGGCTCCCAGGGAAAGAATCTGCCGCGCGGCTGCCTTCATCCCGTCGATATCGGCTATGGGGTGGCCCACCAGGCGCTGCGCCTCGTGAATATTGGGGGTCACCACCTCGGCCAAGGGAAACAACCTGCCGATCAGGGCCTCCTGAGCGTCCTTTTTCAGCAGGGCATACCCGCTCTTGGAGATCATGACCGGGTCCAGCACAATGGGGGGGCGTTCCACCTCAGCCAGGGCATCGGCGATGGCCCCGATGACCGGAGCGCTTGATACCATGCCGATTTTGACGGCATCGATGGTGATATCCTCGAACAGGCAGGTGATCTGGTCGCGGACGATCGCTGGATTGATTTCCTGTATGGCGTGGACCATCTGGGTGTTCTGCACCGTAACGGCTGTCACCGCACTCATACCGAAGACGCCAAGGGCCTGGAACGTTTTTAAGTCCGCCTGAATGCCGGCGCCGCCGGAGCTGTCCGAACCGGCGATGGTTAGGGCAACCCGAATGCGGGTGGTCGTCTCGGTCATCTTTATCTCCCTTCTGCTTCAGAGGCCACATGCCCGTGCGAGATCGCGAGCAGCCATCCGCGGCTCGTTGGCCCGGCTGATGGTGCTGATAACGGCCACGCCCACAGCACCTTCTTGGAAACACTGTCCGGCATTGGCTGCATTGACCCCACCGATGGCGACCACCGGAAGAATAGATTGCTGCACCACCGACCGGAGGAGTTCGAGTCCCCCTTCGGGTTTAGCGTCTGCTTTGGTATCCGTGGGAAATACCGGTCCGCAGCCCACATAGTCGCACCCCTCCAGGTTACTGTTTTCCAGTTCGCTCAGCGTCGAGACGGAGAGCCCGATCAAGGCGCCGGGACCCAGCACCTCCCTGGCCAGCTGGGGATTGTCGTCTTCCTGTCCCAGGTGGACCCCATCCGCCTCTACCGCCTTTGCCAGCAGAACGTTATCATTGACGATGAACGGCACCCCGAGGCGACGGCAGGCCTGGCGAGCGGTGTCTGCTTCACCGTAGTCCTCCAATCCGAAGCGCTTGTTGCGGTATTGGATCATGGTGGCCCCGGCGGCCAGCGCGGTATCCACCTGCTCCAGCACGGAAATGCAGGCCTCGCCATCATCGGTGATAAAATAATACCTCAGAAGGTTCTCAATGGTCTCCATGACGGCTTCTCCTTCACACGCTAAAGATGGTATGCCATTTCATGAAACGATCAACCGGCGCCGCGCCATAGCGTCCCAGTTCGGCGATAATCGCTTTCGGGGAGTGTTCATTGTCACCGGCGGTTTTTGAGAAGAACGCATCAGCATAGCAGATGATAACTTCCTCGATGGTGATTGGCAACATATCTCTTGGGGGCAGCGGCATGCCGCGGGCCAGAATTTCCTGCCGTGTAATCCCTGCACCCACATGGCGCTCACAGACCAAGGCGTGTTGGTTTAGACGATGGCGTTCGAGTATTTGTCGGCCGATGATGCCGTGGCGGATATAGGGATGGTCGCCATGACAATGGATTTTGGGGGAGTGGGTTTCGCCGATACCGATATCGTGCAGCATGGCCGCCTGGACGATGAATTCGACATCCGGATTGAGGTGCGGCACTTTGCCGGCGATGGCCATGGCTCTATCGCGCACCTTTTCGCTGTGGCGCAGGAGGATCTGCGTCACCGCAGCGTCAGGATGATAGTGGGCATAAATAATGTCCAACGGGTTCATGATGTGTCAACGGACAAGGTGGTTTGAAATCCAGCGCAACAGCACAGCCGCTCCCAAATCGGTTAGGATGCCACGGACAGCAGCACGCCTTCGATAAATGGCGTCAAGTTTCCGTCCAGCACACTGCTCACATTGCCCACCTCCAGGTTGATGCGGTGATCTTTGACCATCTGGTAGGGATGCAGGACATAAGAACGAATCTGGCTGCCCCAGGCAATATCCTCCTTGCTGTCGTGCATCTGCTGCAATTCCTTGTCTTGTTTCTGCTGTTCGTGCTGGTAGAGCCGGGACCGCAGCACCTTCATGGCCATCTCCTTGTTGCGGTGCTGGGATTTTTCCTGCTGGCACTGGACAACAATGCCGGTGGGCATGTGGGTAATTCTGACGGCGCTGGACGTTTTGTTGACATGCTGGCCGCCAGCCCCGCTGGCCCTGTAAGTGTCGATCCTAAGGTCCTTCTCTTCGATATCGATGACGATTTCCTGGTCGACTTCCGGATAGACGAACACCGATGCAAAGGAGGTCTGCCGCTTGCCGCTGGCATTGAACGGGGATATGCGCACCAGGCGGTGGACACCGATCTCGGTCTTGAGATAGCCGTAGGCGTATTGGCCCTTTACGGTAAAGGTGGCGTTCTTGGTGCCGGCTTCGTCTCCCGGCTGCAGATCGATGATATCGGTTTTGTAGGCGTGTTGTTCCGCCCAGCGAAGGTACATGCGCAACAGCATGTCGGCCCAGTCCTGGGCATCCGTTCCGCCGGCGCCGGCATTGATGGAGACGATAGCGTTATTGGCATCTTGTTCTCCGTCCAGCATCATATCGATGGAAAACTTGTGGATGCGCCGCTCCAGCGCTTTGGCCTGTTGCTCTACTTCGGCCAAAGTAGGGTCGTCCTCTTCTTCGATGGCCATGGACAGCAGCAGTTCGTTCTCCTCCAGGGCCGTTTCGAGAGATTGAAAGGCATCGATGCGGCTGCTGAGAACAGTGCGTTCCTTTAAAATGGGGGTTGTTTTTTCAGGCGAGTCCCAGAATCCTTTGTGGGCGATGCAAGCCTCCAATTCGTTCAGGCGTTCCTGTTTGGCGGCTAAGTCAAAGGCAGTCTCCGAGTTGGGTGAGCTGGGCACTGAGATTTTTCAAGAATTGTTTGATTTCCACAGACATGGGGTCACCTCCTGTTGCCGACCAATTACCTCATTTACTTGTCACAATTCCTATTCATGATCAACCCTTACAACATATCCTCAGGATATGTGCCGTTGTCTGGGCCGGGGTGTTTTCTACGGACGGCGAAGCGATGTGCCCAGGCTGTGGCCAGCAATCCAAATGCGGCCAGCCCCAGCGGCCAGTCGCCCCACCGGGTGTACCTCGTTTTGGTTTGCAGCAGCGCCACAGGAGCGGCCACGGCTGCTTCTTTAAAAAGTCCCGTGGCATGGGTGATGCGGCCGCACGGATCGATGAACCCACTGATGCCGGTATTGGCAGCCCGTGCAACCATGCGCCTGTTTTCGATAGCTCGCAGGACGGCCATGGAAAAATGCTGGTAGGCTGCGCTGGTGCGGCCGAACCAGGCGTCATTGGTAATGTTGACCAGCAGGTCGGCGCCATTGTTCACCATGGATCGCGACAGTCCCGGAAAAATGATTTCATAACAAATGAGCAGTCCCACCTGATGCCGGTCCCACTCGAGGGTGCTGCCCTTTTTCCCCGGCTTGAAATCTCCCACCTGGGCGACCATTTTCTTGATGAACGGCAGCCATCGCTTGAGGGGGACATATTCTCCGAAGGGTACCAGGTGGACCTTGTCATATTTGCCTGCGGGGCGACCCTTGGGAGTGATCAGGTAGGCACTGTTATGGAAAATCATCTGCTCTTTGCCTGAGGCATACGATGGGCTGCCGATAATGAAATGGGCACCGGATTGGCGGATGCCCTCCATGACCATTTCGGTCAGGATCGGATCTTCCAGAAAATAGAAGGGCGTTGCGGTTTCAGGCCAGATGATCAAGTCGGCTTTCCCGCCAGCCATATCCAGAGATAGCTTACGGTATTTTACCGTGGTGAGCATTTGAAAGCGAGGGTCCCATTTCTGGGCCTGATCGATGTTGCCCTGCACCACGGCAGCCGTTTTGCGGGGGGCTGATGCCACACGGCCGTCCACGACATGCATGCGGATCACACCGTATAAAAGGGTACTCAAGAAAACGGCGAGCACTGCAGTGCCGCCGATTTTCAGTGTGCGTCTGTTAATGGGATATCCGAAACAATCTTGATCCAGCCAGTGCAATACCACCAGCGCCAGCATCACGTTGACCATGACCACCAGGCCCGAAATGCCGTAGACGCCGAAAAGATCGGCGATTTGGATAACCCACAAGTGATCGTAGAGACTGTATCCCAACAGTCCCCATGGAAACCCGGTGAACATCCAGGTCTTGACCATCTCCAGGAGCACCCAGGCCAATGGCCCAAGAATGAGGAGCAGATAGGGGGCTGGTCGGAAAAAGGCCACCGCCGCTCCAAAGAGGCCTGTATAGATCGAGAGGTAGGCACAAAACAGCAGCAGGACGACCACGGACAGGACCATGGGCAGATGGCCATAGAACTTCATCGTGTAGGCCGTCCAGTAGATCAATCCTAAGTTTTGAGCCATGCCGCAGGTGTAACCGAGCCAGAAGCCGCATTTGGCATCCGATTGACGGATGGCCGCAAGCAGAGGGATCAGGGCCACATAGGCGACCCATCCCATATCAATTTTAGGAAAGGCGAATACAAGCAGGAGGCCGCTGAGCAGGGCCAGAAGGACTTGTCGGCGCAAGGCGTAGACTATTTTCAACACGTCGTTCATGGCTAATGCAATATCGCTATCGTTTGAACCATACCGTTGTCCAGATGGTCAGCGCACTGGATCGAATGCGGCGCCACGATACCGACACAGCGCACACAGAGGGCACAGAGACGTGAATTTGAACGTTTCTCTGTGCCCTCTGTGTGCGCTGCAGTTGCTAATGGGCAGCACCAGTTGCGTCAATCGCCAACCACAAAACGCTGTACGATGTCGAACAGATCCTGAAGTGCAAAGGGTTTTGCCAGGAATGCGTCAGCACCGAGTTTCGAGGCACTGGTTTCATCCGCCGGATTGGCCGACATGCAGACGAAGACGATTTCCGGGTGCTCCTTCTGGGTGGCTTGCATCAGTTCAAGACCGCTGATGTCCGGCAGTTGGATATCTGACAGGACAATGTTGACAGTGCCACCGGCCTGCAGATAGGCGTTGAAACTTTGGCCGTCTTCAAAGGCGAGGATTTCGCGGTTGACACTGTACATCATCACGTTGACAATGAAATCTCTAGTCAGCTGGTCATGCTCCACGACTGCGATTTTGACATTCGGTACGATAGTTCCCTCACGCGACTTTCAGAAATTGTGCATCGCCCAGTTGCAGGCGATCGGATAGATACTCACAAATATGATCGACATTTTCGGCCATGGCCCTGCTGCGGAAGTTTCCCTCCGATTTGCCATCGATAAAGGCATTGAGCATTACCGCGAGCAGCTGGGCGCGCTGTAGGAAGAGGTGATCCATCTTCTTTATTACACCGGGCCTCTTTTGAGATACCTGGTTTTCGGATACTTTGGGCAGGGGTCCGTTGGTGCGGATGACCGCTTCGTAGAAAACAAAGCGCGCATTCCGGTAAATCGCCTGTCTGCGATACCTGCCCAACGGGTACCCCTTCAAGTAGGCCTTGGCCATAACAATCAGCAATTGTAAACGCGTTACCAGCACATCATCCGCTATCATCGATCGCATCTCTTGTTCCACAGCTCCGATCCGGATCATAAGTCTCCTCTGCGCCACGCTGGTGAAGAATGAATTCGATGCAAGGTCAATTTTTCTACTCATATGCGATGCCGGGCCTTTTAGTCAAGTGAAACAAGGGGAGTGTCTCATGCTGTCGCCCATACTTGATACACCTTGGGACACTTTGGGCAAAAATCGATCCCAGGTTGGGCAGTGCTAATATTAACTTGTCGAAAGTACTGCTAAAAATAATTCGACCAGCATAGGGATGGCTGGCACGCTAATTGATTGACTATTCTGTGAGGTAGCTAAAGCGATCTGATGAATAGTTTGATGAAATGAAGGAGGAAAAATACTATGGCATGTCCTATCTGCAAGTCCGACAAATTCTATGTCAAGGACCCGGACGATGAATATGAAACCGTTGAATTCGAATACAGGGATGGTAAAATCGCCATCATGGAAGCCGATTCAGATGCCGTTGTCGACGATATCGGTGAAAAACGCGAGATTTTCTGCCAGCGGTGTGCCTGGCACGGGAAAAAAGACACCCTCTAAGAAATTTCCGTTTATTCATTCCAGTTGATGCTGCCACAGCTAAAGTTTCTTATCTCGATGCCGATATTCAGCTCAGAAAAGAGACTTCTTGATTGTACGTGCATCTTTTCTGCTGGTGGACTTCAACACCAACTTACAGACGGTTAAAAAGCGAAAGTCGCACCGGAAGATAACAACGGCAATACAGGGGTCTTTTTTTGTAGCCCGCATCATAAGCGTTCCCCTGTAGCCAAAGAAATCCTGGATTAATTAACCGTATTGTGGCATTCTGCAAGACTTATTGTCTTACATCTTGATCAAGAATCGAGTTGTTCACCTTATGCCGCGGTATTCGAATTGGAGCGAACCCTGTCGCTGGGAGAGAACGGAATGGGGTTGACATTGGACTGGCGGGCAATGCGGTTGATGGTACTGGTCTTTGGGTTGTGGTTCCTTTCTTTCACACTGGTCTCGGCAGACTCCACCGGTTCCGGAGATGCCCCGGCCATTCAAGCGGCGCCTTCCGCCGATGGGCCCCCCTCCTTTTTCAAGGGGATCTTCAACCATCTGGAAACAGAATTTATCCTTGCTGCCGGGTTCCGCAGCGACAGACTCGATTGGTCCATTGCCGGCAACAACACCAACGTTCTTTCCGAGCTGGCCTGGTCCGATGTGGACAGCTACCAGCTTTCCCTCTCCAACCGAAGCCGCTATAAGCGCCATCTCTATCTGCGCGGCCACCTGAACTATGCATGGATTCAAAACGGCAGGGTGCGCGATTCCGATTACGGTCTGGACGACCGAATGGGAGAGTACTCCCGTTCCGTCAGCGACACCAACGGCGACGAATTGTGGGATGTTAACGTTGGCGGTGGGTATGCTTTTTATTTCCAAGAAGATCGGCTGATGGTTGCACCCATGGTCGGCTTTTCCTATAGCAAACAGAATTTCAGAATCACAAACGGCACCCAGGTGATTTCTGCGGACAACCCCAATTCGGGGAACCCTGCGGACAATCCGCCTCCGGTGGGTCCGCTTTCAGACCTGCTGAACAGTACCTATTTCGCCCGCTGG
>Ga0316201_10001439_pt1 | contig 15998 bp, 10 predicted proteins | sample CS6wburrow_MG_FD_204516 | JGI IMG/M metagenome (GOLD analysis project Ga0316201, IMG submission 204516) | Coastal sediment microbial communities from Delaware Bay, Delaware, United States - CS-6 worm burrow | ecosystem: Environmental > Aquatic > Marine > Coastal > Sediment | place: USA... | reverse complement strand
GGGCGGGCGGCGGATCGGAAGTGGACACGACTGATGTTCGGGATGCCACCGATCCAGTCTCTGCTCGTGATTTGAACTGCGATCTTTCGCATCGACAGAGGGGTAAGTACCATCTTGAAGTCTGGATAGCTCGATGGAGAGCGAGCCGCCGGCCCCGCCGGCGACCGGGCGTTTCATTCCTGAAGGAGAGCGTACTATGAGACGGACGACACCGTTTGCCTTCTTCCTCGCGCTACTGTTCGTCGGTGCGACGAACTTGAGCGCCCAGGAGAAGCCTCCCGTGACGCCGCACGACATGGAAGGCAAGGAGAACTGCGCCATGTGTCACACCGAGGGCGTGATGGGCGCCGCCAAGATGCCTGCGAGCCACGAGGGGTTCGACCAGGCGAATTGCGCGCTCTGCCACTCGGCGGAATCTCCCATGCAGTCGGCAGCCGTTAAGGCAATTCCGCACGACATGGCGGGCAAGGAGAATTGCGCGATGTGTCACGCCGAGGGCGTGATGGGCGCCGCCAAGATGCCCGACAACCACGGCGACGCGGTGAAGGACAAGTGCGACGTCTGCCACAAACCGGAGGGCTGATACCGAACCGGTAAAGGCCTGGTGGAAACGAAGAAGCCCCGCGCGGCAGACGCCGCGCGGGGCTTTCTCACATCCGGGCCTGACCGAGGATCAGTCCTATTCGCCTCCCGGCGCCGTTCCATGGCAGATCGTGCACGACCCCTTCGCCTTCTCCGCGTCCGCGTTGAAGTCCGGCCCGTGCGGGTTGATCCGGAATCCTTCCACCGCGGAGTGGCAGCGCAGACAGCTGGTCTGTGAGTGACAACTCGCGCAGGCATCGAGTCCCTGGCGAGCCGCCTTCCCATGGGCCATGAACCAGTCGGGAACGGCGTCGTGAAATGCGGCGCCCGTCTGGTCGGCGACCGCGAATCCCTGCGTCGAGTGGCAATCCCGGCAGAACACTTCGTTCGAGTGGCACCCGGTGCAGGTCTGCAGCTGTGCCGCCACTTCAGCCCCATGCCGCTGGACGAAGTCCGCCGGGTGGAATGACGGCCGTCCCGAACCGTCGTGGCAGTCCACGCAGTACGATTCGAAGTGACAGGCGGCACACTTGGGAGTCGAGGACACTGCCGCCGGTCCATGAGCAACGGCGAAATTCGGCGAGTGTCCGGGAATCGAGGTCTCGAGCTCTCGTGGCGCCCCGGCCGCAGTGAAGTCCTCCGCGATCTGCAGGTATGTATCCACGTGACAGGTCGAACAGACATCCTGTGTATGGCAGACCGCGCAACTGTTCGGCGACTCGATCATCGCCGATCCATGGGCGAATTCCCAGTTGTCCACGTGGTGGGTCGCGGGAGTCGACGGGTCCCAGGTCTTTCCTTCCATCAGGGTCGCGACCCGCGGATCGGTGCCGAGCGCCATGATCGCCGGTACATTCGCCGCGTTTACATGGCACAGCTCGCAGCTTTCGCGAGCGTGGCACACCGAGCAGTTCATCACGTTCTCGTTCGCGCTGACCCCGTGCGTCGAGATGAACCCGGGGGTCGAATGACTCGCCGGCGCCGGGAATGCGGCGATCTGCGCGGTCGAGAGCCCCGTGGCCTCGGTGAGCGGGAGGTGGCACTGAATGCAGTCGTTGTTCTCGTCCAGGTGCCCGTCGGCCTCGGGGGCATGGCAGGCCTTGCAGTTGTCGAACGCGGCCGCCCGGACCTGCATCTCCTCGCTCGTTCCGGGAACCTGATGGCAGGAGCCACACGGCAGCTGCGGATGCCCGGGGTGCACGGATCGCGTGTTGGTGGCCTCCGGCACTCCGGCTCCGTCCCAGCTCACGCGAGGAGCCGTCTGCCCGTCGTGACAGGCCTGGCAGGTGGAGGGCTGTACCGACACGAACTGCGACGCGTCCCCGGTCTCGATGCCGGCATGGCAAGCCGAGCAGCTCGGAAACAGCCCCTGGTGCCGTGCGTGAGGAAAGCTCTCCTGTTGCGGTAGCGACAACAACGCGCTGGCGCCGCCCACGAGTACAAGAGTTCCGATCAGAATCGCGCGCTTCATCAGTAGCCTCCGATCCCACGCATGGACGGGCGCGGCGTGGGCGAAGAGCCGAATCGCCATGCGACGGACAGGTGCGCCCTCGGTTGCGTCCAGGCCTCGTTCTGGGGCCTGTTGTCATAGGTGATCCGGTACAGGCCGGCGCTGCCGCTCAGCGTGAAGGTGGCGAGGTTCCACGAGGCGTCGATGCCACCGCCGGAGCCCAGCTGCTCGCCGATCCTGAATTCACCGAATGTCTTTGTAGAACTGCCGAACAGGGCGATTCTGCCATCATCGCCGATCAGGCGTCCGACGGTCAGGTCGCCACCGTAGCGCGAGGCGCCGAAACCGGTCTCGGCCCTGTATCCGCCGTCCACGAACCAGGGCCCGTTGACCCAGTGACCGCCGCCGTACAGACGCCATCCGTCTTCCTTGATCTCGACGTAGTCCAGTCCTGCGTTGGTCTCGTCGTAGTCGCGGTATCCGCCACCGACCTCGAACGACAGTCCGGCCTTCGGAGATGTCCAGGTGAGCGTCCCTCGACCTTCGGTGTAGGCGACCGGGCTGAAGGCTCCCCAGATCGTCCAGTACTCGAAGAAAGGTCGGTAGTGACGTCCCTCCAGCACCAGGCCGAAACCGGAAGAGAAAGGCGTCGACATCCGTATGCTGGCGAGATTGATCTCCTTGAACGCGAGATCGTACGTCAACGCACCGTCCAGCGTGCTCTTTCCGACAATCGCACGCAGTGAACCGCCAATCCGCTCCGAGTACAGGCCGGTGTTGTCCGTCCGGATTTCTCGCTGGTACTGCACGTTGCCAGAGAAATTGGGTCCAAAGTCCAGCGCGCCATCGAATCCGTAAATGTACGCCCGCTTGTTCGGTGCGTACTCGTCGGCCAGGGTCAGGAGCTCGCCGTTGCGAGGGGCCACGAGGCCGACTCCGAGGCTCCATCCCCCGTAAGCCTCGACTCGGAGCGGTCCGAGCCCTCTCCATGCCAGCGACCCTCCGTCGAAGTTCTTGTAGCCGAGGCTGCCCGAGCGCAGCATCCGGCCGGCCCGTATCCACCAGTCGCCCCTCCGGTAGCCGAGGTACGCGGTAATCGCCTCGACTTCCTGCTCCGTGCGCGGCCAGGCATCGTCGCTGCCGAGACGACCACGGAGCTGGGTATGAAACGCCATGCCCTCGATTCCGGTCCAGCCGACGAGGCGCAGATCCTGATAGACCGGATACACGGTCTCCGTATCGCCGCTTCCGTACCAGCGGCAGAAATCGCCGGAGACGCAGGTGACCACCGTTCCATCCGCCAGCTGCCGCTGCGAGCCGGAACCGGAGACCTGGCTCTCGGGAACACTGTCCCGCTGCAGGCTCTGGAATCCTACGGCATCGCCCCGGACTCGAAGTTCACCACGAATACCCTGGGCGAACAACGCAGTGGGCGCGAACAGGAGAATCGGGATAATGAGCGCGAGCTTACGGCAGAAGACGATCATATTGCCAGCTCCGGCATGTCTCAGGGTTTTAAACCCGAAGAGTCCCCGCGAATTACCTCAATCTTGCGAGTCTTTGCTGCAGGTATCAAGGGGTCTTCCGCTCGATGAACCAGAGCCGGCACGGACTTACTGTCTGCCCCGGCCCTGGTTCGGTCTGCTCGGCCCGGATTCAGCGGTATCCGAAGAGCATCGAATACAGGATCAGGGCGATGACCAGGAGTCCGATCCCTAGCATCGTGAACCCGAAGACCCGGAACCCGTGCTCGACCTCCTTCGGGTACGGTTCCACTAGCCGCTCGTCGAATTGTCCAGTCTCGACCATGTGCTTGTACTCGAGTGGCTTGTCTCGCTTCATCTCTTCGATCGGTACCTGTCCGGTGAAGATCACCGGGTCCATCGGGAACTTGTCCAGACGGAAGTGCGTGTTGAAAAAGTGGATCGTGAAGATGAACCCGACAGCCAGTAGCGCTTCATCGCTGTGGATGATCGTCGCCACGTTCACCATCCACCCGGGCAGCAGTCTCGTGAAGAATGTGGGGAACCACAGGAACATTCCCGTGGATCCGATGATGAACATTCCCCAGAACACGGCGAAGTAGTCGAACTTCTCCCAGTACGTGAACCGGCCGTACTCGGGTCTCGGACCCTTACCGAAGAACCACTTGAACGAGTCCTTCAGGTCGATCAGGTCCTGTTTTTTGAACATCAGGGTATTGGGCGCGTTGAAGATGAACTTCTTCCAGCTCTCCTTCGCGGCCCGCTTCTGCTTGAACACGTCGACCAGGTGAATGGCGAAGATCACGATCATGGCCCCCGCGCCGATCCTGTGCAGCGCGCCCATACCCTCGAATCCACCGGTGATGCTGGCGAAGAACTGCGCCCACCCCATGTACGAGAACTTCAGGGCCATGCCGGTCAGGGCCAGAGTCATGAAACTGAGAATCATCACGATGTGCAGCGTGCGCTGGAACGCCGTGAACCGTTCGTACACGCGCTTGTCGGCACCCTCGGCAGGCTCGACCTCCTCGTGTTTCCACTGCTCGGGCGAGCGCCACAGCCGGAACAACCAGGCGCCCGTATGCGTGAGGGCGAAGGTCAGGGTTCCCACCAGCAGCGCCGTCATGGCCCAGAAGGACCAGAACAGCCAGGGATACTTCTCCCGGTCGTGATGCGTCGCGTGCGTCAGATATCCCGCAAAGCGCCGGTTGGCGCCCGGGTGACACTGGGCGCAGGTCTCGACCACGTTGTCCCGGCTCAGCGTCGATGCCGGTTCGGAGGGAGGCAGAATATTGTGCGTGCCGTGACAGTCGTAGCACTTGGCGGAACCGGCTCCACCGAGCCGTGACACCTTGCCGTGATAGGTGTCGAAGAACGTCTCCGTCTCCTCTTCGTGGCAGTCGCCGCACTGGCTCATCATCAGCATCCGGAAGTCGTCCCGGTCCGTGCGCCTGATCGAGTGCGAAGTGTGGCATTCCTCGCAGGTCGGGTAGTGTGGCTCGGCCTCGTGCGAAAAGTCGTCGTCCTCGGGCCAATGAATGCTGGCGCGGAACTGCTCCTCGATACCGTGATGACATTCGCCGCAGGTGGCCGCGATGTTGTTCGCATTCACCCGCGACTCCGGGTCATCCGCCGGCCGCTGCGAGTGCGGTCCGTGACAATCGGTGCAGGTCGCGGTCACGAGCAGACCGCTCTGCATCAATCCCACGCCGTGCACGCTCATTTCGTAGCTCTCGACGATCGGATCGTCGTGGTCGACCCTGACGGCTACGGTCTCACCTTCGCGGTGACAGCGGCCGCACAATTGGGGCACGTTCTGCGGGAAGGTTGGCGACGCGGGATTTGTCTGGCCGGTCGTCGAGTGCGTCTGATGGCAGTCCAGGCACTTCGGGGCATTCACGTCACCCGCAGCAGCCAGTCGGCCATGTGCTCCTCCGGCATGCTCGTTGACCGGCCCCGCGTGACAGATCGAGCAGTCGACGGGATCGGTCACCGTCTCGCAGGCTCGTTCCTCGAACACGGCCGTGACCTGGACGTGGCACTGGGCACAGCCCGTCGTGGCGTGCATCCCTGCGTGATATCCCTCCTCGTCCACGAACATGGATATCGTGTCGCCGGTGACGTTGTCGGTTCCCGCGAGATCCGGATCGGTATGACACTGCATGCACTCGCCGACCGCCACGCCGGTGTCGTAGAACACCCGGCGGATCAGGTGCGGCTGGTGGCAGTCGACACAGGCCGGAATCTTGTGCGGCTCCTTCTCCCACAGCTCGCCCTCTATCACCTGCTGGTGCACCTGCTCGATTCTCGCGTGGCACGCCGTGCAGGTGCCGGCCACGTTGTCCTTGTGAATGCTGGACCGGGGGTCCTCGTGCGGCAGGATGAAGTGTGACGTATGACAGGAGGTACAGACGGCCGTTACCGTCAGACCCTGGCGGAACAGTCCGGTGCCGTGGATCGACAGGGAGTAGTTCTCGAGAATGTGATCCTCGGCGATCTCCCGGCGCTCGGAAACTTCGGTACCCTCCTGGTGGCACTCTCCGCACAGGAACGGGACGTTGACCACGGAGGTGGGGCTTCTCTCGTCTCGGTCCGGGAGAATCCCATGCGTTCCGTGGCAGTCCGTGCAACTGGGGGCTAGCGGATCTCCCCGCTGCGCCGCCACCCCATGCAGAGACCCCGTATGCTGCCGCGCCTGGGTCCCATGGCAACGATCGCACGACACGGCGGGGCGCTGCTCGGAGTGCGGGAAGGTCATCCCCTGGTGACAGCTCAGGCACTCCATGCCGGAGTGCGCCGACCCCGCGAGCATCTCCGCGTCCACGAGGAAACGGGCCGCGTCCTCGCGCGTGCCCCACAGGGACGGGTCACCGTGACAGGTCAGGCATGTCGCGCTGTCCTGTGCCTCGACCCGGCTCAGTCCGCCGGATCCGAGGATCAGTCCCGCTGCGACCACTGCGGAGTATCCGAGAACGCGTGCCAGGTGCGGAGACGAGCTGGACCCCCCCGGCAAACGTGAACGGCGCGAACTGACGGACTTTATAGACATCGGTTCTCCAATTTAGCTCACCTTCAGGCGACCTTCTCTCGCGCGGCGCGACCCGCGTAACCGTGCAAGATCTGGTCACATCTCAATTCGGTTCCCATGTCTTTATGTTTCAATCTGTTACAGGAGCATAGGGGTCTTCGTGCCGAGACACAACGTCTCAACAGATCGTCTTGTTGGGCGAAATCGCCCGAGAGGCACACTACGGGTCCTTTCGGCTCAAACCGTGGTCTCGCCGCGCTGCTCGGCTTCCTTCTCCGCCTCGTACCAGCGCGGGTGGTGGTGCTTCGCGTCCTCTTCTGACATGCGGCCGTCCGAGAAGGTGAAACTGATCGGGTACGCATCCGGGTGGAAGATCACGAAGAAGAAGTGCCACACGATGATCGCGAGAGTGGCCAGCCAGGCCTCGTAGAAATGCACGGTCTGCGACGCCGACACGATCCAGGCCGGGGCCCAGCCGACGGCCTCGGCGGGGAACCACAGGACGATTCCGGTGATCGCCATCAGGGCAGTGCCCCAGACGAGCGCCCAGTACTCGGCCTTCTCGATATATCCGAAGCGCGCGAACTGTGCCGGCTTCTTCGTGACTCCGAGGTGGAATCCCACGTTCGCCGCCAACTCCGTGACGTCACTGGGCCGCGGAGCCATGTCCTGAATGAACCGTTGACCGTGTTTGTACAGGGCGATCCACACGACGTGCCACACGGATCCGAGAATGAGGATCACTCCGGCCACCCTGTGGGAGGTGGCGCGAATTCCCTCGTCAAACCCGAGCGACGCGAGGAAGCGCACCCACGCCGCGTCCGAGTAGCGCAGCGCGAATCCGGTGATCACCAGGGCGACGAACGAGAGCACGAGCACCACGTGCTGCATGACGTAGGACCTCGTGAGGCGAACGAACGACGGCTCGGAAAGGTGACGTCTTCGAGCCTGCCGCAGGTACCAGAACATGATGATCGCGTTGTGGATTAGCATTCCTCCGATCACCACGGCTATGAGCCATACGTATATCGTCTTGATGATCCGGTTTACCGGATTCTGGTCGATGGACGCCGACACGTGGTCGTAACTGCGCGCGAACGCTTCATCCGCCGTCGGGTGACACTGCTGGCAGGTCGCGACGACGTTTTCTTCGCTGACGGTCGACGAAGGATCATTCCTCGGCTGGACCGAGTGCGCCGTATGGCAGCTGACGCAGGATGCGACGTGCCCGTGCTCGAGCGACGTGGCCCACCCGTGGTAGCTGTCTTCGTACGATCCGACCACACCTCCCTGCATTCCGTACTTTTCGATGATCTCAGGGTCGTCGTGACAGTCGGCGCACAGGTCGAGCGCCATGTGCGCGTCGCTGGTCCTGGCGTCCGGATCGTCGTGCGCCAGGATGTGATGCTCCCCGTGACAGTCGGTGCAGGTCGGACTGTCTCCGTAGCCGGCCTCGAAGGCTCGACCATGGATCGAAGCCATGTACTCTTCCGACAGGTCCGCATGACAGGAGCCGCAGGTCTGCGCGACGTTGTACCGGTTGATCCGGGAGCGAGCGTCATGTGCGCCACGCATGTCGTGCACGCCGTGGCAGTCCGTGCAGTTGGCAGCTCCGAGCACCTCGTTCAGTCCGTGAACGGATGTCTGGAACCCCTCGAACGTCTGCGGTGGGGCGAGGCCGCCGCCGGTGTCGCCCACGAAGTCGTGGCTGTGACACTCGGCGCACATGCGGGCCGTATTGGCGTGGCTCGACTTCGACAGCGGGTCCGTGCTATGGAGGATGTCGTGCACGCCGTGGCAGTCGGTGCACGTGGGAGCCGCCGTATTTCCCCTGGTCAGCGCGTAGCCGTGCAGGCTCGCTTCGAATTGCTCAGCGATGTTCGAATGGCAGGCCCCGCACCTGGTGACGGGCGGATCTTCGGGGTGGGGAAAGACCAGTCCAGCGTGACAGCTCGTGCAGGGCATGCCTGCCTCGCCATGCACGGAACCATCGAAACTCTCAGCCGTGACCACGAGAGATGCCGAATCCGCCGAACCGGTGAAGTTTGATGCCTCACCGTGGCACATGATACAGGGCGCGGCATCCTGAGCACCGGCGGGCACGGCCAGCGGGAGCAGGAACGCGATACCGGCGGCAGCGAAGGAGAGCGGGGAGAATATCTTTGACATGGCTATGAATCCTGAGTTTGGGCCACCCTCGGATTCAGCACCAATCGTGCCCGGGACGGGGGCTCAGCGGCAGGGAACGCCGCGGTCGGCCGTGCCCCGCCGAGAAACGAAAAACGGCCCGGATTTCCGGGCCGTTTTTCTTGCGGACTGCCATGCCGGGGCAGAGGACCTGAGTGTCAGTCCCCCGCGGATGTCGGAATCGACGGGACTATGTGGCACACGGCGCAGGGGCGTTCCGGGTAGTGCGTCTCTCGACCCGTGTGACACACAGAGCAGGTCTCTCGCGTCCACCGATCTATCCACTCGCTGCTCTCGCCGTGGCATCCGGTGCAGCCGGCGATGTGAATCTCGGCAGGATGCTGCGGCGTGGTGCCGACCCGGTGACAGGCCACGCAACTCGACTCGGGCTGGTGGTGCACCGAGTGACACGCCACACAATCGACGCTGCTCGCGCTCATCGTGCCCCCCTCGTGGCACGTGGTGCACGGCAGTCCCGCTCCCCCGTGCAGGGCGTGGTCGAAGTCCCCGACCTCGTGAGCGATGATCTCCTGTGGAGCTCCGACGCCCCCCTCGTGGCACACCGAACAACTCGCGCCGGACGATCGATTGTGGTGACAGTCGTTACAGGCGGACACGCCCTCGAGCTTAGTTCCTCCGTGCTGTTCCATTGGAGCGTGGCAGAACGCACAGTCCAGGTTCGCCCGTACGAGGTGCGGGGTGTGAGTGAACCGCCTGCCGTTCCAAGTGCCGGATTGGGTCTCGATTCCCTCGTGGCACTGCATGCACGGATTCCCCGACGGGGAGGCAGCGGGTTCCTGGGCGGTTCCACCGGCGACCGATGTGAAGGTCAGGACGAGCGCCGCAGCCGGCGCCGCGAAGCGCTTCAAGCGCCCGCTACGCCGGCTGAAATCAGCACCGGCGAGACTGTCCCCGGCCAACGTCACGGAAGCTCGATCCCGTACTCGTCGATCACCGCATCGATGCTGGCCTCGAGCAGGGCCGGAATCAGTCGAGGGTTATGCGTGGCCGATCCCTTGTAGTCGCCGCCGTGATAAGCGAGGTGGTAGTTGAAGTATGCTCCCTCGGCAACGGTGAATGTCGGGTTGTTGGCGTCGATCTCTCCGCCCTCTTCATCCAGACCGGGATCGACGATCTCGAGCAGCGCCAGCAGTTCCTCTGCCGCGGGCCGAATCTGATTCTCGACCTTGCTCGTCAGCAGTACCTCGGGGCCCTCAGTGTTCGCGTGGCAGGGTCCACCTGTGCAGCCGTTCCAGCTACGAGCGGTCTGCGAGACCTCGCAGTCCGTCTCCCCATTCGGAATCCCGCTCTCGTCCAGACAGGGGATCGCCTGGAATGTGTGGCCCACGGCCTGGAACGCGAATTCGCCCGTGGCCTCATCGGTGACCGTGAACGGCTCGACGTGACACTTGGCGCACAGCGTCTGGTTCGCGTCGGATCCGTGCGAAGTGATGATCGAGCCCGGCGCGAAGTCGGCTCCGGGCGGGAACCAGCCAGCCTCACCCTTGACCAGCTCCGACTCCGGCGAGTGGGGTTCGAGACCGTGGGATGAGTTCGGGTCGGGCACCGACCGCCGATTGTGGCAGCGGGCGCAAAGATGAAGCTCGATGCTCGTGGTCTCGACCGGGAAGCGGACCTGCCCCGCGAACGTGGCGTCGTGTGCCGAATGGCAGACGCTGCACACCACGGGGAGCGGCTCTTCGGAGAATTTTTCCACGTAGTCGGCGCGGACGCCCCACTCCAGCAGCGTGCCCTGGCCCCGGTGGCAGCCGGCGCATTCCGGCCGATCGGCCGCGAATCCGATCACCTGGGAGTGACCCGACAGCGACCACTGCTCGACGAAGGGATGGTGCGTCCCGTTATGACACTCGGCGCAATTCAGGTAGGTGCCGTCTGCGGCGACTACCGTGATTGAGGGTGTCGGCTGAGAGGCCGCCGGATCGGACATGTGCTCGCTACCCGCGCCGTGACAACTCTCGCACTGCACGTCCTCGAACCGGGCGCTGCCTGTGGAGGTATAGCCGCTCGGCTCCGTCGCCGCGTTTCCGAGTTCGGAGACAGCGTGGCACCCCTCGCAGAATTCCTGGGCGTGTCCGCTCTCCTGCAGCGTCTCCCAGGCATCGGAGTGTTTCGTCCCGCTCCACATCGCCTGGGGCTGTGCGTGACAGTTCCCGCATACGGTCTGCCCCGTCTCGACGTTGGCGTACCCGACCATGCCGTTCGCCGCGGGAGGCGGCTCACCCTCGGGACGGTCATCTCCGTAGACGCTGTCCTGGTCGAGGCACGCTCCCAACAGGGGCAGTAGGAGGAAGAACATACCGAATGCGATCGAACGGACCATTCTCGAATCAGTCATCAGGAGGCACCCTCTCTCAGGGTCGAGCTGCAGGGTTCTACGACTCAACACTTCGCCAGCTAAACCTTACCGCAAGGGGTCGATTCTGCAACAGGTTCTCAGTCGCTGGATCCTTCTTCGTATCGTTGTTTGAGACGCTCCACCACATCAGGATCCGCGAGCGTCGTCATGTCGCCGAGCGCACGCCCGTCCGCAATGTCACGCAGCAGCCGCCGCATGATCTTCCCGCTGCGGGTCTTCGGCAGGTCAGCCGTGATGATGAGGTCGGCCGGCCGGGCAATCGCTCCGATCTCTGTCGCCACGTGATCCCGGAGCGCTTCGCGCAATGTCGGGCCTGGTTCGATTCCATCCTTCAGCGACACGAACGCCGCGATCGCCTGTCCCTTTATCTCGTCGGCTCGGCCCACCACGGCTGCCTCCGCAACCGCCTCGTGATCTACCAGCGCCGACTCGACCTCCATCGTGCCGATCCGGTGTCCGGCCACATTCAGCACGTCGTCTACCCGGCCCATGATCCAGAAGTAGCCGTCCTCGTCGACGCGGGCCCCGTCTCCCGGAAAGTAGACACCTTCGAACTTCGACCAGTAGGTCTCCCGGTAGCGCTGCTCGTCCCCCCAGATCCCTCTGAGCATCGAGGGCCAGGGAGATGTGATGGCCAGGTATCCGGATTCGGCTTCTTCACCGTCCACGTTGAGGATCGTTGCGTCGATGCCGGGGAACGCGACGGTCGCCGAACCCGGCTTCGTGGTCGTTGCGCCAGGCAGCGGCGTGATCATGATCGCGCCGGTCTCGGTCTGCCACCACGTGTCGACGATCGGACAGCGCCCGCCTCCTATGACCCGCTGGTACCAGGTCCACGCCTCCGGGTTGATCGGCTCGCCAACGGTTCCCAGCAACCGCAGTGCAGAGAGATCTGAGCGCCCTGGCCACTCCTCACCCCACTTCATGAACGCTCGAATGGCTGTAGGCGCCGTGTAGAACACGGTGACGCCGTACTTCTCGCACAACTCCCAGAACCTCCCCCGATCGGGCCAGTCCGGGGCTCCTTCGTACATCATGATCGTGGCGCCCAGCGCCAGCGGCCCGTAGACGATGTAGGAGTGACCGGTGATCCAGCCGACGTCGGCCGTGCACCAGTAGACGTCCTCGTCCTTCAGGTCGAAGACCCACTTCGTCGTGGCGGCGACCTGTGTCAGATATCCACCGGTCGAGTGCACGATCCCCTTCGGCTGCCCGGTTGTACCCGAGGTGTAGAGAATGAACAGGGGGTCCTCCGCGTCCATCTCCTCGGCCGGACAATCCGCCGAGGCTTCCTGGATCAGGCGGTGATACCAGTGATCGCGTCCCTCGACGACGTGAGTAAAGCTCTCGTCCCCGTCCCCGCCGCCCCTCCGGCGCACGATTACCACGCTCTCCACGAAGTCCAGCCCTTCGATCGCTTCGTCCGTCGTGCGCTTCAGCGGAACGATCTGTCCTCTCCGATATCCACCATCCGCCGTTATCACAACCTTCGCCCCGGCGTCGATGATCCGATCCCTCAGCGATCGCGCCGAGAAGCCGCCGAACACCACCGAGTGCGGCGCACCCAGCCGCGCGCAGGCGAGCATCGCGACGGCGGCTTCGGGCACCATCGGCATGTAGATCGCCACGCGGTCGCCACGCTTCACGCCCAGCGAGCGAAGCGCGTTGGCGAACAGGCACACTTCCCGGTGGAGCTGCCGGTAGGTGAGGACTTTCCGATCGCCGGGCTCTCCCTCCCAGATCAGGGCCGCCTTGTTGGCGCGCCAGGTGTCGAGGTGCCGGTCGAGGCAGTTGTACGCCACGTTCAGGCTGCCCCCGACGAACCACTTCGCGAACGGGGCCTCCCACTCGAGAACCCGGCTCCACGGCTTGAACCAGTGCAACTCGCGGGCCCACCCCTCCCAGAAACTCTCGCGATCGTTCGCCGCTGCCTCGTAGGGCGTCTGGTCGTTGACGAGCGCATGCTCCTGGAATCCGGCAGGCGGTTCGAACCGGCGCTCCTCTCGCAGGAGAACGTCGATTTCCCTCTGCTGGCCCTCGCTCATTCGGTCCTCCGCTCTGATGTCCACACAATTCCTGTTCTAGACTGCTCTCTGTGCGGACTGGCGCGCAAGCGAAACCCCCGGGTGGCAATGCCACCCGGGGGCTCGGAGAATCTGCTGCCCGGCGCGGTCTGCAGGAGGGTCAACCCATCGGGTTCGCCGTAAAACCGAGGTACGTCATGACCACGATGTAGACGAGCACCCCGATCCCGATCCACGTGAACAGGGGACTCGGCTCTCCTCTCGCGGCCTTTCGATCGAGCGCTGGTACCAGAAACAGGAAGACTCCTCCGAGCGCAAACGCCATGACGCCTACAAGCTCTCCCTCGATGCCCAGGATGTGCGCGGGAAGGAGCTTGAGCTGGTGAAACATGAACATGAAGTACCATTCGGGTTTGATCCCCGCGGGTGCGGGGGCGAATGGATCGGCTTTCACTCCCAGGTGGGCTGGCAGGAACGCGGCGAGCGAGGCCAGCAGCGCAACGGCGACGAGCCACCCGATGGCGTCCCGCAAGGCGAAATTCGGAATGAACTTCATCGCCTTCTTTGGTGACCCGCTGTTCTCGACGGACAGTGGCGTGCTCATTCCGAGCTTCTGGACCAGCAGGAGATGAAGTCCGACAAGCAGAATGGCCGTAGCCGGCAGGATCGCCACGTGGAGGGCGTAGAACCGGGTAAGCGTCGCTCCCGTCACGTCGGTGCCGCCGCGCGCGACCTTGAGCGCGAAGTCTCCGACAAGCGGGAACACGCCCACGATTTCCGTTCCGACTCGAGTCGCGAAGTAGGCGAGCTCATTCCACGGAAGCAGGTAACCCGTGAATCCGAAACCGAGCGACAGGACGAGCAGGATCACCCCGGAATACCAGGTGAGCTCGCGAGGCGGTCGGTAGGCCTTCATGAACAGGACACTGAACAGGTGGATGAACGCCATGAAGATCATCAGGTTCGCGGCCCAATGGTGAATCGAGCGAACCAGCCATCCGAACTTCACGTCGGTCATCAGGAACTGTACAGACTCGTACGCCTCTTCCGCGCTCGGCCGATAGTAGATCAGCAGCAGAACACCAGTGCCGATCTGCACCATGAACAGGAAGAGCGTCATTCCCCCCATGTAATACCAGATCGAGTGCTTGTGGATCGGGACTTCCTTCTTCCGGGCGAGCGCGACTACCGGAGCCAGGCCGATTCGCTGGTCCAGCCAGTTCCAGAGCGCAGACAGACGGGATTGCCGGTTTTCCATGCCTCTCACGCCTTCACACTTACGACGATCTGATCGCCCCTGACGTTCACATCGTACGCATCCAGTGGACGGGGTGGTGGTCCTTGAACATTCGTGCCGTTCAGGTCGAAGAAACCGTTGTGGCATGCACACCAGATCCTTGACTCATCAGTCCTGTACTGAACGGTACAGGAAAGGTGCGTACACTCGGCCGAGAAGGCCCGCAGGTCTCCCGACGGTGTGCGGACGAGAAGCCCAGGCCGACTCCCGAACCGGAACGGCTTCCCCTCGTTCGGGCCGATTTCCGCCGGTGTGAACGGCAGTGTGACGCTCGAGGTCGCGGATTCTGCTTCCAGCGGGGGCACGACGAACCGGACGACGGGATAGAGGGCCGAGACGGCGAACGCTCCGGCGCTCGTTCCCAGGAGCCAGTTGACGAATCCCCTCCGGCTCTTCGTGGTCGGTTGGTCTGGTCTGGACATGGAAGACTCCTGTCAAGCTCGGCCAGGCGAGTCGGCGGGGCCGGACTCGATCTGACGGATCTTGAGGACGAGTGCGAGGATGAACATCAGAATGATTGCGACCGACGCTATGAGGCCCAATCGGCGTACTCGAAGATCCTGCAGCGCCGACTCGCCTGTCTCGAGACTGGCGGTCGCAATCTCGTAGCCCGGCTCCAGCGCTTCCGCCACGGCATCAGGTGAGAAGGAATGCACCGCGGCGCGCCCCATAATGAGCGCGCTGTTCGCATCCGTCAGGTCTGCCTGCGCTGCGCTGACTTCCATGCCCGCCTGCTCCGCGTCGTGGAGCACGGTCGTCGCGGCTTCGATCTCGCTGAGGAGCGAGTCGATTCCGGCTCGCATGGCCATCGCGGCGCCGCCCCCTGTATCACTGTCCGAATGACAGGTGGTGCACACCGCACCTTCTCCGAGCCCGAGAAGGGAATCTCCCGCCGCGAGGATCTCGTGGTTGCCATGACACGTGGCACAACCGGGCATCCCCAGGTCCGCGAACGTCTGTGCGTGTCGGCTCTCGTCGAAGTAGTCTGCCATCACGGCGTGACACTGGCCGCAGACGTTGCCCACCCAGGAGAGGCCCGGAGGCGCCGCACCGTGGTTTCCGTGACAATCGTTGCAGGTGGGCGCAGAGATGTCACCGCCATCGACCATGGCCTCGTAGTGCACGGAACGCGCGTACTTCTCGTGCTGATCGACCCGAATGTCGAAGACTCCCATTCGGGCCGGGTCATCGTGGCACCGACCACACGTCGAGGCGACGGTCGGCGGGTAGACGGTCGAATTCGGGTTCGAAGCCGCTCGTATGCCGTGCGGAGCGTGACAGTCCGAGCAGGTCGCGACCGCCGTGTCTCCCGTGGCGGCCAGTCGCTGTCCGTGGCGCGACGTCCAGTACTCGGCTACCTGGTCGACACGAAGCGACGGGTTGAACTGACGCATGAACTCGCCGTCCGAATGGCACCGCCCGCATACCACGATGACTTCCTCACCCCTCGGAGCCCCGAGAAATCCGAGCGCCGGGTCCATTCCTCCCAGGCCGGCGATTGAATCATCGCCGCCATGGCAGTCCACGCATCCGAATCCGGCCTCCGCGTGGATGTCTGACTCGAACACT
>Ga0316201_10001438_pt1 | contig 16006 bp, 13 predicted proteins | sample CS6wburrow_MG_FD_204516 | JGI IMG/M metagenome (GOLD analysis project Ga0316201, IMG submission 204516) | Coastal sediment microbial communities from Delaware Bay, Delaware, United States - CS-6 worm burrow | ecosystem: Environmental > Aquatic > Marine > Coastal > Sediment | place: USA... | reverse complement strand
GTCCGTGCCGGCCTTGAGGCGATGGGCTACAAGGGTGATGATCTTGAGGTAGAGCTCGTGCAGTTCGTGACGCTCTACCGCGGTGGTAAGAAGATGCAGATGTCGACACGCTCAGGGGAGTTCGACACGCTGCGACAGTTGCGCGCGGACGTTGGCAACGACGCGGCCCGCTTTTACTACGTATCAAGATCAAATGACCAGCACCTTGACTTTGACCTGGACGTGGCGAAATCGCAGTCCAGCGACAACCCCGTTTACTATATTCAATACGCGCATGCCAGAGTGGCCAGCGTCTTCCGGCAGCTTGAAGAGAAGTCGCTCGAATGGAACGGCGCGCACGGCAGGGAGCAGCTGGGGCTCCTGCTTGAGACCCAGGAGAAAGCCCTGATGACTTCGCTGAGCCGATACCCCGAGGTTGTTGAGCTGGCCGCAAACAATCGCGCACCGCAGCACCTTGTGCACTACCTGCGTGATCTCGCTAATGATTTTCATACGTACTACAACGCACATGCCTTCATCGTCGACGATACACCGCTTCGGGATGCACGGCTCTACCTTGTCGCGGCGGCTCAGGTCGTCATTGCGAATGGGCTGGGGATCCTGGGCGTGTCGGCACCGGAGAGAATGTAGTGGCGAAGCGCAAAAGGCGTCGAGTCAGCCGTTCGAGGAAAACCGAGTACCCACCGTTCATCTGGTTGTTGTTCGGGCTGGCAATCGGTCTGTCGGTTGCGTTCGCCGTTTACGTCAAGAGCAATGAACCGGCCACGGCTGCAAAAACCGACACGCCGCAACCCGCGAGCCTGCAGAGCGCGCTTGATGACAACGACGAAATACCGGCGCCGACTCCCGCCAAAGAGAAGCCGGAAAACAAGCGTTTTACGTTCTACGACATATTGCCCAACTTCGAGGTCATCACACCCGAAGCCACACGCGAGGTTGAGGCCGATGTGGCGGCGAAAGCGATCGAGGAGCCTGGGGTTTACGTGCTCCAGGCAGGCTCTTTCTCCACAAACAAGGACGCGGATCGCCGAAGGGCAGAGCTCGCGCTGCACGGCATCGAATCCCACATTCAGCGCGTAAAGGTCAATGATCAAAATTATCACCGCGTGTACATTGGCCCGACTGACGATCTTGATGAATTGAACATGCTGCGCAGCCGCCTGCGTACCGCCAAGATAGACGTTTTCCGGATTCGTTTGAGTGACTAAGTGTTGACAGGCTCTGGTACTTTCGTCGGTATCTGGCGGCTCGCTGCCATGATCGCAATCCTGCAATTGGCCGCTTGTGCAACGGGCCCCGTGCCCGATGACACATCCGAATCAACGCCGACTCCGATCGAGGCCACGCCGGAGCCGGTAATGCCAGCGCCACCGCCTCCGCCCGCCAAGTCCACGCTACGCGTCAGCATCGCCTCCGTCGGCGACATGATGATCGGCACGGACTACCCTCAGAATCACTTACCGGATGATGACGGCATTGGTTTTCTCGCAAACGTAGCACCAGTTCTGTCCGCGGCTGATATCGCCTTCGGTAATCTCGAAGGTGTTCTCCTCGACGGTGGCGAACCGGTAAAAAAATGCAGCAACCCAAGCGCCTGCTACCTGTTTCGCTCGCCGACCCGCTACGTCCACCACTACCGTGCCGCCGGCTTCGACGTATTGAGCCTGGCAAATAACCATGCTCGCGATTTCGGAGAAGAGGGGCGTAGCAGTAGTATGGACGCAATCGCTGCAGCAGGTATGCACCATTCCGGACGCGTTGGCGACTTTGCGAGTCTGCAGGTTAGTGGAACAAGTATTGCCGTGCTCGCGTATGCCGTCACGAAAGAATCTAACATGCTCCTCGACTATGAGCTTGCGTTTGAGACAGTCGCGAATTTTGCGGCATCGCATGACATCGTCGTGGTTTCATTTCACGGTGGCGCCGAAGGCGCTGATGTAACGCATGTTCCGTTTGCCGACGAGGAATACTACGGTGAACCACGCGGCGACGTCGTCTGGTTTGCGCGCGGCGTGGTCGACGCGGGCGCCGATCTCGTCATCGGCCACGGACCTCACGTTGTGCGTGGTATGGAACGCTACAAGGGGCGGCTGATCGCATACAGTCTTGGCAATTTCGCGACGTACTACGGGATCAGCGTCGCGGGCATTAAGGGAATTGCGCCGATTCTCACAACGACACTCGACGGCCATGGCGCGTTTGTCGAAGGCGAAATCGTCTCGACGATTCAACTGCGTCCTGCCGGGCCGAGCATCGATGCCAGGCAACGCGCGTTGAATCTCATCCGTGGCCTGAGCAGCGAAGACTTCGGCGAGTCGGGGCTGCAGTTCCTGCCCGACGGCCGAATACTGCCCGCCAACCGACCACAGGTTGAACCGCACGCTCTGCAGACACCGGATAACTAACCGCGCTGGCCCCCTTCTTTCCTCGGCACCGACCGCCGGTTTCGCTTCGCGCGCTGGGCGCGCTCCTACAGACGCACGATTGAGGCAGCGGCGGTGCTACAAACTGTAGGAGCGCGCCTTGCGCGCGATCGCCGCAAATGGCCGCTCCTACAGAGATCCCCCGCGATCGACGCCGCGGAAGTAGTGGTGGGTGGTCAATTCTGGCTAGTCGTCTGTGCTGACCGACTTGAAATCCACGCCGAGCGACCGCAGCTTTCGATACAGATGTGTCCGCTCCATCCCAACACGTTTTGCGAGCTGCCCTACCTTGCCGTTGCACAGGACCAACTGTTGCTGAAGATAAGCCCGCTCAAATTGCTCGCGCGCTTCGCGCAGTGGCAATGCCAGGAGATCCTGCTTGACCAGCGGTTCGTCAACGGCGGCTGATGCGCGGATCTCGGCCTCGACCTCCGCGAGCTCGATATCTTCGCCGCGCCCCGATAACAACAGTCGGCGAACCAGGTTTTTCAACTCACGCACATTATCAGGCCATGGATAGTTTCTCAGCCGGTTCTGTGCGGCCACGCCGAATCGCCGGAATGTGAGCCCTTCGGAATCAACCAGCTTGTCTACATAGTAGGCAAGTAACTCGGGTACGTCCTCGGCATATTCGCGTAACGGGGGAACTCGAATACTCAACTCGCTCATCTGCGCGACAAGATCCCGCCGCAACTCGCCTGACTCGATTTTGGATTCATAGTCGACGCCAACGGTGGCCACGATCCGCGCGTCCACTTTTACAGGACGAGAGCCGCCGACGCGCGTGAAATGGCCGTCCTCCAGAACACCGAACAGCACTTTCTGCGCGGCACCATTGAGGTCGGCAAGCTCGTCGATCACGAGGGTTCCACCTGAGGCCCGCTCGAATGCGCCGGCGACGACCTCGTCTCCATGCTCGCTGCCCAGCAGTTGCTCCTCGAAGTTTCCTTCGGTCAACGTTGCCGCGGTCAGGGTCGTCAGCGGTTCATCCGCCCGGCGACTCAGGGCGTGCATGTATCGTGCGAATGCACCGCGACCCGTTCCCGGCTCTCCGCTGATCAACACCGATCCGTCATGACGTGCATATTGCTGCACGCGTTCGCGAAGACCCTTCATCAGGGCGCTGCGGCCCGCGGGGGCCAACAGAGACGGTAGCAGGCTTCGCGCGGTTCGGGCCTGCTTGCCGGCAGACTCGAGGGCCGCCTCGACGGTGCGCAACAGCTTCGCTATTGATATCGGCTTCTCAACAAAGTCGAACGCGCCCAGCCGGGTTGCTTCTACGGCAGCATCAACCGTGCCATGTCCCGACATGATGACGACCGGACAGTTCAGGTCACCACCCTCCGACCACTCACGCAACAACGTAATGCCATCGGTGTCAGGCATCCAGATATCGAGAAGAACAAGGTCGAATTTGCGCTTTTCCCTGGCCTGACGCGCTTCAGCAGCATTAGCCGCAACGGTGACACCGTAATTTTCGTCCGACAAAATGTCCTTGATCAGGGACCGAATATCGACTTCGTCGTCGACCACCAATACATGAGGATTACTCATGCGTTTTCCCTCCTCTTGTCTGCGCGTCCGGGCGCTTGGGCAATGATCATCTCTCGTGCTCTATCGTTAACTGGCAACCTGATGCTGATCATTGCCCCCCCGTCTTTTCGGTTCCTCGCGCGAATCGAACCAACGTGCTCTTCTACCAGTTTCTTGACAATCGCCAGGCCGAGGCCAGTGCCCTTCAGCTTTGTTGTTACATACGGATCGAAAACCTCGTTCACCGAACCCGTGCTAAAGCCCGGGCCATTGTCTTCGACCTTGATCTGGATAATCTCCACCTCATTGATCTCAGCGGAACTGATGTGAACATCGATTCGACCGTCGCTTGTTCCTTCGAGCGCTTCGACCGCGTTTCGAATCAGGTTGTGAAGCATCTGCCGTACTCGGCCCATATCGGCCTCAATCAACGGCATCGTCGGATCTGTTGTCAGCACGATTTCGACGCTGCTCTCCTGGGCCCGATACAAATCAACGACCTCATGGGCCAGCTTGTCGATATCAAAAAGAGCGAAGTCCATGTCCGGCGCACGCGCGTAGTCACTGAACGCGTTTACCATTTCTTTCATCGCCTCGACCTGTTGCACGATCGTGTGTGTTGCGCGATCGAGAACCTGTGCCTCTTCATCGGGCATTGTGTGCAGATACTTTCTGCGCATTCGTTCGGCCGATAGCTGGATAGGCGTCAACGGATTCTTGATCTCATGCGCCAGGCGGCGGGCAACTTCGCCCCAGGCCGCATCTCGCTGTGCCTGCAGTAACGCCGTGATGTCATCAAAGACGATGACATAACCCGCCGAATGACTCTCATCGCCGGGCAGGGCCGTGCAGGCACAGGTCAAGACACGTCGGCCAACTTCACCACGCAATATGATTTGTTCCCGCCATTCCGTCTCGCCTGCGTCAAGGTGGACGCAAGCAACATCCGCGAACTGTTCGAGCAGCGGATTCTCCTGCGCTATTGTCATCAGCGACTCACCGGCACGATGCTCCAGGTCGACACCAAGGATAGAGCTGGACGCCTGATTCGCCGTGCGAATCGTAAGGTCCGCTTCCAGCGCAAGAACGCCCGTGGAAAGGCGTGCAAGTATGACCTCGAGGTTGGCCCGCTCGGCCTCCACCAGGGCCTCGCTGAGACTCGCCTCGCGACGCGCCGTCGCAAGTCTCTGAGTCATATCGTTGAACGAGCTGATCAGGAATCCGATCTCATCGCGGGTTGGCGTTGGCAAACGCATATCGAAGTCGCCCATGGCCACGGCGCGCGTTCCGGCGACCAGGTCCTGAATTGGCGCGACCAGTCTGCGCGAAAGCACAAACGCACCGTAAATGGATGCAAGCAAGCTCAGCAACAACACGAAACCCAATGTCAGGGATAGCAGATCCTTCAGGTCCTCTCGGAAAAATATGAGCTGCTGATACTCCTGGTATGACTTTTCAACACTATTGATCATGCGTCCCAGGCGCTCGGTGACCGGGTAGTGGGCTTGCACGACACGGACCTGTTGCGAGCGGCTGCCCTGGTGCCTGAATACGACGGCGGTTCGAATCTCGACTCGACCACCGCCATAGGACTCGAGGCTAACGAACGGCCTGTCCTGCTGCATTTGCAACACGACCTCTTCGGACAAAGGCTTCGGCAGGCTTGCCGTAGAACTGTCGGTGCTCGTTGCGAGTACCGTGTTGTTCTCACCGTACAGGGTCATCTCGCTGGCACCGGCCTCACGTCGCAACATGCTCAGCTCGAAGATGACCTGTCTGTCGTTAGCCCGTGATAACCGCTTAGCAACCTGCTGCGTTGCAAACAGGCTCTGGCGTTTTTGCGTTTCAAGCGCAGCACGACTGAGCGTTAGAGCATTATCGAGTCCTTCTTCAACCTGTACGTTAAACCAGCTATCGATGCCGCGATTGATGAATTGCATCGAGAAGTAGAAGACGACAAGTAGCGGCAGAACCGCGAGCCCGACAAACATGCCGACTATGCGCGCCTTGAGTTTCGCTCCCGGCACGTTCTGCCGGTAGTCACGAAGCAGTCGCGCAAGATTGCCAACAAGCAACGCGACAAGCAGGATACCGCCCGCGATGTTGATCGCGAGTATGACGTCCTGCAGGCGATCAAAGTCATCAGACTTCTGCACGGTCTGTGTCAGAAGAAACAGCGCAGCCAATGCGAGACCGACGCCAGAGGCCGCCATCAAGAAATACAGGGCTCGTTTTAGCGTTCGAGCGACCATTCAAACCATTCGCTTTGTAGCTGCCACTGGCCGCGCCAGAAAAACAGCAAGCGTAGTGTCGCTGGGTACTGCTGCGTATTTAGCATTGCGCGCAATCGAAGACGGTAGTCACGATCCGGCTTGAGCAAAGCATCATCGATGACGGGCAGGCCCTGGACGCGACCCAGGCTGTTCAACGCGGAGTAGAGTGTTGCGAAGGAATCCTGTTCCCCGCTGTTCAGGTTCTTTACGTTGTAACGCTCGCTCAATGGTCGATATTCGAGCTCGTAACGCACGGCCAGTTCGGCCTCGACGTCATCGACCAACCAGCGACGCTCGCGGATGACCTGCACCTGTAGCTCGATGGTCAGCGTGACGCCGCTTTCAAGGGCGGCAAGCGCCTCGCTACTCAGGACCAGCTGTAAGCGAGCGTCAAGGGTTTGCACACCGCCATAAACCTCGGTTGTTGCGGAACGTACTTCGAAGTAGCCCTCGCGTTCGATATTGTCCTGGGCCAGACCCGTGCCGATCGCGAGCACGGCCAGGCACACGACGAATAGGATTGTCGTGGTCTTTCGGACGTTTGATCGGAGCGACATAAACATCGTGCTTTCAGGAAACCTTCTTTTCCAGGCATGCGTAGTAGAAGCCGTCGAGCCCCGCCATTCCCGGCAGGACCTGGTACCCGCAGACCCTCCTGCGCATTAGATCGCGGATGTTGTTATTAGGCAACACATCATCTTCGGCTGCGTCATCGTGACTCGCCAGGAATTCCGTAACCACTTGGTCATTCTCCGCTGCCAGGGTTGAACACGTCGCATACAACAGGCGACCGCCGGGCGACAACAGGGGCCAAAGGGCCTCGAGTAGCACACTTTGCAGCCGGCTCAGCTCCTTGATGTCACTGGCCCGACGCAGCAATTTGATGTCGGGATGCCGTCGAATCACGCCTGTCGCCGAACACGGGGCATCCAGCAAGATGCCGTCAAACAACTCGCCATCCCACCACTCCATTGGCTTCGATGCATCGGCAGCGATAATCGTTGCGCTCCGGCCGAGCCGTCCGAGGTTCTGATTGATGCTGTCGATGCGCGAAACGTCATTCTCGACCGCAATTAGCGCCATATCGTCGCCTCCTAACTCGAGCAGGTGACCGCTCTTGCCTCCAGGCGCGGCGCAGGCATCGAGGATGCGCCGATGTGGGTTAGCCAGAAGCCATCGTGCCGCTAATTGCGCGGCTGCATCCTGCACCGACACATCGCCGTCGGCGAAACCTGGCAACTCGTCGACGAGAACAGGTTCAGACAGGCACAGGGCGTCCGGAAAGCCCGCCAGCGGGTCCGCCGAAATACCGGCTTCTCGCAGTCTTTCCCGATACTCGGCTGCCTGCTTCCTGGATGAATTGACGCGCAGCCACATGGGCGCGCGCTCGTCATTCGCCGCAAGAATTGCTTCCCAGTCGTCGGGCCAGTCACGCCTTAAGGTATCAATCAGCCACTGCGGGTGATTCCAGCGGCCCTCTTCATCAACTGCCGGTTCAGCGGCGAGATTCTCGCGCTGAAATCGTCGCAAACAGGCGTTGATCAGCCCCGCGTGTTTCGGGCGTCGCAGCAATTTCGCCGCCTCGACGGTTTGCGACACCGCGGCATGGTCCGGTATGCGCGTGTCAACGAGTTGGAACAGGCCAACCGAGAGCAATGCAGTAATCACACTATCTTTTCGCTTTAACGGCCGCGCAAGGAGCTTGCCGACCCAACCCGAAAGCTGCCAGTGATGACGCAAGGTGCCATAGCAAAGCATGCGCAGCAGTGAACGATCATTGGCTGAAACGCGGTCCTCGTTGTCGGCGATGGCAACATCGAGTGACCGCCCGCTTGTCGCTACTGCGTTCACGATCTCCGCAGCAACCGCCCGCACAATAGCTCCCGCGCTTGCCACCGTCGTCGCCCGACTAACTCAGTACTCGACCAACAAGGTCGAGCTGCTCCGCAAACTCCCGAGCCTTTACGCGCCGTTTGCCGGGCAGCTGCAGTTCGAGAAGACGAAGCGCGCCCGAAGCGCAAGCAACAACAACGCCTTCCGGTCCGCTTGCGACGACCGTGCCCGCTGCTGCGTCAACGTCCTTGATACTCTTCGCGTGCCAGCACTTGATGCGCAACGGGTGATCCGCTTCTGTGTCATCGCCAGGTGCAAAAAAGAATGCGCCCGGAACCGGGTTATAGGCGCGCACCTGGCGCTCGAGTTCGCTGGCACTACGCGACCATTCGAGTTTCGCGTCCTGCTTTTGAATCTTTCCAGCATAGCTCGCGGCGGCATCATCCTGCGGAACTGCGTTGATCCTGCTCTCGAGAATGTCATCGAGATTTGCGGCCAGCATGTCCCCGCCGAGTTTCGCTAGTCGGTCGTGCAACGAGCCGGCGGTTTCGTCATCGCCTATCTCGATCTGTCGGCTAACAAAAACAGGGCCGCAATCGAGGCCGGCCGTCATCGACATCAGGCTGATGCCGGTCGTCTTGTCACCCGCGAGAATCGCTGCCTGAATCGGCGCCGCGCCACGCCAGCGCGGTAGTAGTGAGGCGTGCACGTTGATGCAACCCCGAACAGGTATGTCCAAAACGCTCTGCGGCAGAATCAGTCCGTAAGCTGCAACGATCATGACGTCCGGTCTGAGCGCTTGCAGTTCGGCCACAACGTGAGCTTCGCGTAACGTAGCTGGTTGCATGACGGAAATACCGAGCTCCTCGGCGTAGCGTTTCACGGGGCTCGCGGTCAGGTGCTTGCCGCGACCGGCGGGACGATCCGGCTGGGTCAGTACAGCAATGGGAATCACGCCGGAATCCACCAGCGCGGATAATGAGGCGCGCGCGAACTCCGGCGTGCCGGCGAATATCACCCTGGCGTCTTTCATAGTGACGGTATTAGCGGTGCCCGCCGTGGAACCGCTTACGCGACTACTTCGGCGGATTGATGGCGGCGCTCTTTGAGCAGCTTCTTGCGAATACGCTGCCGCTTCGCTTCTGACAGGTAATCGACGAACAGCTTACCTTCGAGATGATCCATTTCGTGCTGGATACAGACCGCAAGCAGGTCCTCGGCCTCCATTTCCTGCGGCTCTCCCTGCTGATCAAGATATCGGACACGAATATGCTGCGCGCGCTCGACCTCTTCGTAGTAACCGGGAACGGACAGGCAGCCTTCGTCGCTGACCGTCACGCCATCTTTCTCGAGGATCTCGGGGTTTATCAGAGCATGTGGCTCCGACCTGTCGCTGGAGACGTCCGCGACCAGGAGACGCCGATGCACATCCACCTGCGTCGCCGCCAGGCCAATACCGGGCGCGGCATACATCGTCTCGAGCATGTCGGCGATTAGCGCGCGCAGACTGTCGTCGACCACCGCGATGGGGGCCGCTTTCGTCCTGAGCCTGGGGTCAGGGAATTCCAAAATCTTCAGTATTGCCATAATTTCTTGAAAGTCATTCTTGAGGTCGAAGCTGCAAAATCAACCCTTTAAAACATAATGAATCAGGCTATATTTCGCGTGAACTCCTACCAAAACGACCTAAATGTTTGACTTTATTGAATAAGATGTCAGACAATGCCGCCTGAAAAACACCCTTCCGAGCAGCAACTGGCGCCGGAAATGTGACGTAATTAGCAGCCTAAGCTTGATCGGACCGACATAGTATAGCAATGCCTAGATAGCGCAGGCTTAAACCTATTTGATTGGAGCACCCGCGAATTATGTCTCTCAGCAAGATTTGCCTGAAAAACAGTTACAGGCTGACCGTTTTAGCGCTCGCCGTAACCCTGGCCGGATGCTCTTTAAATCCGTTTTCTCGCGACGATACGCCGCGCAGCAGTGCGCCGGTCGTTTCGTCATCACAGCCGTCTGGCGGCGCTTCGACGTCGATTGAGCCGGTGCAGCAGAGTGCGCCATCGCAGCCGTCTTACAGCGAGCCGGTGCTGCAGCGCATCAATGAGCCTGTGCCACTGGCCTCCGGTCACCCGGACGAGTACGTCGTGCAAGTTGGCGACACGCTTTGGGACATTGCGGGAAAATTCCTCAATGACCCCTGGTTCTGGCCCGAAATCTGGTACGTAAACCCGGATATCGAAAACCCGCACCTTATTTACCCCGGTGACGTACTTGGCCTGGTCTATATAGACGGACAGCCGCGCATTACCAACCTGCGCGGATCAGCCTACCGGCTGTCGCCTCAGGCACGGGTTAGCCCTTTGTCTGAAACGGTTAACAGCATTCCGTACGAGGCCGTCGCGGCCTTCCTGAGTACGGGCGCTATTCTCCAGAAAGATGAGGCCGATGCTCTGCCTTACCTGCTCGAAACCCGAGGTGACCACCTGGTCGCAGCAGCGGGTAACGAAATCTACGTGCGTGGCCTGACGGAAGACATGCCCGGCGCGCGCTTCAATGTTGTGCACATCGGTGATCCGCTGAGAGACCCTGATGACAATCGCCTTATCGGCTACCAGGGACTCCTGGTCGGCGAAGGTCAGCTGACTCGTGGCGGGGACCCGGCTACCGTCGCACTAACCGATACTGCCCGCGAAGCCGTTACGGGCGACCGCCTGATACCCGACACGGTAGATATCCCGCTTAACTTTTTCCCGCGCGCACCAAGTACCGTCGTTGATGGCCGCATTGTCTCGGTCGTGGGCGGTGTCACGCAGATTGGGCAGTATCAAGTCGTCGTAATAAATCGTGGTACGAATAACGGATTGTCGATCGGCGACGTTCTCTCGGTCTTCCAGACTGGCGAAGTCGTAAAAGACCGTATCAAAGGCGGAAAGATCAAGCTCCCCGATGAAGAGGCCGGTACTGTCATGATATTCAAGGCCTACGATCGCATTAGCTACGGACTCGTAATGGAGGCGACACAAGCCCTGCATGTGCTCGACAGCGTCCGCAACCCGGTCCGATAGCGACACTCAATCCAGATCAATAACGGCGCCGTTATGGCGCCGTTTTTTTGCCTCGCAATTGCCGCCCTTCTGTCCAGTTATTAGCGCAAGCCGTTATCGATTTGGCGGTATTATCACGTCAACCCCGCCCCGGACTCGGTAATGGATCTTTCAAGCCGCGCATGGCTGATTCTCTCTCAGGCGCATGTGCGCGTCGCCGAACTGACGGCGCTCCGTTCCCGCTTCGGCGACGTTTCGACCATCGTCGAACAAACGCAGCACGCGCTCAAAGAGGCGGGTTTGTCCGACGAAAAGGGTGCCGCAATCAGCTCGCCGGAGGAAAGCCGCCTCGACAGCGCGCTCAAGTGGCTGGATGACGATTTGCACAATCTCGTTGGATTCGGTCAGGAAAATTATCCCGAACTACTATCGCAAATTCCGGCTCCCCCTCTGCTCTTGTATGTGAACGGCGACGTCGGCGCACTGCACTTGCCGTCGCTGGCGGTGATAGGCAGTCGAAACCCGACACGTGGCGGGCTTCGCAATTCGGTCGAGTTTGCCAGATACCTGGCTCGGCAGGGCTTCGCGATCGTCAGCGGGCTGGCCGAAGGCATCGATACGGCAGCCCATCGCGGAGCGCTCGACGCTGGGGGCAAAACGGTCGCATTTCTGGGTCATGGCATCGACCGCATCTATCCCGCTACTAATCGTGACCTTGCGCACAAAATCGCAAATAGTGGTGCGCTCGTTACCGAATACCCGCTCGGCGCACGACCATTGCCCCGGCATTTCCCGGAGCGCAACCGGCTCATCAGTGGCTTGTGTCTCGGAACGCTGGTCATCGAGGCGGCAAAGCGCAGCGGCTCCCTGATCACAGCGCGGCTTGCTGCCGAGCAAGGCCGCGAGGTCTTCGCGCTACCAGGCTCCATCCATAATCCCCTTGCGCGTGGCTGTCATGCCCTGATTCAACAGGGAGCGAAGCTCGTCGAAACGGCTGGCGATATCATGAATGAACTCGCACCACTGACCCAACACATGATGCGAACCACAATGGAAGCAGCGTTACCGGAAGTGTCTCCGCATAATGGCGACACTGACTATGTTCAATTGCGTTCGATGCTGAGCCATGACCCGATCAGCATCGATGAATTGGCGGATCAATCGAGTTTGACGATCGACCAGCTTTCCTCCATGCTTCTGATCCTGGAGCTCCATGGAGAAGTGGAGTCATTGTCCGGTGGACGATACGCCTTATCAGGTTGAGCAGTTAGTCAAAAGACAGCGCAAGGAGCCGCTCCAGGCATGAAAGAAAACGTACTTGATGTGCTCATGTACTTGTTCGAAACGTACGTCGACACTGAAGAAGAACCGGAACCCGATCAGAATGAACTTCGCGCGGAGCTGTCGCGCGCCGGATTCGGTGAAACAGAGGTCGAGCGCGCGCTGTCGTGGCTGGATGCTCTGACCGACCAGCAGCAGAGCCTCGATTACGGCCATCAGACCGGACATGGCACGCGCATCTTCAATGAATTCGAACACGAACGGCTGGACTCATTCTGTCGCGGCTATATCACCTATCTTGAGCAAATCGGCATTCTGTCTCCTCCGCAACGAGAGATCCTTGTAGACCGTTTGCTGGCGTTGGAAACGCCGGACATTGACGTCGAACAAATCAAGTGGGTCGTACTGATGGTCCTGTTTAGCCAGCCCGGGCAGGAGTTGGCCTACGCTCGTATGGAAGACCTGGTCTTTGAGGAAGCCTCTGGCTTGATTCACTAGAAACGGTCTCGACAACACCCGGGATACGCGCTTCTGCTTCCCGGTTGAAAACGCGATTTTCTTGACAGACAGCGAACAAGGCTGTAATTGAACCGCCGCATGGTCTGCGGTTTTTTTGTTTTTGGGGCACTTATAGTAGATGTCTAAGAATCTCGTCATTGTTGAATCGCCCGCAAAGGCGAAGACGATCAGCAAGTATTTGGGCAAGGACTTCGATGTCCTGGCTTCGTATGGCCACGTGAGAGATCTGGTACCGAAAGAAGGTGCTGTTGATACGGAAAACAACTTCTCGATGAAGTACCAGGTCATAGAGCGCAACGAAAAACACGTTAATGCCATTATCCGCGCCCTGAAGAAAGCCGACGCCCTGTACCTCGCGACTGACCCGGATCGTGAGGGAGAGGCGATCTCATGGCACTTGATCGAGTTGCTCAAGGAGAAAGGCGCGCTCGATTCCAAAGATGTACATCGTGTCGTTTTCCACGAAATTACGAAGCAGGCGGTGCAAGACGCCGTTGCCAATCCGCGGCAGTTATCCGGCGACCTCGTTGGCGCACAACAGGCGCGACGCGCGCTCGACTACCTGGTCGGCTTCAACCTGTCTCCGTTACTGTGGAAGAAAGTCCAGCGCGGACTTTCCGCTGGTCGCGTGCAAAGCCCTGCTCTGCGGATGATTGTTGAGCGTGAACTCGAGATAGAAGCGTTCAAAGCTCGCGAGTACTGGTCCATCGAAGCCAACGTAAGCAAGGCCGAACAGCCGTTCGTCTCGCGGCTCGTCAGCTACAAGGGCGAAAAGGTTGAGCAGTTCAGTTTCGTGAACGAAGAGTCTGCTCGCGAGGTCGAGAAGACGATACTCGATGCCGCGCAGGGTGAGCTCCATGTTCTCAGCGTTTCCAAGAAACAGCGCCGTCGCAACCCAACCGCCCCGTTCACAACATCAACGCTGCAACAGGAAGCATCTCGCAAGCTGGGATTCAATACGCAGCGAACCATGCGTGTCGCGCAAAAACTCTACGAAGGAATCGAGTTACCTGGCGAGGGAAACATCGGTCTCATCTCTTATATGCGTACCGATTCCGTAACCCTTGCGGCCTCGGCAGTTGATGAGATACGGCAGGTCATCAGTGATCGTTACGGCAGCAAGAACGTCCCGGATGCTCCCCGCGAATTCAAGAACAAGTCGAAGAACGCGCAAGAAGCGCACGAGGCGATACGTCCTACGTCCGTCTCGTATATCCCGGACGAGATAAAGGGTTCTCTCGATGAAGATCAATTCAAGCTGTATTCGTTGATCTGGAAGCGCACCATGGCGTGTCAAATGGTACCGGCCGTTTTCGATACGGTCGCTATTGAGATGGCGGCCGGTGGCGAAGACCAGGGTCACCGGATGCGTGCCAACGGTTCTGTGCTCGTCGAGCCGGGCTTCATGGCCGTTTACCAGGAAGGCAAAGACGATTCCAAGGACGATGATAGTGACCGCCTGCTTCCGGAGATTGAGGAAGGGGACACAATCAAGCTCGAAGAGCTGCGCGCCGAACAACACTTTACCGAGCCACCGCCACGATTTACCGAGGCAAGCCTTGTCAAGACACTGGAAGAATATGGCATTGGCAGACCATCAACCTATGCCAGCATTATCGCGACACTCAAGAATCGTGAGTATGTTGAGATGGATGCCAAACGCTTTATTCCGACGGACATGGGTCGAATTGTTAACGGCTTTCTCACCGAACATTTCACACAGTACGTTGACTACGACTTCACGGCAAAACTCGAGGACGATCTCGACCTCGTGTCACTTGGCGAAAAAGAATGGGTGCCGGTGCTCGAGAAATTCTGGGGGCCTTTTCACGCGCTCTGCGAGGAAAAGGAAACGTCGGTAACCCGCGAGCAGGTTGCACAGGCGCGAGAGCTGGGCACTGATCCGAAGAGCGGCAAGCCGGTTACCGTCCGCATGGGCCGTTACGGACCGTTCGTACAGATCGGCACCAAGGATGACGAAGAAAAGCCAAAGTTTGCGGGACTACGGCCTGGCCAAAAAATGAATGACATCGACCTCGCAACAGCCATGGAATTGTTCAAGTTACCGCGCACGCTTGGGGAAACACCGGATGGCCTGACCGTATCGACAAGCGTCGGCCGCTTCGGGCCCTATGTGCGCTATGGCGACAAATACGTGTCGATACGCGGCGAGGAAGACGACCCGTACACGATCGAACTTCCGCGCGCACTTGAGCTCATCGAGGCAAAGAAGATCGAGGATGCGAACCGCATTATTCAGGACTTCGAGGAAGAGGGCATCCAGGTACTCAACGGTCGCTATGGTCCTTACATTACTGACAAGGCGAAGAACGCGCGCGTACCGAAAGACAGGGAGCCAAATTCACTAACGCTCGAAGAATGCAAGGAACTGCTGGCCGCCGCTCCGGAACGTGGACGCAGAGGTAAAAAGAAGGTCGCGAAAAAGAAAGCCACCACGAAAGAGGCCAAGAAGAAGCCCGCCAAGAAGAAGAAGGCCAAGAAAAAGGCCAAGAAAAAAGCGGCTAAGAAAAAAACGGCGATCAGGAAGTCTACGAAGAAAAAGCCCGCGAAAATAGCACGAAAGAAAACCGGCTGAGAACTTAGGGGTCCTCCGATGATGTTCGTCACGCGCGCCGCCGAGGTTTTACTGGGGGGTGGCATCATCGCGTATCCGACGGAAGGTGTGTTTGGCCTGGGATGCCTCCCGGACGATCTCCAGGCGGTGGAGCGCGTGCTCGCCGTTAAACGACGCGATGCTGGCAAGGGGCTGATACTTATCGCATCAACCATCAAGCAGCTGGATGGCTGGGTAGCTTTGCCCGACGGACGCCCGATTCCTGAAGCCGATCCGACGCATCCAGTGACCTGGATTGCGCCGCCTGGCCACAAGGTGCACCCGATCATCTGTGGCCAACACTCCGGTATCGCCATTCGAATTACAGGCAATCCTGTCGCCGCCGCTATTTGCGACGCCGTTGATTCTCCCATTGTTTCCACGAGCGCCAATCTGAGTGGCAAACCTGCCGCACGCAATCGCTTCGTCCTTCGCCGCCAATTTGCGCAGCATGTAGACTACATCGTGCCCGGGGACTGCGGG
>Ga0316201_10001437_pt1 | contig 16008 bp, 7 predicted proteins | sample CS6wburrow_MG_FD_204516 | JGI IMG/M metagenome (GOLD analysis project Ga0316201, IMG submission 204516) | Coastal sediment microbial communities from Delaware Bay, Delaware, United States - CS-6 worm burrow | ecosystem: Environmental > Aquatic > Marine > Coastal > Sediment | place: USA: Delaware... | reverse complement strand
CTGGGGCGGCGTTACGGTTGCCAACGACAGCGGTTTCGGCGCCTTGCCATTCACGGCCACCGATACCACGATGACCCTGCGCGTTTACTCCCCCGATGCCGGTATTCCGGTACGGTTGAAGGTCGAAGACCGGACCGATCCGACGATCTCGGTGGAAACCGAGGCGACGACGACCGTTGCGAATGCCTGGGAAACACTGACGTTTGATTTCAGCAACCAGGTTGCGGACACCGCGGCACTGAACCTGGCCAATACCTACGACAAGGCCAGCGTCTTCTTTAACTTCGGCACCGACGGCAATACCGCCGGTGACAAGACTTACCTCTGGGAAGACTTGGCCTTCGTCACAGGTGGTGGCGGTGGTCCCGCAGGGATCACGCTTCCGGTTACGTTTGAAGACGGCGATGCAACGTTCTATGAGTTGACCGATTTCGGCGGCGTGGCAACGACCTTGATCGCCGATCCCGACAATGCAGCCAACACGGTGGCGAGCAGCAACAAGCCGCCGGGTGCGGAACTCTGGGGCGGCGTTACGGTTGCCAACGACAGCGGTTTCGGCGCCTTGCCATTCACGGCCACCGATACCACGATGACCCTGCGCGTTTACTCCCCCGATGCGGGTATTCCGGTACGGCTGAAGGTCGAAGACCGGACCGATCCGACGATCTCGGTGGAAACCGAGGCGACGACGACCGTTGCGAATGCCTGGGAAACGCTGACGTTTGATTTCAGCAACCAGGTTGCGGACACCGCGGCACTGAACCTGGCCAATACCTACGACAAGGCCAGCGTGTTCTTTAACTTCGGCACCGACGGTAATACCGCGGGTGACAAGACCTACCTGTGGGACGACCTGACCTTCGCCACCGGCGGTGGTGGCGGTGGCGGCAGCACATCGACTGACTTTGAGGGTGGCTCGTACACGTTCAGCGACTTTGGTGGTGGCGTTACGGCAGTCATCGCGAATCCTGATGCCAGTGGTATTAATGTCAGTACCCAGGTCGCCCAGATGCAGAAATTCGCTGGCGATGTGTTTGGTGGCAGCACGCTGGATCTCGGCGGATCTGTCGATCTCGCCGCGGCCGACTCGTACACGATGAAAGTTCGTGCGCAGCGCTCAGTCGTTGTGACCTTCAAGCTTGAAACGGGTGGTGCGGAAACCACGGCAACCCATACGGGAAGCGGCACTTGGGAACAGCTGTGCTTCGACTTTACGGGCGTTGCGGCGACCGTGACCGGCATTACCGTAATTTTCGACAACGGTACCGCAGGCGATGCGGCGAATTTCCCGGACGACTGGACCTTCCAGTTCGATGATATCGAGCAGTTTGCTGGCAGCTGTCCAGCGACCGGGCCGACCTTCGCGCCGATAACCTTCGATGATCCAGCCGTGACCTACACGCTGACGGACTTTGGTGGCAATACGTCTGTCGTCACCAATGACCCGGCCGGTGGCACCAACATGGTAATGCAGGCGGACAAGTCGGGTACCGCAGAGCTGTGGGCTGGAACGACCATTTCCACCGAAGCCAATGACTCGGTTCCGGCAATTCCGCTCGACGCGTCGAATACTTCGATGACGGTGCGCGTGTATTCACCGGATGCGGGCATTCCGGTGCGCCTCAAGATCGAAGACGCAGCTAATCCGGCAATATCGGTCGAAACGGAGGCGACAACGACGGTCGTGAATACCTGGGAAACGCTGACGTTCGACTTCAGCAACCAGGCAGCAGGTACGGCCGCATTTAACGAGGCGAACACCTACAACAGGATCTCGATCTTCTTTAACTTTGGCACGACGGGTGCCGATGCTGGCGCCAAGACCTATTACGCCGATGACATCGAGGTGGGATCGGATACGGGCGGTACGGGCATCACCTTGCCGGTCACGTTCGAAGACGGCGATGCGGCGTTTTACGAGTTGACCGATTTTGGTGGGGCTGCAACAACATTGGTAGCGGATCCGGCCGACGGGTCCAACACGGTCGCCAGTACCGATAAGTTCGCGGGCTCTCAGGTTTGGGCTGGCACCACGGTCGCAGAGACAAGTGGTTTCGGTGCGCTGCCGTTCACGGCGACCGACACGACGATGACCTTGCGTGTCTACTCGCCGGATGCAGGTATCCCGGTATTGCTGAAGGTCGAGGACCGGACGGATCCGACGATCTCGGTTGAGACCCTGGCGACTACGACCGTTGCGGGTGCCTGGGAGGTATTGACGTTTGATTTCAGTAACCCGGCCGCAGGCGCAGCGATCAATCTTGCAAACACCTACGACAAGGCCAGCGTCTTCTTTAACTTCGGCACCGACGGCAATACAGCCGGTGACAAGACCTACCTTTGGGATGACCTTGCCTTCGGCACCGGTGGTGGAGGTGGTGGTGGCGACACTGTGCTGGCCACTTTCGATGAAGCCCCGCCGCTTGCAGTGACGGCTTTCGGTGGCGCGGCCGCGGTGATAGAGCCTGGCCCCGCCGGCGGCGATGGCAGCAACACGCTGAATATCACTCGCGATGGCGGTGACGTCTTTGCCGGCGCGTGGATTGCCATTCCGCCGATTCCCAGCGATGCCGGCACGCAGACCGTGTCGGTACAGGTTTACTCGCCGACGGCGGGCATCCCGATGGTCGCCAAGGCCGAGTATGGTGACAACGTGGGCACTGGCGACGTGCAGGCCAACGAGGCGGTGGTCGTGGGTTGGCAGACGCTGACGTGGACCTTTACCAATCTAAATCCCGCTGAGGTTTACAACCGGTTCGTCCTGTTGCCGAACCTGGGCACTGTGGACACGGCTACAAGCTACTTTTTCGACAACGTCACGCTGCTTGAAAGCGTCGGCGGTGGCGGTGGCGGTGGCGGCGGTACCGGCAGCGCCAACTTCGTCAACGGTGACTTCGAAACCGGAGACTTCACCGGCTGGGTGCAAACCCTGATCCCGGACGCTGTCGGGTCCATCGCGATCGACAACAGTGGGCAAGGCGGACGAACAGGCAGCGTCGCCAGGTTGATTACGGACGCCAACGCTACTCAGACTAATGATGTGCTCATAAGCCAGGTCGCCCTGGCCGCAGGCACCATTCAGGCCGGCGATACGATCAATGTCTCCTTCGACCTGTATGGATCGCTGACAGGGGCGGGCGGTGTTGTGTTTGTCGAGGTGATCTTCCTGGACGCTACTGGTCAGGATGTAGGAGGCCGGGACTTTGTTGGTCCGGCAGCACCTTACGTTCCGACAACAACCTGGACGAACCATGCGGGCACTGTCATCGCCGGAACGGCCACAGGCGGCGGTCAATTCGATGTGAGCGGCGGCGTAACACTGCAACTGAAAGCCGCTTGCGGAGCCATCGATGGTTGTGGCGTAGACGCTTCGTTTGACAATGTCACGTTCACGATCAACTAGGGGAGGTCGACAGAGACTAATGAAGACATTCGACATTCCTCAAGAAACCAATTTCAAAAAAAGAGTAGTCGCTATGGCGTTTTCAAACTACAAACAGAATGCGAGCAAACTCTTCAGTTTGCTGACCGTTGCACTGTTCCTCACAGCTTCGCTGGTGGGCCAGGCTCATGCAGCGGATGTGGTAACGACCTATAAGGACGAGAACGGCTGGAAGCTCCAGGTCAATGGTCAGGACTTCTACGCCAAAGGCGTGGTCTGGAGTTACTCGCCGCGAGGCCAGAATTACTCCTACAACCTTTGGGCCGAGTCGGACGATCACATTCGCAAGGTGCTCGACTACGACATGGCGTTGCTGAAGGCAGCAAACGTCAATTCCATTCGTAGTTTCGCGATGATTCCGCCGAAGTGGGTGAGTTACATCTACAGGGAGTACGGCATCATGTTCGTCGTGAATCCGCTGATGGGCCGCTACGGCTACAACATTGGTGGCAAGTGGGTTCCGTTTACGGACTACTCGGACCCGCTGACTCGCGCAACGCTAAAAGCCGACATGCTCGAAATCGTCAACCAGTACAAAGACACACCGGGTGTCCTGATGTTCGCCTTCGGTAACGAGAGCAACTACGGCCTGTCGTGGTCGAGCTTCGAGATCGAAAACCTCCCGGAAGGTGAGCAGAATGCAGCCAAGGCGAGGTACCTCTACAGCCTGTTCAATGAGGTCATCAAGGACGGCAAGTCGATCGCACCGCATGTGCCTTTTACGATCGTTAACGGCGACATTCAATACATCGACCTGATTGCTGAGCTCATGCCCGATCTCGATATCCTCGGCAGCAATGTCTACCGCGGCCCAAGCTTCACGAGCCTGTGGAAAGACGTTGATGAGAAACTCGACCTCCCGGTCATCTTCTTCGAGTTCGGTTCGGATGCCTTTAATGCCCGCGACTACCGCGAAGACCAGGTGTCGCAGGCACGGCTTCTCAAGGACCAATGGCAGGAGATGTACAACAAGGCCTACGGTAACGGCGAGGAAGGCAACTCGATCGGCGGCTACGTCTTTGAGTGGCGAGATGAGTGGTGGAAGTACCTTCAGGAAGAAAACCTCGACACGCAGGATAACAACGCCTCATGGTCCAACCAGGCCTACCTGTTCGACTGGGCGGAAGGCCAGAACAACATGAACGAGGAGTGGTTTGGTATTGCCGCTCTTGGCAAAAAAAATGCCGACGGCGTCTACACGGCGCGTCCGAGAATGGCGTATGACGTATTGGCCGAAATCTGGGCCATGGACCCCTACCTGAACAAGAAAGCAGCGTTCAACCAGGGCATCAACGCAATCAACATGGACTACCTCGAACTCAAGGGCGAGGTTCGCCAACTCAAGAGCGAGAATGAGGAGAGCAAGAGCAAGCTCGCCTTTAGTGGTGGCCGGGTCCAGGGTGAACTGGTGTTGCGGGGCAGCGAAGAAAGTGTGCGCGTCAACGGCGAAAACGGTGTTGACTTCTCGGACGGCCAGATGCTGTTCCTTGATTTCGAGTTCCAGCCCACGCAGGACCTCGAAGGACAGTTTTCGCTGAATATCCTGGGTAATGTGGCGGATAAACGCCCATTGGAGTTCACGTACGGCGATCGCGGCTTGCCGCTTATCGTGGAAACCGAGGCTCAACTCGACGGCAATACGATTACCCGCCCTACCGCGATTAGTGATCGCGAGCGAGTCGAAATCTACGACTTCGAGGCGACCTACAAGGGCGATAATTTCGATATCACCGGTTTCTACCATACACCTCGATTCCACTGGGGTTACGAGGGCGATTTCTTCGGCCTGGTGCATGAGGCGACCGATGTGTATGGCATGGACATCTGGAATGCCAAGGCGCCGGAAGGTATTGAGATCCAGGGCAAGAACAAGTGGAAGAACCTGCGCTTGCTCATGGGGCCGGAGGTGTACTGGGGTGCGAACCCGAAGTTCATCGTCAAGTACGATTTCGATTTCGCGAAAATTGACTGGACCTTCATCCACTCTGAGGACGTTGCCCGCTCTGGCGAAGGTGCCAGCGCGACCCAGGCCACGGAAAGGCAGTCAAGACAGACGACCCTGTACGCCGAACGTGAGTTCAGTAACGGCTGGAAACTCGAGTTGGGCGGCATCATGTCGGCCTACGAGAAGATAGACGACGTCTACACGCGTCTCGATGGCAACGGCAATATTATCCTCGATCAGATCGAATTTGAGGACACGCTTGGCTTCAAGGCCAAGCTAACGATGCCGCTGTTCGGGACTGAGACCTATGTAGCTGCACACCACGCAGGTCTCGTTGCCGACGGTGGCCAGGTCCATAAGGTCTTCGGCGTGAATGATCCGAGCCGTCTCCCCTATTCAGGACTTGGCAACAAGCGCGAATATGAAGCCGGCACAATCATGAACTTCGGTAACCTCATGGTGTTCCCGCGCCTCATGTACCGAGACAACCTCGTAGACGCGAACCCGTTCATCGAGGCGTCGATTGGTCCTGGTGGCGTGCTGAACCCGGGTCTGAACCCGCGTGATCGGGACAGCGATCCATTCGCCGTACTCAGCAATCGTGAGGCCCGTTCGGCCGAGGTTGTGTTCAAGTGGGATCCCACCGGAGCCAGCGAGTTTTACAGCTGGGACAACGACTGGCGTGAGGATGCAAGATTTGCCTTCGACTTCGGTGCCAGCTACACGGAATTCCCGACATTTACTGACGCTAACCTGTTCTTCCTCGAGCCGCTTGGGGTCAACGCGTCGTTCGGTCAGGGTTTACCGGAGGAAGATATCTGGACACTGTCGAGCCGCATGGTGTTCAACCCGAAACCCGGGCAGAAGTACATCACGCGACTCATCCGTGGTTTTGACCAGTCGACAGGTAATCCTGAAGGCGGTACTCGTGATTACTGGCAGTTCCACTGGAAGGCCATCTTCAACGGCAGGCATACATTCTCCGGATACTATATGAAGGATGCCTGGGGCCCATACGATTTCTACCGACAGTTCAACGTCACGTATCCCGAGCAGGTCAAGCTCGACTATTCGATTCTGTTGGGCGGTAACGCCGGATCGTTCGTATCGGCGCAAGGCGAAAACGACGCAACCAGGATTGGCATCCGTGCGTTATATCGCTCGGGTGATGCGGAGTCCGATCTTAATCCGCTCATCGACGGTGACTACATCTGGATGACGGTCCTGTATCTAACTTACCAGTTCTGATTGCCGCGCCACGGTAGATAAGGATTCAAAATTATGAAAAACGAATATCGACAGAACAATCGCCTGAACACAAAGAAATTTGCGTTAGTGGCGTTGGCTTTTAGTGCATTCGTAGTTGGTGGCTGTGAGTCACCAGGCGACGGCGATGGCACAATTATCAACGAGTTGTTACTGCCCACTGACACATTGCTCAATCTCGCGTGCGCGGATGCGGGCGTCGGTTTTGAGCGTTGTGTTCTTGGAGACCCGGAAAACCCGTTTGCCGTGGTTGCAACGCCGGAATTTAATGTCAACAATCCGGACGCCAAAACCAAGTTTGAACTCGCGAACGAGATCCCCGCCGGGCCTACCGGTGCCAAAGCGCGCTTCTACCTTTGGGCGACAGCGCTGGCCAGGTTCCCCTCCGGTGAGAACCAGTGGTATACCGCGCGTGCTCTGCACGAGCTGTTCGACGCCAACAGCGACCCCCTGATTCAGGAACAGGCACTGAAGGCTTATCGTTCCATGCTGGATAACTTCTGGGGTTCTGTGACCTTCTTCGAGTGCTGTGGCGGCGTGTCATTCTCAGTGAACCTGAATGAGCAGACAGCCGACGACCTGTATCGCACGGATTCGACCGGATTCGTCAGGCTGATACCTGGCGATCCGCTTAATGCACAGTCGCTTCTGGCGGAATGGGGTTACACGTACCGTCCCGCGACGCCGCCCAACTTCAACGATGGCCTGGTTACCATCAACGGGGGATAGCTCAATTGCGGGTAATGCTCGCCCAGATTGTCGCCGTGTTGCTACTGTCGCCAGTAATGGCAGCAGCTGAAGCGATCCCTGTCGAGCTTCGCAATACAGACGAAGGCTGGCTGCTTCTTCGAGGTGGCCAGCCTTTTTTAATTCGTGGGGCCGGGGGTGATGGTCCCCTGGACAAGCTGGCCGAGGCCGGTGCCAATTCAATACGCACCTGGGGAGCAGATGGGGCAGGCGATATTCTCGATGAGGCGCATGCGCTTGGCCTGACGGTCACGGTCGGGATCTGGCTGGGCCACGAACGTCATGGGTTCGACTATCGTGACGAATCCCAGGTCGCGAAACAGCTGCAGCAGGCTCGCGAGGTCGTACTGAAATACCGCGACCACCCAGCGCTCCTGCTATGGGGTATCGGCAACGAAATGGAGGGCTTCGAGGCCGGTGACGACCCGGTCATCTGGGCGGCGGTCAACGATGTGGCGGCTATGGTAAAGGAGCTCGACCCGAACCATCCGACCATGACCGTGACCGCCGAAGTAGGTGGCGGCCGCATTACAAGCCTCCACAAACACAGCCCGGCAATCGATATTCATGGTATCAACTCCTATGGAGGTGCGCCGTCTGTGGCTGAGCGCCTGCGTGACGGCGGCGGCACGAAGCCATATGTGATTACTGAATTCGGACCGGTCGGGCCGTGGGAGATGCCTGAGACAGAGTGGGGGGCACCCTACGAGCAGACCAGTACCGAAAAAGCGAGTTTCTACCGCCAGAGTTACGAAAAGGCCGTGCTGGAACAGGATGGCCGTGCGCTGGGATCCTACGCGTTTCTGTGGGGCGACAAGATGGAGGGCACGTCTACCTGGTTCGGCATGATGCTGAAAGGCGGTGCCAAACTGGGGGCGCTGGATGTCATGACCGAATTGTGGTCGGGCAAGCCACCGTCTGACCTGTCGCCGACGATTGAGCCGCTTGCCTTGGATGCGGCGGCCGAGCTTGACCCAGGTGCGGAAATACGGGTCAGTACCGTGGCAGCCGATCCCGAAGGCAAGGATGTCAGCATCAGTTGGATCCTGCGGCCGGAGTCGGGTGAGTACATGACAGGAGGCGATTTTCGGCAGGCTCCTCCTGATCTCGAAGCTGCGGTGCTACATGCGGCAGATGGCAAAGCCACCATTCGCATGCCCGATGAACCAGGCCCTTATCGATTATTTGCATACGCCTACGATCCGGCCGGCAACGCGGCAACGGCCAACATCCCGCTGCTCGTCAAAGGCGAAGTCGGGTTGCGCCTGCCGGTTGCCGTGTATGAAGACGGCCTGGATGACATGCCATGGATGCCGTCAGGCTGGATGGGTGCTGTCGATTCACTGACCATGGACGGCGCTCATGCCGAACACGTTCACGAGGGCTCGCAGGCGATCCGTATGCGTTATACAGGCACCTACGGATGGGTTGGCGTTGCCTGGCAGAATCCACCGAACAATTGGGGCGATATGGATGGCGGCTTTGATCTCACCGGCGCATCGGAACTGGAAGTGTGGGCGCGAGGCGAGTACGGCGGTGAGAAAGTGACGTTTGGTGTCGGCTTGCTTGAACGGGATCGCGACTATCCGGACTCGGCAGTCGCCAAGACCAGGACCATCAGGCTAACGTCAGAGTGGCAGCGCTATCGCGTCCGCCTGAAAGGCAAGGACCTGACAAGTTTGAAGACAGGTTTCGTCGTGACGCTGCAGGGCCGTAAGTCGCCCGTGACGATTTACCTGGATAGCATTCGCTTTATACGCTAACTGCTGGCGTCACTCAGGCGCCGCCGCCGTCGATTCCCGGATTTGAATGGTTCCAGGGACCACATCGAGGCCGGGCTTGTGCGGATTGCCGCGCGCGCTTTCCACAAGCGCGAGCGACGCTAATTCAGACATGGCACTCAGAGGTTGACGAATTGTCGTCAGCGCCGGATAAATTTGTTGGGCAAGCGCAATATCATCGCAGCCAGCAATCGACAATTCCTCCGGTACGCTGATGCCGAGACGATTCGCGACCCGCAGGACACCAGCCGCCATATCGTCGTTTGCCGAAAAGATTGCTGTCGGGCGCGGCGATCTGCGCAGCAGGTCTTGGGCGCATTGCTCACCCGAGCCGATGGAGTTATCGCCGTCCACAACGAGTTCTTCCAGGTACGGCAAGCCCGACTGTTCCAGGCCGTCCTTGTACCCCTCAAAACGATTTCCGACGGCCTTGTGTTTCCTGTTGCCCTTCACGAACGCGATACGGCGATGACCCAGTGACGCAAGATAGCGCGTCATCTCAGCCGATATCTCGCGATCATTTGTACCGATTGTGTATTCCTTGGCGCTGCCAGACCCGGTCGACAGGCGAACACAGGGAGTGCCTGTTGCGCTGATCGTACGAACAATCAGCGGCATATTGGAGAGCGGCGCCGCAACGATGACGCCCGCCGGTCGAACCTGACCAATGAGTTCCGTCAACTCCTTGCCGACATTTTCATTACGGTAGTTACAGGGGTGGATCAGCAGTTCGAAGCCGGCCCTGCGGCAGGCCTTCAGAGCACCTTCCTGCATGTTGATGATGTAGCCGGCGCTCGGCACTTCGTACGCGCTGGGATCGTCGTATACAAGCACGATCAACCGTGCCCGACTACTGGCAAGATTGCGTGCAGAGGGGTTTGGTCGGTAGTCGAGCTGCGCAATGGCTTGCTCGACTTTTTCCCGCGTCAGGCCACGCACATTCGGCTCGTGGTTTACAACGCGCGAAACGGTCTTTATCGACACGCCGGCAAGCGACGCAACATCATCAATCGTGGGTCTTGGCATAGTTTGTGTTTGCGCGCTATTGGGACTTTGTGCACCAGATTAGTGCGTGAATGATAGCGCTGTCAACGTTCGCTTGGACCTTTACCAGTACTTCGGCACGCCATCCTTGTCCCAAAGTCCCCAGTAAGCGCCGACATCGCCTTCGGCACCCACTTTCCATGACTCGTCAAACGACGAGAAGTAGAAAATCTCAATGCCCTCCGCGTCGGCCCAGCGGAACGTGTCCAGGAAGTATTTGACGGCGTTCTCGAGTGACGGCACGGCAGCGCCTTCTGCTGTTCCTATGTTGGGCCAGCCGGTTTCGCTAATGATAACGCGCTTGCCATTCGCTACCGCGCGCACGCGGTTGTACATATCCTTCATGTAGAGCAATGCATGCTCGGCAGGGCAGCCTTCCCAGAACGGGTAGCAATTGGCGAGCAGGACATCGCAGGCATCTGTAATTCGTGGATGGTCGACGAACTCGAAGTAGGCATCCACGTAGCCAACATCGACACCCGGCGCGCCTTCTTTGGCACGTCGAATGTAATCGAGCAATTCGTCCTCGCTAAGATCGCCGCGCAGCAGAACCTCATTACCCACGGCAATGATGTCGGCATGACCTTCATGCGCTATTTGAATAGCATTTTCGAGCTCCAGTTCATTGTGCTCGCGATTGTCATCGAGCCACACGCCGACCATGGTTTTAAGATTATTTTCCCTGGCGATGGCAGGAATCTGTTCATGCCCTTCAGTGCAGGAGAACGACCGAATCCACCGAACGTATGGCTGAATAATCGCCAGGCGTTCCCGAATCTGGGCTTCTGAGATTTCAGTGCCTGGGCCCTGTCCCTCCACATAAGGACTGAAGGAAAGTCCGTGGATTTTTGATTCGAGTGTCTTGCGAACGAGGTCGAACAGTTCATCATTTGTCAGGGCCGATATATCGATCCCGGCAAGTGACATCCGGCGTTTGTAATAGTTGGACATGGCTTTTTCCCTGCTCGGCTAGTGGCCGAATAGTCGATTTGTACCGATCGTGACCGTGACCTGTCTTATCCTTCCATTGCGCTCGAACAGGTCCCTGCTAAGCCGCTCCGGAAGCGAGAGGTCAGTGAAATTCATCTGCTCACCGTCGTTGAATTCAACGTTGACACCGGCATTTGTATCGTCGTCCAGCACATAGACGAACGGCACCTGGCACCAGGTGAATCCAATGCTCGATTCTGGTATCAGCAGCGTTTGCCAGTTTTTGTCGACGTCCAGATAGCGAAGCGATGTTGCTGCCGCACAGAACTCGCGCGCTCGTAACAGTGCCGGCTCGAACGACACCAGGCCGCCTGTGACCCGGATTCCAAGCTCGGCAAAGCGCGTCAGGACCTCTTCCTTAACCTGCCCGGTCATTCCCGGTTGCCGGGCACCGGCATGCCTAGGCGTGTGCGAATAGGGATCGGTTGGAAATGCGCCGTATTCAGCCGGCGTCTTGTTGAAACCGATACCGCGCCGTACCCGGTAGTACAGGTCACCGAGTCGCTTGAGAGTCGCCTGGTCAGCGCCTTTGTCACAGGCTGTGAAGAAGTTTTCCTGGACCGCCAACAACAGTTTGGCAACCATGTGCCAGTAGATTGACCCCAGCCCCTCGAAACCGAACATCGTGCCCGACCGTCCTGTAAAGGCCTTGTGGTCAAATACGGTTTCATAGAGCTCCAGTACGGCGCGCCGAATCGATCTGTCGCTGGCGTTGTACTGCTCGCCGATTGAGTCGAGCATGGCCGCGACATCGCCGGCATTGGTGAACTCGGCATTGAAGCGCACGCTGCCTTCGGCATCCCGCAGGACGATACGCTCGTCCCCGGCATCCAGCATTTCCGTCAACAGCGAAATAGCACTCACGTCCTCGTCCGCCAGCTTGTTGCGTTCCAGGAAACTCGGAAGCTGCCGATCGGGATACAGCATGAAGCTGTCCTGATCTTGCCGATATACCTTGCTTGCAAAAAGCGCGTCGACAACATCGGCAGCCTCACCGGCGCTGATTGCCCCGCTACTCAAGACGGCAACCTGACCTTCGAGCATTGGGTAAAGGTTGCCGATGCCAAGTGTATCGCTGCGAAACTCGGCAACATTATAGGCGTGATACAGACCATCTTTGCGTCGATTGGCCGTGATGCTGTGATCAACGATTGCAAGTGCGTCGTCGATTAACGTCAGTACGCTGGAGATATCCAGATCGCGTGTACCCGCGAATCCGCCACGTGCATAAAGTGTTTCACGAAAATCGCTGGCGATCTGACCAAGCTCGGCTAATGAACTGTGGCGTAATGCATCATCTACATCACCATTGCCGGTTGCGGAGCGCAAGCGGGTGAGAGCAGTGGCTGTACCCTCCAGCCATTCTCCGACTTCGGTGCTCACGGCAAAAGTCCCGGACTCATCAACGAGCAATTCCTGCAGGAAGCTCAGGTAACGTCTCAAGTAGTAGAGCGTTACCATTGAAAGTCCCTGACCGACCAGTGCATTGTTTGCATCGTTCCATTCGGGTCGCTGGGTGTTGAGCCAGATGCCGCCATCAACAACAAGATTGCTGAGCTTGGCGAGTAGTGGCACCAGCAATTTCTCGAGCAGATTCGCGTGGTAAACGTGGCCATCGTCGTCGAGTACGAGCTTGCCATCTGCGCCAAATGCAGCGACGCGCTCGTCTATCAGCGCGGCAAGCGATTCGTCGAACACCACGGTATGTTTCGGATCCTTGATGAGGTCCGCGAACGGTTTGATTCGATAGGGCACATTCGCGTAACTGAACAGGGGCTCCCGTAACAGGCGTTGCAGCGTATCCGGGCGGAAGTGGCGTGACAGTTCGAGCAACTTCAGCAGGTAGATGATCTGGTGGTCACCCCAATAGCCAATGTAGCTCCATGGGTTGTCGGGTTCCTCGACTTCCCAGTCAATGCCTTCCTTGGTGATTCTGTAAGGGTTATAGCCATCAACGGTGGAGGCGTTGACGAACTTCGCGATCATGTTCTCGACGAAGTCGGGATAACTGAACGCGAGCGCCTCCCAGTTCTGGAAAATATCGCGCCAATTGCCCTGGTAGGAGAGCAGGCCCTCGCCGAATTCGTCTTTCAATCGGATCGCGAACTGGTTCCATGGGCGACTCGGGTCACCATGACGCCTGCCGAATGTGATCGGCAGATACTCAAGCGTTAGCCGTTGTAACTGTCTGTCGCCGTGCTGTTCTACTGACGCAAACAGTTCATCGAAACGTAAGCGGTCGGGGAGGTTGTCGAAGAACTCGCTGTTCTGCTCGAATACGGGCTTGTTGAAATGACGAACCGTGCGCCGGAAGTCGCGCGACGAGACGTTGTACTGGTCGTCGAAAATTCCGCCGCGCAGCACATTAAACAGCACGTTTGCGTAATGGTGGACTGATACCGGTTCTTCCGCTGTCGTCTGGAAGCCATCGGCAGCGGCCATAATTCTCGCCAGTTTGTCGGAGCCTGCCGCAACAGATGCACGCATCTTCGCTTTTACAGCGTCCGGCTTACGCAGCTGTTGCCGCAGTGCAATCGCGTCCGTCTGGGTCTGTTCCGTGTTGAGAACGATGTCCCACTCGCTGGTTTCACCAGCAGCAAGCTCGCACGCATGATTGACAAAGTAAGCCCCGCGAATGCCGCGCTTGTGACTCTCCTGTTGCAGCGGGGCGCCTTTGAGAAAGTCGGCAATCTGGCGTGTCGAAATCAGCGTTTTATGGCCTTCCAGACCCAGGCTGAAGACCGTTGTCGCCTTCAGCGATTCGCAAGGCTCAGCACGATCGGTGATGCCTGAATACAGGGTCAGGAATGCCAGGCCGGTCGACTCATCGAGCTCCGTCCACTTGTAAGCATCAACGAGATTACTCGAGTTGGTCTGCGTAAAGATCGGCGTGCCGGCCGGCAAGAGGTTCTGTACTCCGTCCAACACTTCCACAACCCGATTTTTCGTGCCCAGGTTTTCGAGTTCGGCATGGCGTACAAACCCGAGTTCATCGGTCGTCGACCATGTGTAGCGAAAGGCGAGTTCGAGTTCGTGGTTAATTTCCTCGAAACACAACTTGTTGCCGAGCGTGTTCTTGTAGAGATTGCAATGCAGCGCGTCGCGGCCACGCCGCTCCAGGTTAAACGGTTCCCAGTAAACTGCGTGCTCGCCGGTCCCAACGCGCACAATCGTTCTCGGGCCAGTACTGTTCGCACAATCGTGCAACTTGTCGACGGTGATATAGGGAAACAGCGCGGTTTCAGGCGAGATGCGCCCCGCTGTCAATCCTCCCGTTGACGAGGCGAACAGCCAGTGATCATAAGCCGATATAACGCTGATAAAAAACGGCGCCATCTGATCGACATTGCGGATGACGTAGTAGCGTTCGCCATCAACGTCGCGGAACTCGCCCTCGACTGTTCTCGTATTGGTCGGCCGACCATTAACCGCGGCACTTGGAGATAGCACACTATTCATCAAGCATCACCTCGCCGAAAAGTCCTGCGTCAATCCAGCCCCTGTCCTTCGGGCCGGATGGCACAGACTCGGAACCGATGAAATTCTCGCGGAGTTCGCTACCGTCATTGTCGCAGTAGGCCACCATGAGTCCGATGATCTTTCCGGCAAGCAAAGTCACGGGTGTGTTTTCGACGGAGTCGTCAACATAGGTATCATCGTAGAGACTGATGCCGACCTCCCAACTTATGATGTCTTGGTGCTGCCGCCAGGAGCTTTCGACATGGTGGGAGTAATTTCGTGCCTTCTGATCAGTGCCTATATCGATCGCCTGATTGTCCAGCGAAAAATGGTAGGCAAATGCGTTGTGGTTGAACTGGTGATCGCCGCCGGAATAGTCTTCATCAAGAAAAACCTCAAGGCAGTCGTCATCCCAGTACTGGGTCAGTGAATCGCGATGCGCATCGTACAAAATATCATCGACGATCTCGACCAGTAGATAGACCTTCTCCGCAGTCCACACGACCTTGAAGCGGCCGCTGAAATCGGTCTCTGAATAGTCCGGGCCCAGCCATTTGTAATTGATGGCGCGCCAGTCTGCTTTCTCCCATGCGGCATCCAGGGAAATTCCGTCAACCTCAACGCCGTCTGCGGCGAAAGGCGCCGTGTAGTGGGAGCGAGAGACAGCATGGCTTACGTCCGTCGCCTCAGCTGCGGGAACCGACAAGGTGCCAATGGCGACCAGGCACGCACCAATAAATTTAGAAAAAACAGACACTTATACCGCCCCCTCTACAATACCCCAATTGCAGCCAGCGTTGGTTGATTTGTTTTTGACAACGCTGTCATCTAGTATACCAGAGGTTTTAGACGAGTTATCAAGCCATGCCAAATTTTCTGAAATACGCTTTTGGCGGGGTCGTCTGCCTGCTGTTTGCGGGCTGCGGCAATCCCGACGCGACACCGGAAACCGGGTGGGCTGTGAACATTGGCGGAGACCGGTACGTTGGAGTCGACGGCACTGAGTACATGCCGGAATCTTCGATTTCAGGCGGGGCTGTCGGCACGCTTGATGCGGTCAAAGGTTCCCAGGACGAGCCTCTCTATGCGACCTACCGCGTGGGTGATATGGAGATCAGTCGCCCCATCGCCAATGGCGTCTATGACGTCACGCTGCATTTCGCCGAGCCAGATGACGTTCCCGGAGGGGCGCGGCTCTTTGACACGATCATCGAAGGAGCAACGATGATCGATGACCTCGATGTCATGAGGTCACGCGACGGCAAGGTGCGTTCTGCCCTGACGGTGACCGTACCTGGGGTCAGGATCGATGATGGTGAGCTGAACATCGAGTT
>Ga0316201_10001436_pt1 | contig 16010 bp, 13 predicted proteins | sample CS6wburrow_MG_FD_204516 | JGI IMG/M metagenome (GOLD analysis project Ga0316201, IMG submission 204516) | Coastal sediment microbial communities from Delaware Bay, Delaware, United States - CS-6 worm burrow | ecosystem: Environmental > Aquatic > Marine > Coastal > Sediment | place: USA... | reverse complement strand
AATTTCAATGGAATTTATTTATCCCAATCAACAGAGCACTATCTATCTGCCTAAAAATTTTGAAGGTAATAGAAACGATTTAATCCTAAAAATAGCACACTCTAAGCCCGAACTTGAACTCTATTGGTATATTGACAATCAGTACGTTGGCAGTACAAAAGACATCCATGATATGGCTGTGTTACCTACTGTAGGTGAACATATTATTACGGTTATGGACGAGTTAGGGAATGAGCTGAAACACAAAATAACAATTTCAGATTGATAGCTTAATGTTCAAATCCTTACTTTTGTATTCATAAATTAACTAATCAAATTATAAAGATGATTCAATTTTTACATTCATATTGGGCTTATTTAGTCTTAGCTGTTTTGGTTTTAGCAACAGTCAACGCACTCATTAAATTTTTTGGTGACAAAGAATTTGATGCTAAGGATTTCAGAATTTCATTATTTGCATTAATCACAATGCATATTCAATTATTAATTGGAATCGTTCTCTTTTTTACTAAAGATTATTTCGGCACAATTGAAGAAATTGGAGGAATGGGAGAGTTAATGAAAAATGATGACTTACGACACAAAGTAATTGAGCATCCAACATTAATGATAATTGCTGTAATACTAGTAACTATCGGCTATTCTAAGCACAAAAAGAAACTAACGTCAAAACCTAAATTTAAAATGCTAGCTATATTTTATACATTAGCATTGGCATCTGTACTCTATATGATCCCTTGGAAAACCTGGTTTTAAGTTAAAATATTAAACAAAAAAAAGCGTCCTAAAATTATTTTAGGACGCTTTTTTTATTTCTTGTGAAAACAGAAAATTAATTATCTGTTTTTTTTTCATCAGTGGTAACTTCTTTTATAAGATAAATATACACTGGAAAATGATCACTAAAACCGTCTGTAAAACCACCATCAGCAAAACTTCTAAAAGGATACCCTTTATAGCGTCCATGTTTATTGGTTAAATAATACTTATTAAAAATACCTGCTTTATAAAATCGAAATGAAGAATAGTCCTTTTCTAAAAACGGTTGTGTAAACAAAATTTGATCGAACAAACTCCAAGCATCTCTATAGGCATTTGATCCCAATCCTTGCTTGAAAAATTCTTCCATAGGATTAAAAACTCCTTTTAAACCCACTTTCTTTGCTTTTCGCTCAGATTTTAAAACATCTTTTACACTTGCATTAGTTGGATTGTCATTTAAATCTCCCATCGTAATGATTTTAGCATAAGGATCTATAGATTGTAAGGAATCAATAAGGCGTTTATTTAATTTTGCCGCTCCAACTCTTTTAGATCTACTTCTCGCTTCTCCACCACTTCGAGATGGCCAGTGATTAACAATAATATGAATTAAATCTCCTTCTAATTCACCACTAACTAACAATTGATCTCTTGTAAATACACGCTTGCGAGTTAAGTCATCATAAATCAGTAATTCATGCGAGCTTGTATCGATAGGTCTAAAAAGTGATTTTTGGTATAGTAACGCAACATCGATTCCTCTTTTGTCAGGAGATTCATAATGAATAATCCCATAATCCCTATTTAACAATTGAGGATCGTTAACTAAATCTACAAGCACTTGTCTGTTTTCAACTTCAGAAACTCCAATAATTGCAGGAGTGTTTTTGGTAGCTTCAGATCCTATGTCAGCAACTACTCTTGCCATATTACGAACTTTATTTTTATAAACTTCACCTCTGTTAGTTTCATTCATTTCCATAATAGGACTTGCTTCATCAAACTTAATAGGATCATTTATAGAATCAAATAAATTCTCTAAATTGTAGAATGCTACTGTATGAATTTTAAATTTCTTCTTTTCTTGTGCATTTACATTTATAAATGCTAAAAGCAATAATATAATTATACTGAGGTTTAATTTTTTCATTTAGCGTATGATATGTTAACATTAATTACTTTACAAATCTCGAGCCAAAAGTATATATTTATTATAAATAATGTAAATTTGCAAGCCTTAAATAGCTTTTTATTTAAAGTACAAAGAATATTAACTTAAAATTAGATATGAAAAAAAGTTTAATTATTTTATTGTTTGGAGTTTTTACTTCTTTTGCAATGGTGGCTCAAAATACCATTATAAAAGGTAGTGTAAAAGACGCTGTATCATCTCAATCCATATCAAATGTTACGATAACTATCGAAGAAACTGGTCAATCAACTCTTACAGATATTTCTGGGGAATTTGTTTTTTCTTCTAATGTTCCATTAGGTGAACAAGTTTTAAAAATTTCTAAAGTAGGTTACGTTTCCAAACGCTATCCTATTGTTGTAAATGAAGGACAAACCGTAAATATTACGGATATGACTCTAGAAAGAGATGCATCTGATAGTCAAGATTTATTCACAATTACACTTTCTGATGACGAACTTAATAGCGATACAAGTGGTGCAGACAACATCTCTGGATTGCTTTCTTCTTCACTAGATATTTTCCAAAGAACAGCTGCTTTTGAATTTAGTTCATCATTCTTTAGGGTTAGAGGGTTAGACTCAGACAATGCTTCTGTATTAGTTAACGGAATAGAAATGAACAAACTTTACAACGGAAGACCACAATGGAGTAATTGGGGAGGATTAAATGATATGATGCGTAACCAAGTATTAACAACTGGTTTATCTGCTTCAGAATATACTTTTGGTGGTATTTTAGGAAGCTCTAATATTATTACAAGAGCCTCTTCTTATAGAAAAGGAACTCGTATTACGTATTCATCATCAAACAGAAGTTATACAAATCGTGCAATGGCTAGTTATGCTTCTGGCTTAGTTGAAGGTGGTTGGTCTTTCGCTTTTATGGCAGGAAGACGTTGGGGAAATGAAGGTTATCAAGATGCTACTTTATACGATTCGAATTCATTTTTTGCTTCTGTAGAAAAGAAAATCAACGATAAACATAGCATAAATTTCACATCAATTTATGCACCAAACCGAAGAGGAAAGTCTTCATCAAATACACAAGAAGTTTATGATCTTAAAGGCATTAAATACAATGAATATTGGGGTTATTTAGATGGAGAAAAACGTAACTCTCGTATAAAAGAGGTAGAAGAACCCGTTTTTATGTTAAACCATTATTGGGATATTTCTAGTAAGACAAGCTTAAACACTAATATCGGATATCAATTTGGTAAAGTAGGTAACAGTCGTTTAGATTTTGCTGGTGGAGCTAATCCAAGTCCAGCTTACTATCAAAACTTACCTAGTTATTTTCTAGAAGATGATGACTTAGCAGGCGCTTATTTAGCAGAGCAGGAATTTATTAATGATGGTCAAATTGATTGGGAAAGATTTATTGATGCTAACTTAACAAACAATATTTCTGGAGCAAACGCTGCTTATGTTTTATATGAGGATAGAAATGATGATAAGCAGTTAACGTTAAATACTATTTATAATACAGAGTTGAGCGAGAATATTGTTTTAAACGCTCGTTTAAACTACAAAAAATTAGATTCTGAAAATTTCGCTCAAATTATTGATTTATTAGGAAGTACAACAGGAGCAACAAATATTGATGCTTTTAGCCAAAATCAATTTGATTTAAACAATCCTAATCAAATTGCTTTTGAAGGTGATAAATTTAGATATAACTATAACATATATGTAAATGAATTATCTGGTTTTGTACAAGCTCAGTTTAAATATAATAAAATTGATTTTCATATAGCTGGTAGTGTTACCAAAACAGATTACCAAAGAGAAGGTTTATTCAAAAACGAAAATCAAGTTTATAATAATGGTGGTGTTGAGTTAGATAACTCTTTTGGTAAAGGAGATAAATTAGAGTTTACAGGTGTTGGTGCAAAAGCAGGATTTACTTATAAATTTTCTGGGAAGCACCTACTAAATGTCAACGGTGGTTATATTACTAAAGCACCATCTATAAGAAATACATATACTAACTCTAGAGAGAGCCATGATTATGTAGGTGTTATTAATGGTGTAAATAATCCAAACGTTAATATAACTGAAGAAAAGATAATATCTGCAGATGCAAGTTATATTTTTAGATCACCAATAATAACAGCAAAATTAACAGGTTTCTATACTAGAATACAAGATGCAAATGAGATTTCTTTCTTCTTTACACAAGGTAGTACGACTGGTTTTATTCAAGAAGTTTTATCAGGAGTAGATAAAAAACATTTTGGTGGTGAATTTGGTATAGAAGCGCAAGTTACGCCAACAATTAAATTAAAAGGTGCAGCTTCGGTTGGTCAATATACTTACGACAATAATCCTGATTTATATGTTACCTCAACATCAGAAGATTTTATTAATACGCAAGATGGAGATGTTACAAATACCTCTGGAGTGCTGAGTACTTCCAACTTAAAAAATTATAAAGTCGCTGGTGGTCCACAAACTGCATATTCTGTAGGTTTTGAATATAGAGACCCAGACTATTGGTGGTTCGGTGCAACAGCTAACTTCTTTGATAATGCATATGTAGATGTAAGTCCATTATCGAGATCAAATCAGTTTTACTTAGATGCTGATGGGTTACCTTTTAATGATTATGATCCGGATATTGCTAAAGGCTTATTAAAACAAGAAAAATTTGAGAACTATATGGTTATTAATTTAATTGGTGGTAAATCTTGGAAAATAGGGGATAAATTTATTGGCTTTTTTGCAAGTGTAGGAAACCTTTTAGACAAGCAATATAAAACAGGAGGTTACGAGCAAGGTAGAAGAGCTGATTATAGAGCCTTAAGAGATGATGTTAGTAACCCTAAAAGAGTATTTGGCCCTAAATATTGGTATGGTAGAGGTGCAAATTACTTTGTAAATATGTATCTTAGATTTTAGAAAAAGAAAAATTAATATAATAAAATTACAATTATGAAAACGATTAAATTTTTAAAAATAATAATGGTCTTAATAGCTTCAGTAGCTATTACATCTTGTGTACAAGATGATGATTATACAGTTCCTAATAGTTTAGGAAATGAGGAGAATGAATCTCTTCAATCTTTATTAAGTAGTGGATCAATACCGGTTACAATTGCGGAAGTTAAAGCGATGTATCAAGGAGGCGATTTTATCGAACCTGTAGATACTGAGATTTATGTAAAAGGGTATGTGTCATCTTCTGACGCATCAGGTAACTTCTTTAAAGAATTTTACCTACAAGATAGTCCTACTAACCCAACAAGTGCTTTAAAGATCATATTAAACCAAGTAGATAGCTACAATAAATATAATCTAGGAAGAGAAGTTTACATCAACCTAAAAGACTTATATATTGGTGAAGAAAGAGTAGGTAATGGAGTTATTGCAATTGGTGGAGGAACAGAAACAGATTCATTCGGAACTACAGTTGTGAGTTTAAATGAAAACCAAATAAGCCAAAACCTTCTAAGGTCTACAGTAACTGAAGAATTAACACCATTAGCCGTTTCTTTTTCTGAAATCACTAGTGCACATGTTGGTGTATTAGTAAATATTGAAAATGTTGAATTTGCTGATAATTTAGCAGGATTACGTTATTTTGATCCCGTACAAGTTTACGATACAAAAAGAACGATGCAAAGTTGTGGTGGTTTTAGCTACACTGAATTTAATTTAGAAACTAGTGGTTTTTCAACTTTTAAAAACGAATTATTACCAACAGGAAATGGTTCAATTACTGCGGTTGTGAGCAAAACTTTTGATGGAGCTAGTTTAATATTAGCTTTAAATTCTACAGCCGATGTAAACTTATCTGGTGCGCGTTGTTCTTTATTAGATCCTTCTGATTTTGTAACTGTTTTTGTAGAGGATTTTCAAACTGCAACTAATAATACCGATTTAGATTTTACAGGATGGACAAACTTCGCAGAAGAGGGAAGTTATAGCTGGAGAGAGAAAACGTTTAGTGGTAATGGATATACCGAGTTTAGTACATACAACTCAGGAAGCCCATCAAATATCGCATGGTTAGTTACTCCAGGGTTTGACATGGATGCACAAGACAATGAATTTTTAAACTTTAAAGCCGCTCAACATCATTTAGACTCACCAGATAACACGTTAGAAGTTTTTGTTTCTTCAGATTATAATGGATCTGATGTATTAGGAGCTACTTGGATATCTATTGCGGCTAACTTACCTTCTCAAGCTAATGACTGGTATGATTTTGTTGATTCAGGTTTAATTGATTTATCATCTTACACAGGCACATTACATGTTGCATTTAAAGTTGTTGGTTCTGGTACAGATACAACATTAGATGGTGCATATCAAATAGATGATTTTTCTATTATAGCGACAAACTAAGCGCATAATATATAAACAAAACCTGCTGATTATATAATCAGCAGGTTTTGTTTTTTAATAACGTATCTAAATAGCATATATGTTCGACACTTTTTATATTTCTGTTTTTAATCATTACAAGAAGACCGTAGGTAAAGCAAGTCTAACCATAGCACTAGTATATATAAACCTCTTAGAATTATCTGTAATATTAGCGCTAGCGGCATTTTTCATGGCATTCGCTAGTCAGATGAGAATGTTGGTAATGTCAACAACTAAATTTTGGGTTTTATATAGTCTAATAGCGATCTTTATAATATTTAAAAACTGGATGCGCTATAATGGGAAGAAAAGAAATATTCTTAACGCTAAACTAAAGTCTAAGCAAACCTCTATATATTTATTATGGCTTTTACCTTTAGGGTGCCTTGCTATTGCATTTATACTGCTTCAGGTAGAATAAAAAAACGCCATCCTTTCGGATAGCGTTTTAGTTATAATATTATTTACTGGAATTACTCAGTTTTTTTATCGCCACTGCAACAAGCTTTTTTACAATCTGCCTCACAACCTTTCTTTTCTTCTACAGTCTTATCTGCACAACATTCCTTTTTACAGTCAGCCTTGCAAGCTTTTGTTTCACCACCAAAGTCTTCAACCTTTTTCATGTCTTTTACTTTATAAACGTCACCTACTTTAGCAACTGCTTCTTCTAAAGATTTTGGAGATACTTTAGCCTCATCATATTCAACCATAGCTAATCGCGTGTCAAAATCTACTTTCGCTGTTTTAACACCTTCCATCTTAGCCATTTTTTTCTCAATGGTTTTAGCGCAACCCATAGCACATGTCATGCCGTCAATACTAAACTCTACTTTTGCATAAGAAGCATTAGGATCCAAAGCTTCCGCAATATCTTTTTTGGTAACTTCTACTTCTACAGTTTTAACTTCTGGTTGTGTTTCATTTTTACAAGATGAAATAACTAGTGCTAAAATTGATACGATACATATGTTTTTTAACGTCTTCATAAATTAAAGAATTATATTTTGGATAAATCTAGTAAATATTGGCGATTTCCGCGAAATAATTAACGATTTTTGTGATTATTTTACATGGATTTTGTATGAAAAACCTTAACATTAAGTGGATTTACCTCATAATACTATCTGTAATATGGGGAAGTTCTTTCATATTAATCAAGAAGTCCCTCTTAGGACTTACTCCATATCAACTTGGTGCTTTACGAACTATAATAACTGGTGTAATTCTACTTTCCGTTGGCTACAATAAACTAAAAACCATCCCTAAATCTAAATGGAAGTGGCTTTTAATTTCAGGTCTTTTAGGCTCTTTTATTCCTGCCTTCTTTTTTGCAATTGCAGAAACTGAAATTGATAGTTCTGTAGCTTCAATCCTAAACTCATTAGTACCTTTAAATACTATTTTATTAGGCTTTGCAGTGTTTAAAATTGCATCAACCAAACGGCAAATCTCAGGTGTTATAATTGGTTTTATTGGCACCGCTATATTAATTTTAAAAGGATCTGTACTAAACCCAAATCAAAACTATTTATATGCCGGTTTTGTTATAGCTTCAACCATAATGTATGCCACTAATGTAAATATTATTAAACGTTACTTACAGGATGTAAAACCCTTGGCTATAGCCGCTGGGAATTATGTGTTTATTATTATTCCAGCTTTGGTTATACTTATATTTTCCGATTTTTTTACTTCAGAAACATTCAACAATCCGAATTTACCAAGTGCATTATTCTATGTAACTATTCTTTCTGTTTTTGGAACAGCAATAGCTAAAGTGTTCTTCAATAAACTAGTCCAAATTTCAACACCAGTATTCGCGTCTTCGGTAACTTATGTTATGCCTATTATTGCCTTAATTTGGGGAATTATAGATGGCGAATCTTTTAGCTTAATTCAAGGTCTCGCGGCATTATTAATATTGGCTGGTGTGTATTTGTCACATAAACGTAAAGCATAAAAAAAACCGAAGCTTTCACTTCGGTTTTTTTATATTCAGTTATGGATTTTTAGTTAAAATCTTCAGCGGTTACACCTTCATTTATTTTTACTTCTGTTGTTTCAAAAACGAATGATTGTGGCCCTGTAGTCACTTTCATCGTATATGGCATCATTATACCACCTACCTCTTTATAGTTTGAATAATCAGTAGTTGTAGTCATAGACTGTCCTTGAGCTTCAGCTGTTTCCTCAGTTCTTACCAAATATCCTGTTTTAGCATCATAATATCTAAAAGATGATTTATCATTTTTAGTTACTTTGATTTTATATACGTCTGTGCCTTCAATGTCTGTCATACTCTCTAATGAAACGCTTGAAGGTTCCATATATAATTCACCAAACAAACCTTTATTAGCTTTTCTTGAAGTTAGTGTAGCGTCATCCATAGGTATTTTTCGTCCTTGTTGTTCCATATACCCATTTTCCCCATCGAAATTTTGCTTCATTAAAGTACCCATACCTTCTGCTACGACTTCCATATTAAACTTATTAGGAGTCATTTGCTTAATAGTAGCATTAGGCTTAAATGGAGCTCCTGGAATGGTCATCTCAGAACTTACTAAAGTAGAATTTACTTTTCTTAAATTAGCTTCACCACCAACTGCCTTAATATAATTTTTAATTACAGATTCTGCAGTAAGACCATCTGGCAATACTTTCGTTTCTGGACGCTTTGTAGAATTAGCTTCTTTATCAAAAAACTTAACTGGAAGTTTTTGACCATTCCATTCTATTTTTTCAACATTCTCTAAAACATCTGATGCTTTTCCTACTAATACTATACGAGCTTTGTCGTCTGTAAAATACTTGTTTGCAACACGCTTTACATCTTCCTTAGTTACTGCATCGATGTTAGCAATGAAGTTTTTATAAAAATCTGCAGGCAATTTATTGGTTCTAATACTTAAAGAACGCCTTGCAGAAACTGCTTTGTCTTCAGACTCTAATATAAAGCTACCTAAATATTTAGCTTTAGCATTTGCTAAAACTTCATCATCAACATAATCTGTTTTAATTCTCTTGATCTCTTTTAAAGTTTCAACGACAGCACTATCTGTAACTTCGTTTCTTATTTTTGTTGTAGCTCTAAATGAAGAATTATAGTATCTACCAGTACCTAAAGATGAACGTGCACCATACGTATAACCGTTAGCCTCTCTTAAATTCATGTTTAAGTATGATCCAAAACCACCACCTAAAATGTAATTGGCAACTAATGATGCGTGATAATCTTTGTCGCTCATTTTTAAAGGAGATACGCTCATTACAGCCAACTCTGTTTGTACAGCGTTAGGAACATCTACAAAATTAATTTCTGTAGTTGCAACATCTTCAAATGAAGGGTATTCCGGAGTAGCAACAGATCCTGCTTCCCAAGACTTAAGATACTTTTTCAAAAGCTTTTTAGCATCCTTTTCAGTTATATCTCCAGTAAATAACATATAACCATTAGATGGCTTAAAGCGCGCATTGTAAAAGTCTTTAACGTCTTGTAATGTAACTTTATTTACACTTTCTTCTGTAAGTATTTCACCAGCAGCATGATCTTTACCATAAAACAAGGCACTTCTTACATCACTTGCAATTGCTGCTGCGCTATTCGCGTTATTCTTAATATTTTCAATTAATTGTTCTTTTTCAAAATCTAACTCTTTTTGAGTAAACTTTGGCTGTAAAGCTGCTTCTGCAAAAAGGTTAAATACTTCGTCTGTATATTTAGAAAGACAAAAACCAAAACCACCATTAAGGCTTACATTGATTCTTGCTCCAAGAAAATCTACTTTCTCACTGAAATCATCTTTTGATGTTAACTGCGTCTCTTTTCCTAATAAAGCACCAGTTAATGACTGAACACCTGCTTTTTCTCCTTCAAATACTGGTGGAGTATTTAAATTTAAATTCCATGTTACTGAAGGCAACTTTGTATCGGTAACTACCAATACAGTTAGACCATTTTTTAATTTAAATTCTTTAGCTTCACCAAGGTTAACTTCTGGAGTTGGACCTGAAACCGGTATTTTTGATCTGTCTATTTGAGCATTTACAGTACATACTGTAAAAACTGCTAAGAGTGAATATATTATATATTTTTTCATATCTACTAAGCTTATTTTTTTATTCTTTTTCGTTTGATGGTTCTGTACCAGCTAAATACTTAATCTCTACACGTTGATTAGGATTCAAATATTTATTAGCAACACGCATAATATCTTCGCGAGTAATAGTTCTATAAATATCTAACTCGTTATTAATACGACTAGCATCGCCTTGTAACATTTGGTATGTAGCTAATGATGATGCAATACCTTCTATTCTAGAATTAGCATTAACAAACCTTGTTTCAAATTGGTTTTGTAGTTTTTGATATTCTTTTTCTGAAATTAATTCAGTTTGTAACTTATTAATTTCTTCATCCATTGTAGCTTTTAGATTATCCCAGTCTGGTTCGCCTTTAATTAAAGCTCCCATTGTATAGGTTCCATAATCTTGGTTGGCTTGGTTAAATGCTAAAACTTGCACCGCAACTTGATCTTTATCCACCATGCGCTTATACATTCTAGAGCTATTACCACCTGTTAAGATTGAAGAAATATAATCTAAAACATAAGCGTCTTTATCAACTGATTTTGGCGTGATATAAGAAAAAATGTATGCTGGTATTTGAATGTTAGCATCATACTCAGTTGCGTACCTAGTTTCTGTAATTGCTGGTTCAACTATCGGTTTTCTAACATTTGCATCAGCTTTATTTTCTATTGTACCAAAATAATCTGCAATCATTTTTTTAGTTGCTGCAACATTAATATCCCCTGCAACTACTAAAGTAGCATTGTTAGGATTGTAATATTGATCGTTAAAGGATGTAAACTCAGAAAGTTCTGCGGCATCTAAATCATCCATAGAACCAATTACAGAACGTCCATAAGGATGCTTTTTAAATAAATGTTTATCTACACCTGTTCTGTAGATGATTTTACCGTAAGGTGAATTATCTATACGTTGGCGTTTTTCTTCTTTAACAACTTCATTCTGAGTATCTACACCAATTTTTTCAATTTTTGGGTGTAACATACGTTCGCTTTCCATCCAAATACCCACTTCCAATTTATTAGAAGGAAACGTTTCGTAATAAAACGTTCTGTCTTGAGATGTATTGGCATTATTTCTACCACCATTAGCAGAAACAATATTAAACCATTCGCCGCGCTCTATATTTTCAGTTCCTTCAAACAATAGATGCTCGAAAAAATGTGCAAAACCAGATCTACCAGTAATTTCATCCTTAGCACCAACCTGATACATTACACCTACCGTTACGATAGGAGCTCCGTTTTCTTGATGTAAGATGACATGTAAACCATTGTCTAATTTGTACTCCTCAAATTCTACTTTTTGTGCGTTGGAATGAAAACCAACAAGCAACGAAAGCGCTAGAATAAATAAGCTTTTCTTCATTATTACGTGTTTTTAAATAAAATTATTTTAATGTTAGTCTGTGCTAAATGTATTTTGTTACATAAAAGCCCTACAAAAATAAGGAATGATTATTCTTTTTAACTTAATAAAATGTGAAAAGTCTATATTAGAAAATGACTAATTCGACTATGTTATCTAAACTCTTCATAATTTGAAGTAAAAAACAGCTCGAAAACCCTTAAAACGTTTGTAGATTACGAATATAGGAGTATATTTGCATCCGCTTTCTGAGAAGAAAGTTGATTATTTTATAAACAAATTAATAAAAACGTTACGCTATGTACGCAATTGTAGAGATAGCAGGGCATCAATTTAAAGTTGAAAAAGACCAAAGAGTTTTTGTTAACCGTTTATCTACTGAAGAAGGTAAGAAAGTTTCTTTCGATAACGTTCTTTTAATAGAAGATGGTAACAATATTACTTTAGGCGCCCCAGCTATAGACGGAGCACAAGTAAGTGCAAAAGTCTTGAAGCACCTTAAAGGTGACAAAGTAATCGTTTTCAAGAAGAAAAGACGTAAAGGATACCGTGTTAAGAATGGACACAGACAATCTTTAACTGAAATCGTAATTGAAAGCATTACTGCTTCTGGAGCTAAAAAAGCCGCTCCTAAAAAAGAAACGAAGAAAGCTGAACCTAAAGTAGAAGCGAAAGCTGCTGCTCCAAAAGCCGAAAATGTCGCTTCTAAGAAAGAAGAGAAAACAGTAGATTTAACTCAAGATTTGAGTAAAATGACTGTTGCTCAATTAAAAGAGATGGCTAAAGCAAAAGGAATCGAAGGCATTTCTTCTATGAAGAAAGCTGATTTAATTGCCGCATTAAGCTAATTATTAACACTATAAAACCTTAAGATCATGGCTCATAAAAAAGGAGTTGGTAGTTCGAAGAATGGTAGAGAATCAGAATCGAAACGTTTAGGCGTTAAGATATTTGGTGGTCAAGCAGCTATCGCTGGAAATATCATATTAAGACAACGTGGTAATACACATCACCCAGCTGAAAACGTATACCAAGGAAAAGATCACACTTTACATGCTAAAGTTGATGGTCTAGTGAAATTTACAAAGAAAAAAGATAACAGATCTTATGTTTCTATTGAGCCTTTTGAGGCTTAGGAAATATTTTTCTTTTAAATATTTAAAAACCCTTTCTGTTTACAGAGAGGGTTTTTTATTTCTTGTCATTCTGAACAAAGTGAAGAATCTCATAATAATGTTTTCTGAAATCGTTACGACACACTTTGAATGATATATGTTTAAATAATCTCCATCTTCTTCAATAGAAAACTTGCATTCATATTTTGGCAAACTCCTTGTTTTAACTTATAATCAAAGTAGAGCTCGTCATTTATTATTTCTGCATCAAAGTAATAGTTCTTTATCGCTTCTAATTCAGCTTCAATTTCCGTGAGGCTTAAATCGTGAGTAGCAATGATCCCTGTGGCATTTAGCTTTACTAATTTCTCAACAAACTTACGTGAGCCAATGGCCTTATCTGTACTGTTTGTTCCTTTAAGGATTTCATCTAAGATTATAAAATAGTTAGTATCCTTCTCAACAGTATCTACTATAAATTTAAGCCGTGTTAGTTCACTAAAGAAATACGAACTATCATCTGTTAAAGAATCTGTGGTTCGCATACTTGTAATTAACTTAATTGGTTTGTATTTGCTTTGCTTTGCACAAACTGGCAGACCAACATTAGCCATAACAATATGAAGTGCAACCGTTCTTAAAAAGGTACTCTTCCCTGCCATATTCGCTCCCGTAACTATAAAAAACTGTTCTTCTAGTAATTCCAAATCACTATCTACTCGCTTGTCAGCATTTAATAATGGATGACCCAAAGCTTTGGCAGAAATGGTCGCTGGTTCATCAATGATTATTGGATAAGTGAAACTTTGATGATTAAAAGCGTAATTACCAAAACTATTATAAGCATCAAAAAAGGTAACAACATCAAACCAATCTTCAACTTTATCCGAATACTTTGTAATCCATTTTTCTACATGATAGGTTTGTCTTATATCCCAAAGTAAAAGACCGTTTCCAAATATGGCTGAAATCAAATTATTTCTATTGTCTAAAGCATCTAAAGCTTTTGAAAATTTAGCAAATATCTGCGACGCTTTTAATCCTTCGGATTTTATCTTTTGCTGTTGGTCTTTTAATAATTGAGATTCAAATTCTTGATTTTCAATTCGTTCTAATAACAACGCATATTGCCGAAAGGTATCCTTTGCTTTTTCTGTGTTTTGAGCAATTATATTAATTTGTTTTAAATAGGATGCTGTAATTCCTAGACCTAATAATAACCAGTATAATAACCCATAACCTGTAAACGAAATAGAAATAACCTCAGTAAGCCCTAATACTAATATTACAACTGAAACCAAACTATAGGCCAAAGTAAACCAATACTGAACGGAACTTAAAAATGGTTTATATTCCTTTAACCATGTAATTATAGATTGAGCTGAGTGTTCAACCTCTACACCTTGTGCTGAAGCAGAATAGTTTTGTCTCCATAGAGGCAGTGTTGCTAACTCGTTAATAGCTTCTTGCCTTGTTTCTATGTTAGAAATGTCATTAGCAAGTAATTGTTTGGTAAGCTTTTCTGTTCCTTCTTTAATCTTAGTCCGATTTATAAACTGAAAAAATGAACCCTTTCCGAATAAATCGATATCTAGGCTGTAAAAATGCTTTGGGTTTTGAAATTGTGAACCGTCCGCTCTGTTGTGAAAATCACCTGATGCTATTTTGAGTTCATCTTCATTAATAATTATCAATCTTTTATGATGAGCTCTCTTAGATTTTAGATCTGTATACCTCGACAATAAAAACAGAAATAACGCTGCACCAATAATGCCAATAACTGCAGCAACTTGCCATTGATTATTTGTTAAGTATATACCAAAAGTCGTTAATACAAAAACGGAAAGTCTTAGTATACTCAAGAGGCTCATTAGCTTGAAAATGCGCTTAGACTCAACCTTATTTAAATCTAATTGTTCTTTGTAAAACGAATCTGGATTTTGCATAAAAAATTATATTATTATAAACTAGCCGCATCAATATCTGTAAAAACAGATAAAATAATCTTTACTGCGTTTATGTAAAACTCTGGTGTAATATCTTTATAATCATCATTAGGTTTGTGGTAAGCCGAATGATCTTCATTTCCAAAATACAAAAATGGTGTTTTAGCTAAATGAAAAGGACCATGATCAGAAGACATTGTCCAATCTTGTTTTCCGTCCGTACCATCATGACCTTGTAGTAATTTGGTTGACGTCGGATTCTTAAAACTTTCAATAATAGTTTTTAATGAATCATTATAGCGAGTTCCAACCACATATAATTCGTCCTTTGCACTTCTACCAATCATGTCCATGTTTATATTCAGTATGACTTTACTGGTGTCCATAGACGCTACAAAATGTTTAGCTCCTCGAAGTCCTATTTCTTCAGCATCGAAGGCTGCAAAAATAACAGAATGTTTCGGAGGGTTTTTAACTAAATACTCGGCAAAGCTAATTAATGCAGAAACACCTGAAGCATCATCATCAGCTCCATTGTATATCTTATTGTCTCTTATACCTAAATGATCATGATGTGCGCTTATTACTATATATTTTTCTGGAGTTTCAGTTCCTTTTATCTCTGCTAATATGTTAGTAGCATTATAACTTTTGTTTCTTTGCTGAAACGTAAAAGGATATTCGTAATTACCGTTATAACCATCCACATTCAAAAGTTTAAACTCTTTAATGATATAGGCTCTAGCGGAATCGTTTCCTTTTTCTCCAGTTCTACGACCTTCAAACTTATCTGAACTTAGTATTTCTAAGCGTTCTAAAAGTCTGTCTTCATCAAATTGCGTTTTAACATCTTGAGCACAACTTAAGTTTACTAAAAATAAAAGAATTGTTAAAGGAATTAATCTGTTTTTCATGTTAGGGATTTGAATTCAAAATAAAGAAAAAATCCTGAGCCAATGCCCAGGATTTTTATAAATATATGCGTTAATTTTTAACCTTTAAAACTTGCTGCCAAATACTCACGGTTCATACGTGCAATATTCTCTAAAGAAATACCTTTAGGACATTCTACTTCGCAAGCTCCTGTATTTGTACAGTTACCAAAACCTTCTTCGTCCATTTGTTTTACCATATTTAAAACACGATCGGTAGCTTCAATTTG
>Ga0316201_10001435_pt1 | contig 16019 bp, 12 predicted proteins | sample CS6wburrow_MG_FD_204516 | JGI IMG/M metagenome (GOLD analysis project Ga0316201, IMG submission 204516) | Coastal sediment microbial communities from Delaware Bay, Delaware, United States - CS-6 worm burrow | ecosystem: Environmental > Aquatic > Marine > Coastal > Sediment | place: USA... | reverse complement strand
GCGACCTTGGGGCACAAGGTGTTGAAGCCTGGCCGCTCTACTGGATGCTGGTTTGGTCCGGCACACTTGGAAGCAATTTGACGATTGCTGGCGCGCCGGCTCTCTATGTCGCATTGAATATTATAGAGCGGGAAGATAAGCGCAAAGTCCCTATCAAAGAGTTCCTTAAGTGGAGTGTTACCTTTACCCTGGCTGCCAGTATTTTTTGCTACATAATCGGCATGCTGATTTGGGTGGTGCCTTTCGCCAAATGAGATCAACAGGATATACCACGGAGATTCAAAGCAGGGTCTGCTGTAGCGTGGATTAACTATTTGACCTGACTGAGGTAAAGAGAAAGATGTACAAAAAAATATTGGTGCCATTAGATGGATCGGCTCTCTCAGAAAGGGTACTGCCTATTGCAAAACTGCTTGCCGGTTCTTTGGGCTCAAGTATTGAGCTTCTCTTTGTTGTCTCAAAGTCGGCGGAAGGGATCCCTAAAGAGATCAAATCCCAGGCTCGGGAGGATGGCGACGATTACCTGAAGAAGATTGTAAAGAGGCTGACCGAAGATAGTGGGACGACTAAGATAAGTTACAGTGTAAAAACCGGCCATCCTGCTTCAAAGATTATTGAGTCTGCAGAGTCGAAGAAAAAAACGCTTATTCTTATGTCGAGCCACGGTTACTCAGGCGTACAACGACTACTGCTTGGAAGTGTCGCGAGCAAGGTTGTACAGGCAACAAGTACACCTACGCTATTGATTCCGGCAAATGCCAAGAATCCCGAGGGCAATCTGGTTGAGTTCAAGAGAATGATTGTTCCTCTGGATGGCTCCAAACTGGCTGAATCTGTCCTCTCTCATGCAATAGGTCTTTGCAAATCACTGGATATGGAAGTGATCCTGGTGCGATCTTACAATCCTAATTTCCCCGGTTCTTCGGTAAGAATGCACGATGTTTCAAAAATCGTACATGACTCGGCTGAAAACTATATTCGCGCCAAGGCCGAGGAGTTGCAGAAGAAGGGATTGAAGAAGGTCTCCTACCAAGTGTTACTCGGCCGGGCAGGCGAGCAAATTACAGACTTTGCTATTGAAACTCCGAATAGCCTTACCGCTATGTGCACTCATGGACGGCACGGAATTGGACGATGGATGCTGGGGAGCGTGACCAATGACGTCATTCACTGTTCCGAAGAACCTGTATTAGTGATCCGCGGAGTCGATTAAGATAACTAGTGCACCTGTTTGAATAGAGAATGGAGAGGTAGCCATACCGAAAGTATGGCTGCTCATTATACCTGTTGTCGCTTATTTGATTTACAAAAATTTCTGAGATTTTGTGACCCTCAGATCACAAAATATTCCGCTATAACAGTGTGCGGATAACGGATGCATAGGTTAGGAATGAGCTAGACTTTAGTGGGCATAGTTTTTTCGATTCCCTTTATCATCATCCCGCTGGCTACTGAAAATGCCAAAGTTACCGCAGCAATTTTGGCCAGTTCCTGCGGAGGCGGCAAGCGTAGTTTAAAACCACCTTCTGACTTCGCCATACCCATATTATAATGGATCAATCCTTCCGCCATAAAAACGACAAAAGTAACGCCCGTTACAACTATGTTACTCCCCATATTGCCTCCCCTTGCTGTTTTAAGGACAATGTAATTCTTCGGTAATAGAGTAGCACACAGCGGGAAGATCAAGTCACTTTTTGGGTGTTATTTAGAAGGTATCTCAACCATAGAGGCTATTGTTACAAGCTATGTCTAAAATTCATTTTAAAAAAGAGCATTCTCTGAGTAAGGAAGAGGCACGACAGCGTGTGGAAGAGATAGCGAAAGGTCTAAAAAAGGAGTACAAGATCGACTATGAGTGGCAGGATGATCGTCTTCTTTTCCGCCGCAAAGGCGCGGCCGGCTATTTATACCTTGGTGATGGATTAATTGAACTCAATATAAAGCTGGGCATGACGCTGGCTCCATTGAAGAGCAAGATCGAAAAAACTATCAGGACCAATGTTGCCGCCGAAATGTCAGGCGGTTCGAGTTCAAAGTTGACTTGATCCCGGTTGTTTTAAGCAGACGAAACTATGACAAAAATGCCAAGGAAACGAGAACAAACTTGGACAAAAGAGTTCTCTGTCGGCGGAAAGCAGTTGGAAAATTTTGTCGAACGGTTACTGGCGCAAGGTAATGTACGTCGACTGATAATTCTGAAACCAAGCGGACGGGTTTTGTTTGAAACTTCATTGACTGCAGGCGTCGCGGTAGCTGCGGTATTCACCATTCTGGCGCCGCTACTGACAGCAGTTGGTGCCTTGACGGCATTGTTGACTGAGGTTCGTGTAAAGGTCATTTATACCGGCAAACCACCTCATAAATAGACCGTTTGCAGGGGGTATTTTCACGTTAACGAGAGCAACCTGCCGACCAACAACGGGAAGTTCTGTAGTGCTGAAGTATATGCTCGACACCAATACGGTGATTTACACTATTAAAGAATCGTTCCAATCAAGTTCGTGAAACCCCCAAACGACATCAGGATCAAATGTTTGTCTCCGCTGTTACCTGGGGTGAATTGGTCTAAGGCGCGGAAAAGTCTTTTTGTCCGGAACGAAATCTAGTGTACTGTCCTAAACAGATTGACGTTTTCAATCTGTTTAGGACAGTACACTAGCTGACATCGAGGAGATGGCGGCACGCCTTGGGATTGCCCCGTTCGAAGCGCTGGCGACTGCCCGGTTTGATAGGCAGACCCGCTGCTTTCTGGCTTCAGACGACTAGCCTTATTGTTGATACCTCCCTATTCCCCAGAATTGATCGAGCCCACCGTTCAGAGGGGTCTTTCTAAAAGATATTTGTGCTGGCCCGCTTATTGCTTAATCCCTTTGTTGGGGCGGCATAACGCCTGTTTTGCCCTTTTTTGGTGATAAACACGGATCAGGCGCCCTGATTTAGTGCTTTTTCCCGTGATGTCTAAAACAGCGAGTATTAACCAGGCCAAATAACGATGAGCATCGATTGGAATCAGTACGACCCACAAGACTATTTCGATGAACTTATAGCTTTAAAAGGCGTACCCAGACAATCAGCCCGGCACCTGGTACAGCACCTTGAAACACTGGGTGGGAACGAGCTGGAATCCTGTCGCCAAATGGCCGAGGCGACCATCAAGGAGATGGGGGTGAGTTTTACCGTCTATACCGAAGAGGGGAATATTGACCGCGCGTGGCCATTCGACATCATACCGCGCACCATTTCGGCCCGTCAGTGGGAGCGGACGGCAGCTGGCCTAAAGCAGCGGCTGAAAGCGCTCAATCTTTTTATCGGCGACTTGTACGACCAACAAGAGATTCTCAAGGATAGGGTCATTCCCCGGCATATCATCGATGACTCTAAAAACTTTCGCCCGGAGTGTGTCGGGGTTAAACCCGCCCATGGTGTCTGGGCTCATATCTGCGGTACTGACCTGGTGCGCGATGCCGATGGTGAGTTTTACGTGCTGGAAGATAACCTGCGTGTACCTTCAGGGGTAGCGTACATGCTGGAGAATCGCGCGATCACCAAGCGAGTATTGCCGGAGCTGTTTCAAAAAGATGAGATCAAGCCGGTGGGCGATTATCCGGCGCGGCTGTTTGACACGTTGATGTCCCTGTCACCGAGGCGGATCAAGCGCCCTGAGATCGTTGTACTGACCCCGGGAATCTTCAACTCCGCATACTTCGAACATGCTTATCTTGCGCAGCAGATGGGTGCGGAACTGGTCGAGGGCAGTGATCTGGTGGTGGGTAAGGATAACTGTGTATACATGCGCACTATCTCCGGGCTGGAGCGGATAGACGTAATATACCGTCGTATCGACGACCTCTTTCTTGACCCGGAAGTTTTTCATTCGGATTCGGTGGTTGGCGTTCCCGGAGTAATGCGCGCCTGGCGCGCGGGTAATGTTGCATTGGCCAACGCCCCGGGCGCCGGGGTTGCAGATGACAAAGTGGTATATGCCTATGTGCCGGAAATAATCCGCTACTACCTGAATGAAGAACCTTTGATTGCCAACGTCAAGACTTATATTTGCGATGACCCAGAGCAGCGCAATTATGTTGTGGAGCACATTGCTGAACTGGTGGTTAAGCCGGCTAACGAATCCGGCGGCTACGGTATGCTGATTGGCCCCCATTCAAGCAGGGACGAGCAGGCCCGGTTCGTCAAACTGATCAATGAAAATCCGCGTAACTATATCGCGCAACCGACACTCAGCCTTTCGACAGCGCCAACCCTGGTTGGCGAAGGGCGCGTGGAACCGCGCCACCTCGACCTGCGCCCGTTTGTACTGCAGGCCGAAGAGAGCTACGTCACGACCGGCGGGTTGACCCGTGTTGCGATGAACAAGGGTTCCCTGGTGGTGAACTCATCACAGGGCGGTGGCAGTAAGGATACCTGGGTTGTCAATGGGGAGGCGAACTGATGCTGTCGAAAGTCGCTGAAAAGCTCTACTGGACCGCTCGATATATGGAGCGGGTGGAGAGCACCGCCAGACTGGTCAGTGTGTATGACAGTCTACTTTTCGACCTGCCGCAGGAGTTTGACATCAGCTGGTACAACCTGGTCACACTGAATAGTTCAGAAAGCCTGTTCGAAAAAGAGTACGCCAACCGCAGCGAACTCAATGTGGTCAAGTTTCTCCTTGCCGATGAGGCTAACCCCTCTTCCATGCTGTCGGCTCTGAATATGGTGCGTGAAAATGTGCGAACCACGCGTGACGTGCTGCCCTACGACTATTGGGAAATGGTCAACGAATTGCACATCTTTGCCCGAGGGAATATTCGGCAGGGAATTTTTCGCAGGGCCCGCCACAAGTTTCTTGGCCAGATGATCAAGGGCTGTCAGCAGATCAACGGTTCGATCATGGGAACCATGAGCCGTGATGCCTCCTGGCATTTTCTGCGCCTGGGACGCAATCTCGAAAGAGCCGATATGGCCACTCGATTGCTGGATGCCGGCGCCGTTATCCAGATTTTGAGTGAAGCCGAAATTCATATGTTGATCGGCCAGGTGGTGTGGGGCAATGTTTTGAGATCCAGCAGCGCCGACTTGAGCTATCGGCGAACCATGCGCAGTGCGGTGAGGGACTGCGACGTGGCCGCGTTTCTTTTGTACGATCCTCATTTTCCCCGCAGCCTGCATTTCTGCCTCAGTGCCATTCTGGCGGCGGTTAAAAAGTTACCCAATAGCAATGAAGTTGTGGAAAAACTGCAGCGGATATTGAAAACCCGTTATGAGTTGGAAAACAGCCAGCGCCTTGGCGATGAGTTTCGTGATTATTTGAACCAGTTACAGCTGGACCTGGGCGGTCTGCATCTGCAGTTCAGCCAAACCTGGTTTTCTCTTGAGCAGAAGGACACCGCATGACCATACGCACCGCCATTCATCATGTAACAGAGTATCGTTTCGACCGGCTGGTCAATCTCTCACCGCACACGTTGCGACTGCGGCCTGCTGCACACAGCCGAACCCCGATCCGAGGTTACTCACTCAAGGTGAGCCCGAAAAAGCATTTTATTAACTGGCAGCAGGATCCATACGGCAACTACCTCGCGCGTCTGGTATTTTCGGAGAAAACCGATCATCTGCGTGTGGAAGTCGAGGTGATTGCCGACATGACGGCAATCAATCCGTTCGATTTTTTTGTCGAGGAGTCTGCCGAGAAGTTTCCTTTTCGTTACGACAAAGCATTGAAGAAAGAGCTAAAGCCCTATTTGAAGATTGTCGACAAGGGTCCACGCATCAAGGCCTGGGTAAAAACGGTGCCGCGAAAACCTATGCCTACCAACGATTTTTTAGTCGCACTGAATCAACGTCTCCAACAGGATATCGACTACAGCATCCGCATGGCGCCTGGGGTCCAGAGCAGCGATAAAACCCTGAAACTGAAGCTGGGATCCTGTCGTGACACGAGTTGGCTGCTGGTGCAGATCCTGCGTCATCTGGGCCTGGCGGCGCGCTTCGCGTCAGGCTACCTGGTGCAACTGACATCTGACGTCAAATCCATCGATGGCCCATCCGGACCCGACAACGACTTTACCGATCTACATGCCTGGTGTGAAGTCTATCTGCCGGGTGCAGGCTGGGTGGGGCTGGACCCCACTTCCGGACTGTTTACCGGCGAAGGGCATATTCCGCTGGCCTGCACACCAACGCCGCAATCGGCCTCACCAATCACAGGCTTTACTGACAAATGCGAGGTCGAGTTCTTCTACAGCAACCAGGTAACGCGAATCCATGAAGATCCGCGGGTTACCAAACCTTACACCGAGGAGCAGTGGCAGTACATCAATGCGCTGGGAGATGCAGTAGATAAAAAGTTTGATGCAATGGATGTGCGACTGACCCAGGGGGGTGAGCCTACCTTCGTCTCGATCGACGATATGGACTCGGCCCAGTGGAACACTGAGGCATTGGGCGAGGACAAGCTGCGTCTGGCCAAGGATCTACTGGTTCGGTTGCGCGATCGATTCGCCCCCCATGGACTGCTCCACTACGGCCAGGGAAAATGGTATCCGGGCGAGGAGATCCCACGTTGGGCGCTCGGCTGTTTCTGGCGCAGCGATGGACAGCCCCTGTGGCGCGACAGCCGCCTGCTGGCGCGCATCGACCATGACTATGGCATCGACCTGAAACAGGCCAAACGGTTTGCCCGACGGCTTGCCGAACGGGCGGGGTTGGCGTCGAAAAATCTGATACCCGCCTACGAAGACGCCCTCTACTACGTCTGGCGGGAGCAGTCGCTGCCGGAAAATATCGATCCGCTGAAGGCCGATCTGAAAGATGGACTGGAGCGAAAGCGGCTGGCCCGACTACTGCAGCAGGGACTGGATCAACCGGTAGGATTCTGTCTTCCCCTGGGATGGAACCTGGAAACCGGTCACTGGCGCAGCAGCCCCTGGCCGCTGCGCCGTGACACCCTGAATCTAATCCCGGGCGATTCGCCGATGGGACTGCGACTGCCGCTGGATTCGCTGCCCTGGGTTACCGAAGAGAAACGTGATACCCCCAAGCCCCGTGATCCGTTTGAGCCGAGGGGTGCCCTGGCAGATGCCGGAGGGAGTGCTCAGCAGGCGCGCCGCGATGATGAAGAGGAGATTACCCAGATCGAGGTAGTGCGCACTTCGCTCTGTGTCGAGCCGCGTGACGGGCGGCTCTACCTGTTTTTGCCGCCGCTGGATCATCTGGAGCATTATGTCGCTTTGATAGAGCTGATCGAGGAGACCGCCCGCGAGTTGGATCTACCGGTGGTCATCGAAGGTTACGAGCCACCCAGAGATGACCGGATTCAATGCTTGAAGGTGACGCCCGACCCCGGCGTCATCGAGGTTAACATCCATCCTGCCGGTGACTGGCGCGGGCTGGTCAATTGTACTGAGCAGCTCTACGAGGATGCCCGGCAGTGCCGACTGGCTACGGAAAAGTTCATGCTGGATGGGCGCCATACCGGCACCGGGGGGGGCAACCACATCACGCTGGGCGCCGCCAGCCCTATCGACAGCCCCTTCCTGAGGCGCCCCGATCTGCTGCGCAGCCTGGTCACTTACTGGCAGCACCATCCGGGGCTCTCTTATCTCTTCTCCGGCATGTTTATCGGTCCGACCAGCCAGGCACCGAGGGTGGACGAAGGCCGGGAAGAGATGTTGTACGAACTGGAGGTGGCGTTCTCGCAGATGCCGGACGGTATCGTGGAGCAGCCCTGGCTGGTAGATCGCCTGTTGCGCAATCTGCTGGTCGATATCACCGGCAACACCCACCGCTCGGAGTTCTGCATCGATAAGCTCTATTCGCCGGGCGGCCCGTCAGGGCGTTTGGGTTTGTTGGAGTTTCGCGGCTTCGAAATGCCGCCGCACGCCCGCATGGCGCTGGTGCAGGCACTTTTGCTGCGCTGTCTGATTGCGCGCTTCTGGCAGGAGCCTTACCACAAACCGCTGGTGCGCTGGGGCACCGATCTGCACGATCGCTTTATGCTGCCTCATTATGTCTGGGCTGACGTGCGCGAGGTGGTCGGGGAACTGCAGCAGTGCGGCCTGCCCTTCCAGCTGGAGTGGCTGGCGCCCTTTGAGGAGTTCAGGTTTCCACATTACGGTGAATCCAATATTGACGATACCCGGATTGAGTTACGCTGGGCCATTGAGCCCTGGCACGTATTGGGCGAGGAGATCGGGAGTTTCGGTACGGCCCGCTACGTCGACTCGTCGGTGGAGCGACTGCAGATTAAAGTGGATGGGCTGACACCCGGGCGCTATGTGCTGGCCTGCAACGGTCGTCGAGTGCCATTGCGCGCCACCGGTCGGCATGGCGAGTATGTCGCCGGTGTGCGCTACCGGGCGTGGCAGCCGCCGTCGGCGCTCCACCCCACCATCGGTGTCCATGCGCCGTTGATATTTGATCTGGTGGATACCTGGAATGGGCAGTCTCTGGGTGGCTGTGCCTATCACGTAACTCATCCCGGAGGGCGCAGTTACGATACCCTGCCGGTAAATGCCATTGAAGCCGAAACCAGGCGCAGCAACCGGTTCTGGAATTTCGGGCATACGCCTACCGGGCCTATGCCGGACCCGGGCGCCGTTTTTGCAGCGGGACCAGTCCCCCAGAACGACTTCAGTTCGGTGCGTGAGTTCTTTGAAAACAAACAGCCGCCAAAGCCGATGGCACCACCACAGGAACAGCCTGCGGGCGAATTCCCGCATACTCTGGATCTGCGTCGCCCGCTGGAATTGTGAACTTGCTATGCCGTACTATGAGCCCCTTTTGAAGCTGACCTGTCGAACAGATGAATAACCCCGCCGGCAACCTACCTGGTGAGTTAAATTACCCGCACAGCGAAGATCGCTACGACGAAGCCTATGCCGATCAACCGCAGATGCGCGAGCACTGGAAGTATCTGCTTGACAGCCTGGAGACGCTCGGTGTTTCGGGCATCAGCGAACGCCATCGAAAGGCCGAACGGATCCTGCGGGACGACGGCGCCACCTACAATAGTGGATCGTTACGGCTTGCCAAAACCTGGCAGCTGGACCCGGTTCCGGTTCTGCTCGAGAGCGGAGAGTGGGGCGCCATCGAATCCGGCCTGCTGGAGCGGGCGGAACTGCTGAATCTGGTATTAAAGGATATCTACGGACAGCGGACACTGATCCGCCATGGCGTGATCCCGCCGGAGCTGCTGTTCAGTCATACCGGTTTTTTACGGGCCTGCCACGGACTGATGTTGCCTGACGAGCACCAGCTGGTGCTTCACGCCACGGATATGGTACGCAGTGCGGATGGCGAGATGTTTGTGATTGGTGACCGCAGCCAGGCGCCAAGCGGCGCGGGTTATGCACTGGAAAACCGGATGGTCATGTCACGCGTTATGCCATCGCTGTTCCGTGACAGTCATGTGCATCGATTATCGCTTTTTTTCCAGGCATTGCGGCTCAAACTCACCAGCCTGGCAGGACAGATCACCAGTGAAATTCCACGCGTGGTGATACTGACTCCCGGCTCGTACAGTGAAACCTATTTCGAACATACCTACCTGGCCAACTATCTGGGGTATCCATTGGTGCAGGGCAGTGATCTTCGGGTGAGCAACGGTCGCTTATGGATGAAGTCTCTCGGCGGACTGGAGCAAGTCGATATTGTGCTGCGCCGGGTCGATGATTTTTACTGTGACCCGGTAGAGCTGAAAAGCGACTCCCGTCTCGGCGTGCCGGGATTATTGGAAGTGGTCCGTTCAGGGCGGGTCATTGTTGTCAATCCATTGGGATCTGGCGTGTTGGAAAACCCCGCTCTGCTGCGCTATCTGCCTCAGATTGGGACACATTTTCTTGGCCGGGAGCCGCGTCTTCCATCAGTGCCGACCTACTGGTGCGGCAACCCGCAGGATCTGGCCTATGTGCTGGATAATCTTGAACACCTTGTGGTCAAAAGAACCTACCGGCAGCCCGGAGCAGAGAGCCGCTTTGGCTCCCAGATGGATAAAACAGAGTTGCAAAACCTGGCTCAGCAACTACAGCAGGACCCGCTGCGCTTCGTCGCGCAGGAGTATATCCGCCCATCTAGCACGCCCTCCTGGAAAGATCGCCAACTCATGCCAAGGCCCGCGGTGTTACGAAGTTTTGCGGTTGCCAGTCAATCCTCCTATAACATCATGCCGGGCGGCCTGACCCGGGTTGGCAACGACAAAGGGAGTCTCAATCTGACCAGTCAGGCGGGTGCGGTCAGTAAGGATACCTGGATTCTGGCGTCCGAGCCGGAAAAGCAGGACTCACAAATTCCATCCCAATCGCAGTCTCAGTCTCAATCTCAGTCCCTACCCTCCCTGGGGATGGCAAAGGCGCGTGCCGCTTTTCCCTGCCGCGTGGTGGAAAATCTGTTCTGGATGGGTCGCTACGCAGAGCGGGCCGAGTCGGCGTTGAGACTGCTTCGGACCGTATTCGTGCAGTTCAACAGCACCTACCACATGCCGGGCCAGACCCAGAAACTATTGTTGCAGACGGTCACCGAGCTGACCACGACCTATCCCGGATTTACCGTTCCCAATCCGTCGCTCGAGGCCCAGCCAGAGAGCGAACTGCTGGCGGTGATTCTTGATGAACAACGCAACGGCAGTGTGACTGCCAATTTAAATGCACTGCTCGAGTGCGCGGACCAGGTGCGGGAGATGCTGTCTGCGGATACCCAGCGCGTGATCAATGATCTGCGGGATGAACTGGATACGCTGGAAGAGGCATTGCAGCCTGGGCTTAATGCAGCCCCGGAAGAGGCGCTGGATCCTCTGGTGACAACCCTGATGGCCCTGGCAGGACTATGGCAGGAGAGTATGATTCGCGGCCTGGGCTGGCGTTTCATGGATATGGGCCGGCGGGTTGAGAAAGCCTTACAGGCGCTGCGCCTGCTGCGCTCGAGCCTGGTAAAAGTACTGCCGGAACACGAACAGTTGATGGTGCTGGAAGCGGTACTCCTCAGCACCGAAACCCTGATAACTTTTCGCCGCCGTCACGATTCCGGCAACGATATGTCACGCGGCCTGGAACTGCTGCTGCAGGACAGCAGCAATCCACGCTCGGTTTTTTACCAGACCCAGCTTTTGCGTCAGCATCTGGCGGAACTTCCATCCGCGGTCCCCGGTAGCGGACTTTCGGATGAGGATCGAGCGATGCTGGAGGCCTCCTCTGCGATCCAGCTCAGCATCCCGGACACCCTGCTGGCGGCGGATGAAACAGGTACGACCCGCGTCGCTCTCGATCAACTGCTGGCTCGTCTCCAGCATCTGCTGCAGGAGACTTCTGAACTGATCAGCAGTAAGTATTTCGATGAAGTCAAAGCGCACCATCAGCTGGTGCGCACCGACTGGGAGGACGAGCTGTGATCTATCGCATTCGTCACATCACCCACTACGAATATGAGAAGCCGGTAACGCTCTGCTACAACCAGGCGTACCTGCTGCCAAGGGACACCGATTACCAGGATTGCATCAGCAGTACGGTCCTGATCAGGCCTACTCACACGATGGGTCAGCGCCGTACGGACTACTTCGGCAACAATGCGTATTATTTCTCTCTGGAGCGACCTCATCGGGAACTGACGGTTGAAGTTGTCAGTGAGATACAGATCCATGAAAGTAAATTTGCGCATGAGCGTGATCAGAAACTTGACCTCGGTATCACCTGCGGGCGAGCACTGGTGGCGTTGCAGGAGAGTCGGGATATGGATCTGCTCGAGGCGAGAGAATTTACCCTCGACTCACGCATGGTGAAGGCCTCCGCTGCATTGCGGGAGTACGCATCTTCCTCGTTCAACCGCGAACGCCCAATGTTGTCGGCGGTTCGTGATTTAACCCATCGCATATACAGTGACTTTACCTACGACCCCGAATCCACCAGCATCGCGACACCTCTGGCAGAGGTGCTGCTGACGAAACGGGGCGTCTGCCAGGACTTTGCGCATCTTGCTATTGGATGTCTCCGCTCGCTGGGTTTCCCCGCCCGCTATATCAGTGGTTATCTGGAAACCTTACCGCCACTGGGGCAGGAGAAGCTGGTCGGCAGCGATGCTTCGCATGCCTGGTTTGCTGTTTACTCCCCAGGGGAGGGTTGGTTTGAATTCGACCCGACTAACGACAACATGCCGGCCGAACACCATATCACCACCGCCTGGGGCCGCGACTACGGTGATGTGTCACCGCTTAAAGGGGTATTTTTCGATGGTGGTCAAAGCCAGAAATTGAATGTTTCGGTTGATGTCCGCCGTATCGACGCTTAGCATCGACTGACTGTGATGGGATGCTCTACGATGAATTCGGTTTCAGGCATCCTGGGCACCAGGCGTTAGGATTACCGAGCATGTCCAATCATGGAACGGGACATCCATTCAGGGCTCTCTTTTCAGAGGATAAATTGTGACCAAAATCGATATAGATGAAAAAATTTACGATTTGTACGATGAGTATTGCCACGGCTACATGAGCCGACGTGATTTCCTAAGCCGTGCAAGCGCTATCACGGTCGCAGGCATATCCGGCCTGGCAATGGCCCAGGCCCTGTTACCGCGTTACGCCGAGGCACAAACTATTTCTTTTACGGATGATCGCATCAAGGCAAACTACGTCGAGTACCCATCACCGGGTGGCACTTCAGGTGAGATGCGTGGTTATCTGGTACGGCCAACTGGAGAAGGTCCTTTTCCTTCGGTTATTGTCATTCACGAAAATCGTGGTTTGAACCCCTATATCGAAGACGTCGCCCGCCGATTCGCAGCAGAAGGGTTTCTTGCGCTGGCGCCAGATGGGTTGTTTCCAGTTGGTGGTTACCCCGGAAATGATGACGATGGCCGCGCGCTTCAACGCAGCCTGAACCAGGTGGAATTAAAAACGGATATGCTGAACAGCGCGATGTTTTTGAAGTCACATGAATTGTCCAATGAAAAACTTGGATCGGTTGGTTTCTGTTGGGGTGGAGGGACAACAAATTATCTTGCCGTAGAAATGGGCGCTGATCTTTCTGCTGCCGTCCCCTTCTACGGAGCCGCAGCAAAAAGCGAGGACGTGGCGAGAATTCAAGCACCTTTATTGATTCAGTCGGCTGAGGATGATCCCAGGATCAACGCGATGTGGCCGGACTTCGAAGCTGCTCTGAAATCTAACCAGAAGTCATTTGTGCGCTATCTCTATCCCGGCACCCGTCATGGTTTTCATAACAACTCAACGCCAAGGTACAACGAAGCAGCAGCGCAGCTGGCCTGGGAGCGGACCGTGAGTTTTTTTCGCGAGAAGCTGGCTTAGGACTCGCTTCAAAATAACGTCACATTGCCCTGCTGATGAAGGCGCGTGATTGACGCGACAGTCCGCACGACCTCCTCTGGTTCGGTTCCAGCGGAGGTCGGCAGCGCGCCCCATTCCATGTGAGCAGGAGTTCCGTTGTGACCTCCGGATCGACACCCTGCCACAACAGATGTCCGGCCAGGGAGCGGACTCATCAAGGAAACCACAGGGTAGGTTTATGCCAAGCTGGGGGGACTGAGAGCTTTGCCGCACAAGGTGTCACAGTGTCTCCCAAATATTGGGACTGCCATGCGTCATGCCACTCAATTGGCAAGCTAAACGGTAGCTCAACTAAAGACTCCCAAATAAACCCGACAGGCTCCTAACTTTAGTGAAACGCACTACTCTTAAGGTGAAAAACCAGATTAGCAGCAACTTTCAGGATCACACTCATGGCGAAAAAGAAAATATTCCTCAGTTATCGGAGAGATGATATCCCCGGATACGTCGGTCGTCTGGAAGATGAACTGGAAAAAGCCTTTGGTGCCGAGCGTGTGTTCCGCGATGTTGAGGATATTGTCGGCGGTTCACGCTGGAAAGAGGTTATCGAACAGAATTTGCGCGAAGCCGGCGCACTGGTATTAATCATTGGCCCGCGTTGGGCAGATATCTGGAAGGCGCGAATTAAAGATCCGGTTAACTATGTGGCACTGGAACTACAAAGAGCACAGGAACTCGGCGTAGCGATTATTCCTGTGACACTTGATAGTGCCAGACTGCCCTCGGCTCTCACTCTCGGTACTATCGACTGGCTGCATGAGATGCAGGCGTATGACATTTCCGACAAACAGAGTCGCTGGAAAAATGATGTACAGGGATTGATACGGATACTCGAAAACGTACCCGCCATCGGTAAGCAACTCACCCCCCCGGTTCAACAATCTTCTGTAACACCGCAAGGTAAAAAGTCCGGCAAAGGAAAACCAATCCTCTTTGGCATCATCGGTATATTGGCCACTCTTGCCGTGATAGGCGCCCTGGTTCCTGACGAATCCGGTTATCCACCTTCTGATGAACCAGAAATTACCTCTAACACCACTGCGGAACCGGTGACACGGAAAACACCCAGCAAATCGGCGGAACAACGATCACCAGAAAAATACCCCGACGTGGACGGCACCTGGATAAGCCAGAAAGACAATCAGGTGTACTACATCGATCAGTTCACCGATGGTAGTTTTGATATTTCCAGCCCCGGCTATACCAATGGCCGGGGGAAATTTCATTCCAGACTAAAAAACAAGGTCATTATCGAGATGGACGGAGTCGGCAAAGGCGAATTTGATCTTTCAACCACCGGCAATAAAATCCAGGGCTGGATAGCGCTGCAAGGTACTACCGAGAAGCTTTATGACTCCTTCATCAAGACGGATTAGTTAGCGATATTCCCTTGGATTAAAGGTTTCAGAATAAAACTGAATCCATATCTTTCTTAAGTGTTTTATACCGCACAACCTGAAAACAGACGAAGTCGAAGAGATCAATGGCTGCCGATTGAGCAGCCGGGGAATTTTAATGTATTATCAGATACAGATCGAGGATGATTTCAGCAAGGCACGAAATGAGTAAAATAGACCACAGGAAACGTGTTTGGGTACACGGCACACCAGCGCCATGAAGGCAATACGATGGAAAAAACGCTACCTCACCGGGGATTCCAGGCTGGACGAGCGCAATAAGGCTCTGGTTGCCCTGCTTGCGGATCTTCGGGATGAATTAAGCAAAAAAGAGCACTGCCATGAGATTAACGAACTCACCGAGCGGCTGTCGGATCTCACTAAACAAAGACTCTCTGAATCTGCAAAGGGTCCGGAGAGCGGAACCGAATATGACGCGGCTATTCGAAACCTGTTGAAAAACGATTTTCCGCTGGCCTCTCTCAGTACTCCTGCCTGCCGGGAGTGCGGTCTGTGCGATTTTGAAGAGGACAGAATAGCGAATTGGTTGTCCCGGTACAGCGACAAGCAGGACGGATCTTCGACCTGAATCTCGGCGTATATCCGGGATTCGTCTCTGTCAGCGTCCGACTCCCCCGGTGTCGACTCTCCTGGAGAGGCGACACCGTCCTTGAAAGTTACCGGTGCGGAGAAGCGCAAAAAAACGAATACAAAACTATCGGGGCATAACAGAAACGGAATCAATATAGGCATCGTTATAGCCGGTGTCGCGGACGAAGTAACTCTTGAAGCCATCGATCGAGACCGCCCAACCGCCCCGTAGGTACGGTTGGTGTCCCAGATCGCTTTTCTCCTATCCTAGATTGTTACTGTTTATGGATAATCACGAATATTTTCAGTTCTTTACCAGCAATTGACCCAAATGATTATAAAAATCTATCTGATAGCTTTTGACAATATGCGGGAGCTAACGAGCTAAGGCATCGAGATATAAGTTTTCGTTTCCACATGCCCTGGATACTCCCGTAAGAAAGCGTGATTTGTACTTCGCGATACGCAGGTGATGTCTTGATTTAGCCTCGATTCTGACGAACAAGTGATCTGATCGATGAGATCGTTCGTATATGTGCCATATGGCCGAACCAGAGATATCTGATTCAGACTGTTCGTTTGCAGAGAAAAATTACCTGAGCAGGCTCCGTATTCTGAGCGGGTAGAGATATTTCACGGCTTAGTAAATACCTCTTTCATCAACTAAGCGAGAACAATTGACATGACACCGAAGAGAT